>ENA-ORSX01002214-ORSX01002214.1-human-gut-metagenome-genome-assembly--contig:-NODE-2214-length-11382-cov-23.404344_pt1 | contig 11382 bp, 9 predicted proteins | sample MGYA00241904_ERZ509172 | MGnify/ENA primary metagenome ERZ509172 (study PRJEB26280, sample SAMEA2338795) | human gut metagenome | biome: human gut; feature: human-associated habitat; material: faeces...
CATTCTTACTGTTAAGAAAGATTCCGAAAAATCAGTCCTCTTTTGCCGTTGGGGGTCTTAGGGGGCCTCGGAGCGAAGCGTGAAGAAAAAATTGAATTTGTTATGGAATTTGAAATTCAATTTTTTTAGCGTAGCGGAACGCCCCCTAACGTTCTTTGCCTACTTTCTTAATGCTAAGAAAGTAGGCCGTCGGAGACTCGTAATCGTCCCCGCGACAGCGGGGGGCCTTCCTCTTTTCCCACACGCGGCTTCCTGTTCCCGCCCCGGCGGAGGCAACAACCGACCGAGCGGTTTCGCGTAGCGAAATGGAGCCGAACGGCGACAAGCGCCGGATATTCCGAAGGAGGTTTCTATGAAGGATCTTTTTGAAGGCGTGTATCTCAAGCACCAGAAAAACGGCGAGAGCATCTGTTTCATTGCCGGGCGCGCGGGGGAAACCCGGTTCGTCCAGGTGATCACCAACGGGACCGTCCGGCAGTACGACGGGGCGCAGGGCTTCTGCTTTGGGGAGGAGGGCGTGGCGGCCGAGCTGCCCGGCGTGCAGGGCGCGGTGCGCTACGGCCCGCTGTCGCCGCTCAGGACGGACATCATGGGGCCGTTCCGCTTTCTGCCGATGCAGTGCAGCCACAGCGTATACAGCATGGCGCACACGCTGGCGGGCGGGTTCACGGTGGACGGCCGATTCATCGACCTGACGGGCGGGACCGGATACATTGAGGGCGACCGGGGCAGCGCCTTTCCACGGGACTACCTGTGGGTACAGTGCAACGATTTTGCGCAGCCGTGCAGCGTGATGGCCTCTGTCGCGCATATCCCGTTCTGCGGACGCTCCTTTACAGGGTGCATCTGTGCCGTTGTGTACCGCGGCCGTGAATACCGGCTGGCCACCTACCGGGGCGTGCGCATCGTGGAGGCGTCGTCCCGCAGGCTTGTGCTGCGGCAGGGCAGGTATCTGCTGGAAGCGTCCTTCGCGGCGCGGGAGGCACATCCGCTGCGCGCGCCCCGAACAGACGGCATGACGCGGACCATCCGTGAGTGCAACCGCGCCCGGGCACGGTTCCGCTTTTGGGAGGGCGGCGGCCTTGTGTTCGACCTGTGCAGCGAAAACGCCAGCCTCGAGTGCGAGGAGGCTGTGCCGGACGGCGCAAAAAGGCGCGGCGCACTGCTGTAAAACGCCGCTTGTGGGAAAAAAGGAAGGCCCCCGCGAAAGCGGGGGCTTTTGGCCGGGAATAAAAGGTTTATCACATGGAAAGGAAAGGCCCAAAATAAAAAGAAGTCTGCTCCCGTCCCGTAAGGAGCAGACTGCATTTGGTGTGCTGCAAATTTGAAAATGGCTCAATCTCAAAGCCTTTTGCGCCTTGCGCCGGGGCCAGAGGGAAGCCGCAGCGAAAGCTTTGCCGGCCCAAAGCAGCCAGGCGGTGTATTAAGTGGAGTGAAAGCAAAACGTATTGCGCGCTTATAGCGTGAGGCTTCCGGCTTCCTTGCCGGCGATGGCGAAGGCGAACAGCGCGCCCTTGTCCACCGCAGCAAAGTAGCCGGTGCGCGCATATTGGTCTGCGTAGTTTTTTTCGATTCGGCCCAGCGCTTCCTTCAGCTGCAGCATAGCCGCAAATTCGTGCTTGCAGCTGCAGCTGCAAAAGCAGGAGCAGATAAGGCCGCTGATCGTACCGTCCCTGTATTCGAACTCAACCTCGTATGCCGTGCTGCCTTCAACGATGGCGTAGCCTTTGCTGCCGTCAAGGCTGATGTATCGGACCCGGTTCTCCGTGTAGTAGTTGTGCCCGCGCTCTGCGATGCCGGCGCTTACATTCATTCCCCAGAGGTCATCCAGACAGAATGCGGTATCATCGCTGCCGCTGACGAACGCATCGTCCTCCTTTGCCGGCGCCTTGTACCAGGTGACAACCTTACTGCCCGGCAGCGCCGCTCTGTCGAACGTGACGAAGTGGCTGCCTGCCATAAAAAAACGACCGTTGACCGCAGTGTCCGCTACTGCGATCACGCGCTTGTAGTCGGATACTTTGATTTTAAAATTATAGCTGACCTGGGTGACGCGGCCGCGCATGCCTTCCAGCTTGCCGTCCACATAGACCGTATCGCCGCAATGCAGGTCAAACTGGTCGTTGTAATAGGCCAGATTCATATTGCGTTCTGCAAAGTACACCTGTACCATTGATCTGCGCGGGGCTGCTGCCGGCTCCGGCACAGCGGATTTGGACTCCATGCGCTTATTTTCGAGAAACTCTGCTGCAAAACCAATTTTGAATGCCATAGCCGCTTCCTCCTTGAGAATGGTTTTCGGTTCTTTCGGATACCATTTTACAACAGTAGGTGTCCCATAAAACGGATTTTGCAACGCCGCTCTAAGGCAACACCGCACAATTCACGGCTGAAGCCTTAAGCGTCGCCTCGCTTGCAGATTTTCCGGCAACTGTCACAAAAATGCTCGCGAATACACAAAGTATTCGCTGCGCTTTTTGTTTAACCTGCCAAAAAATCTGCCGGCGCGCTTCGACTCTTAGAATTGTGCGGTATTGCCCTAACACAAAAACGTCATTTGGACGCCTGCAATCTCCCGTTTGCGGGAAGTGATCGCACGGTTTCGCCGGAGGCGAAACGGCGGGCGCCGGGGCAGAGGGGGAGGCCTCAGCCCAGCAGCGCGTCGTCACCGTTTTCGCTTTCATCCCCGTCTTCCTCGTCCATGGGCTGCCATGCCTGCCCGAACTTTACATCCTTGAAAAGCGCCGTCAGCCCGGTGATCTGCTTGAGGCGAAGGAGCTCGTCTTTGTCCATGCCGAGATGCTTTGCGATCCATGCGTCGGAACGGCCCAGCTCGTGAAGCTCCTTGACGATGTTGCTCATCAGGTCCACGTCGTGGCTGCCCCTTGCCCGGTTGTGGCGGATGGTGCTGGCCATCCGCTGGTCCAGCGGCTTGTCGATGACCGAAACCGGCAGCACGCCGCCTTCGCGCTCGTAGATGTCGGGATGCTCCAGCATCACCCGGTAACGGTGGAACCCGTCCACGATCACATAAATGTCCTGGCTTTTGGCGTAATAGCACACGATGGGCATGGTGTAGCCGTCCGCCCTGATGCTTTCGTACAGCAGGCGCATTTCGGGCGGGGCCACGGCGTTGGGGTTGTATGTGTTCGGCCGCACCTTTTCGATGGGTACGGGAATGACATGGTAGACCGGGCTTTTATACGCCATTTTCCATCGCCTCCACGCTTTTGTATTTCTTGCGGATGATATCAATGCGCCGCTGCTGCTGGCGCGTCAGGCCAAAGCCCATGAAGCGGCAGTTGTGGTCGTTTTTCAAAATGCAGTAGCACATCCGCTTCCAGCTGGGAATGTCCTTTGACGATTTGATGTCGTCCGTATCGTCGGGGATGGGGCCTGTGAAAATGATGCGGGACTTTTTGTCGCGGGTATAATTGGAGACGCCGTTCCGCAGGATGGGGTAGCCGTGGGCCTCCAGCTCACGGATGACGGCTTCGTCCAGCCCGCCGCCCGTTTCGTGCCAGAACTGGATGGACGTTCTGAATTTTTTGACGTAATTGTTGCGCAGGCGGGCGGGCAGTGTGTCCAGCAGGAACTGGGTGTAGGATTTCCATGTGTGCCCCTCGGGAAGCGTGATGTTCCGGTAGCCCATCGCCTTGGTATGGCCGTAGATCGCGGCAAAATTCGCTCCCTGCACGCGCCCCACCAGCTTTGTCCAGACCTCGGGGTCGATGACGCGGTACAGGTTGAGCGAATCCTTGGAATAGTCATTGAACGGCGAGGCCACGCGCATCTGCGAAGGCTTGAGGCCGGCCATGTAGTACAGGTCGTACAAGCGGTTGTAATCGTAGCCGAACCGGTAATTGGCGTGCCATATATCGCTGGTGGACCAGTCGTACAGGGGCGACGCGCACCAGACGTCCTTGAACTGCTTGCTGATCCAGCATTCGCCCTTGTAGCCGAATTTCTTGTTTAAAAAGCCGCTGTACCGCTGCAGGGATTCGTCCGCCCGGATGCCCAGCAGACAGACGGTTTTCCGGCCGCCGTGTGAAATGCGGTACCATCTGCCGAACTGCTTGGCAAGGTCCTCCTGATGCATGCGGTAGCGGTAGGTCGATATGGGGTTGTTTTCCAGGTTGACGACGTATTCCTTTTGCGGCATTTCCCGCACCCAGGCGTCCCGGCGGGTGTCGTCCCAGGGGTACCAGTACATTTCGTAGCTGCTGAGCGCGGTGCGCGTGGCCATGGGCAGGCAGACCCAATAAGGCTCCACACGGCCCTTGATGCGCTCGAAGGTGCGTTCCACATATTCCGTCGTCACAGTGTACTGCGCTTCGAAATCCTGATGAAAAACACCCAGCGCCTTTTGGGGGAAGCAGCGGTCCCGGTAATCCAGCACCAGATTCAGCAGCAGGCCGCTGTCCTTCCCGCCGGAGAAGGAGATATAGATATTGTCGAACTCCTCAAAAATGAATTTCAGCCGTTCCAGAAAGGCTTCGTATACGTTTTGCTTTAAATGTTGCTTGATCATAACCACCATGCTCCAAGAGTGAGAGCGCGCCGCGGGCATGCGGAACGCAGGCGCCGCTCCGGGGGGACTACATTCGACAATCTTATACATTTAAGGACAAAAATTACCAAAATTTTCTTCTATTATACTACGTGTTCCGGATTTTGTCACCCGCTGCGGCGCCGCGCGGACAGCCGCAGCGGAGAGCTTTCGGGACGGGAACAAAAAGGCTTATGGAAAAGGAAAGCCCAAAATGAAAAGCAGACTGCTCTTGTAAAGAGCAGTCTGCTTTTGGCGTGCTGTAAATTTGAAGACGGTTTAGAAATCAATTTCATATTCAAAGAATTTTCGCGCTTCGCTCTGGACCTCGCTGGCAATTGTAGTGTTGCCGCAAATCTTCATGGATTTTAATGCTGCGTCGATTTTAATGGCATCGCTTTCTTTTATTCCAGATGAGTTGCTAAGCTTCAGAGTGTATTTCTGGTGTGTCAATGGCGAAGCTTTATCCATTCGCAGGGAAATCAACGTTTGAATGGCAGGTTCTCTTTGCAGATAATGGAGTTCCGGTGGCATGGGGGCGTGACCGGGAAAATCCAGTTCAGCAGCAATTTCCACAGTAGCCACTGCAGTGGAAGCAAGTTCATGTTCTGCATCTATATCGGCGTGGTCACCTGCTGCCCTTGCCTTCGCGCTGCCTTTTTGCTTTTTCTTGGAAAAGGTTGTTTTTTGCTCTTTGAAAGTTACTCTAAAATGTTTTGCGCCCAAATCCTGTGCAATTTTTTGCAGTTCGTTGACTCGGGCAGTTTTTAAATAACTGAAATAATCATCCATGGCGATATAACGGTCGCGGTCACTGGGGTCAACATAGTAAATATCGTTATCGGTGTCTGGATAAAAGGTCAGCCCAAAAGTACCGATTTTATCTCGGAAAATATTGACGACCTTCAAATCTTTTTCTTTCGAGAAATAGCCCACAGAACCTTTGCAAACTTCGCTTTCTGCACGTCTTTTGTCCATCTCGGTAATGCGGACAAGCTTGGGCAGCAAGAAATCCGCGCCGTCCAAATTTTCTGCGAAAATAGGCTGAAGCGTTTTTAATTCCAATTCCCGATTTTTCGTTTGTGCAATATCTTTTATAACTGCAACGGTTCCTTTTACAGAGGCATTGAGGGTCTCTGCAATTATGGATGCATCTTTTAAATTAAGCTCGCCATCATCATTTTGGTCAAGAGCTGTTTTCACTTTATTCGTCGTTTTATTCAGAAAATCTGCAGCACGTTTTCTGTTTTCTGCTGCGAACACACCCAACTCTATTTTTTTGTTTTCCATTCAGACACCCTTTCAAAGTTTTTTCACAAAAAAGGCTGTAAAATTCGCGAGGCGTCTTTCTGCCTTCCTCAAAATGTATGTATTTGTTTCCATTATAAATAAAAAAACGCAAATCGCAAGAAGCCTCAAACATAAAAGTGGAAACGCGCAAGCATGCGCTGCTGGCCTTATCCCCGCCCGCACACAGGGCGAGCCATGCCGCGCGGCGAACGCCGGGGCGCATTCGGTAAATGCTTGCATGCCGCGAATCCGGGACACGTTTTGAAACGTTATTACCGAATACCCGACTTGCCCATTCAGGCGTATCAGGAAATATGGTTTGAAGCAGCTAACGCTGTGCCCCGATATTTTTCCCGTCTGGACACACAGCGCGAAAAAGCGCAAAGCCACAGGAGGGAAAACGGCATAAAAGAGCGGGCAGCTTTTACGCTGCCCGCTTTGTGCTTTTATTCAGCCTTGCGCAGTTCCTTGATGGATACCGTATGATTACGCACGACCGTTTCCAGTGTCCGTACTCGGTCGCGCAGCTCGTCGATCTCACGCACGCGCTCCAGCTTTGCGGAAATATCGCCGTACTGTTCCGCGATAAGCTGCACGTTGTGCTCTTGCTTTTCAATCAACATGCGGGTATGGCGCACGTCCGTTTCCAAGGATTCAAACCGATTGTCAATAGATCCAAACCGATTGTCAATGGACTCCAACCGATTGTCAATAGACTCAAACCGATTGTCAATAGATTCAAATCGACTGTCAATAGACTCAAACCGATTGTCAATGGACTCAAACCGATTGTCAATGGACTCAAAGTGATTGTCAATAGACCCAAACCGATTGTCAATGGACTCAAACTGATTGTCAATAGATTCAAAGTGATTGTCAATAGATTCAAAGTGCTTATCGTGTTCCTCTAACTTGTCCGAAATTTTGCCCAACATCTGCAAAATCAATTCTTCGTTGTTCATCCGCTCCACCTTCCTGTGCTGCTATTATACCCCATCAGAGCGGGGCTTACAATTGGGCATTATGCCGATTTACGATGTTACTTGTGTGCTGCCCTGTGTGCCGATCATTCACCCTTGTCCCGCATCCGGGCAAAAGTGTGTTATTGCAAAAACAAAACCGCCCGGGAATGGCTTTCCCAAGCGGTTTCAGAGGCTGAGTTGGCGTGATAAAATGGATGCCCGCTTTTCTCCTCGGCCCGTAGGGCGGGGCTCCCGCGAAAGTTTGCGCAGCAAAGTTTTGTGGGGAAAAGGAGGAATGACGGAGCGGTATGAGAAAAGCCCAGCCAACTGGCTGGGCTTTTTGAATGGAGCATAGTCCATTCCGACGTGGTGCCGGTGGTGGGACTTGAACCCACACGGTGTTGCCACCAACGGATTTTGAGTCCGCATCGTCTGCCATTCCGACACACCGGCGTACGGATAGCTTTTATATTATACTATGCCGCTTTTGTAAAATCAAGCGTTTTTTGCCCGCAAAACGCTAAAAAAACGATCTCCGGCCTTTTTTCGGCCCGGCGCCGGGCCGGCCTTTGCCGCCGCGGTGCGCTGCCGGTTTCGGCTGCGCAAAAAGATTCACGGCGGGGGCTGCCGGTTTCGGCTGCGCAAAAAGATTCACGGCGGGCGCTGCCGGTTTCGGCTGTGCAAAGAGATTCACGGCGGGGGCTGCCGGTTTCGGCTGTGCAAAGAGATTCACGGCGGGGGCTGCCGGTTCCGGCAGCGCAAAGAGATTCACGGCGGGCGCTGCCGCAGCAAGCTTCCCATTGTTAAAAATGCAGCCGCCGGCGGAATTCGTTTTTGATCGTCCGGTCGCCGAACACGGCCATGCCTGCCAATGTGGCCACCGCCAGGATGCTGGGCACCACGGCGCCCACCAGGCTGTGCGCCAGCCCGGTGAAGTACAGCACGGGCATTGCCAGCCCAAACACCGCCAGCACCGCCTGATACAGCACATACCCCGCCCAGTTGGTGCGGTTGCACATCACCAGCACCACCACCGCCACGATGCCCGCGCAGATGAACGCGGGCACCACGAACGAAACGCCCCAGCCCCGGTAGCCTGTTTCAAAGTCCACAAGCACGGCCAGCGCGCTGCCCGCCACCACCTGCATGAGCACCTTGCCCGCCGCGTTGCCGCCGCGGCGCATGGCGTGGGGCACCACGGCCCAGGCGTATACCAAAGCCGTCACCACGATGGTCCACCACCAGAACGACGGCATCACAAGCAGATTTACCACGATGCACACCGCCGCGCCGACGACGGAGAGCAGCAACAGCAGGCGCTTGACAAAATTGTATTCCTTCCGGCTGCCCGCCGGCGGATATACCGCCGCGCAGTCCGCGTCCGCCAGCCCGGCCAGGGGCGTGCCGCAAAGCGGGCACAGCACCGCCGGCGTGGCAACGTCCACATCACACGCCCTGCAATGTTTCATCCGTATCGCCTCCTGTCTCCAGCGTGACGGGCACGCCCGCCTTTGCAAGCCTGCGCACCACGCTGCGCGCAAGGCGGTTGTCCTCCACCTCGGTGGTGAAGGTGAGCGCCAGCGTGTTGCCGCAGGCGCAGGCCGTGGCCTTCACCGGCTCCCTGGGCGTGGTGGAGAGCAGAAAGCGGAAGCCCTCGAAATACCGGCGGAACGGCTCTTCCACACGCACCGGCCCCAGATTCGAGAACACCAGCGTGCTGCCATTGTTGGAATGCTCGTACACGATGCGGAGGATGCCGTTTTTCAGCGGCAGGGGAATGATGCGCGTGATGAGGTTCTTTTCGCTGCCCGCCGTAAAGGCCAGCTTCTGTTCAAATTCCTCCCGCGTCAACTTTTCGGCAAACTGGCGCTTCACGGCCTCCATCACGTCCTCAAAGGGGACGGCGCGGCGCGCCAGCGGCAGGATGATCGTCAGGTTGGAAAAGAAATTCAGGGACGTCTCGGTGCCGAAGATAGGCCGCAGATTCACCGGGACAAAGATGCTGACGGGCCTTTTTGCGCCGTTGCAGGCCGTGTATTCCTCGTACACGCCGTAGGCGATGGCGGCTGTGAGGTATTCGCCCACGGTGGCGCCGAAGCGGCGGCACTCGGCCTTCAGCGCGTCCACGGGCATCAGCGCCGTGGCCACGCCCAGCCCGCCCGCGATGCGGTGCTCGCCCCGCAGATGATACGCGCCCGGTTCGCGGAACGTTTTGCTTTTGGCCGGAACGTAATGCTTGAGGTATCCGTCCTGCACCTCGCCCGCGGTCTCGGTGCCGTAGGGGGTGGCAAGCTGCTCGGGCGTGAACGCGTCCGGGTGGGCAAGCTGACAGTAGCGGTAGCAGACGGCCTTCAAAAACTGCATCGCGCCCGTGCCGTCCGTGAGCACGTGGAAGGTCTCCAGATGCACGCGGCTGCCGTAATACAGCACACGGAACAGAAAGCGGCCTGTCTCCACGGGGTCGATATAGCGGCAGGGGGCGTCCTGCTCGGGCAGGACCTGGGGTGTGGCGCGGTTGGTTTCCAGATAGTTCCAGAACAGGCCGTGCCGCAGGCGGACGTTGAACGCGGCAAAATAGGGGAGCGTTTGCTCCAGCGCCTGCTGGAGCAGCGCAGGGGCCACAGCCTCGCGCATCACGGCTGTCAGGCGGAATACGTTGGAATAGCGCCGGCTCGCCACCACGGGAAAGATATTCGCGGTGTTGTCCAGCTTGTGCCACCGCGTGGGTGCAGCGCGTTTTTTCATGGAAAAGATCGGCTCCTTTAACAGAGAGGATGGGAACGGGCGGGCCGCTTTGGGGCAGGGCGGCCTGCGGGCCGCAGAAAGCGGGGAAGGGGGCGGCCCGGGCCGCATGGGAGGGGACGCGGGGAAAATCAGGCGAAAAGTGAAAGGTCGATGGCCTCGGCGATGGCCCGACCGCCCGCGAGATTGGGGTGCAGGCCGTCGGGCAGGGCAAATTCCTTTTTCATGCCCACGCCGTCGTCGGTGTCCGCGATGGGAGCGCCGAGGTCCAGCACCGCGTCGAAGGGGCCTTCTTCAGCGATCCAGCGGTTGATGGCGCGGCGCAGCGCCTCCCGCTCGGGCGGGAACAGGTGGTTCACCTCCCGGGGCAGGATGAGCCCCGCGTATACCTTTACGCCCTGCTTGTGCAGCGCGTCCGCGATGGTGCGGGCGGCGGCGGCGTACTGGTCCACGGTAATAAGCTCCTCCTCCGGCGCGCCGCCGGTGCCGGGGTGCCCCAGATCGTTGGTGCCGAGAGCGAACACCGCGTGGGTGAGGCCCTCGATGGGAAGCAGGTCGTAGCGGTAGCGCTCGATGCCCGCGTGGCCGTACATGCCCCGGGAGGCGGGGGTTGCGCCGTAGAGCAGGCGGTTGCCGCCGATGCCGAGGTTGCACACGCTCACCTCGCCGCGGAAATGCTCGTACAGGCGCGCCGTGAAGGGCGTTACCCACGCGCCCTGCTGCATGATGGAATCCCCGAACATGGCCACGACGCGGGGAGCGGGCAGGGCGTCGTCCTGCTCCACGATCACCTCGGAGAGCGTGGTGGTGGCGCTGGAGATGTCCCAGGGCAGCACGCTTTTGGAAAGGTCTGTCCAGAGGCGGGCCTTGGGCAGCGCGGGGGCGTCGCAGTGGTCGCCCTTGACGGAGCGGTTGGCAAAGATGCCCACAAAATTGCCGGAGGTGACCTTTTCGCCGCCGGGATAATAAAGGCTGACGGCGATGGTGCAGCCCGGCTGCACGGGCAGCGCGACCCTGTCGGAAAAAACGTCCCGCTGGGGCACCAGCGCAAAGCTGGTGTCGCCGTGCACGGTGAGCGGGCGCACGGTATCGGGCACAAGGCGGCCCTTTGCGTCCGCCAGGCCGATGGTGGCGTTGCCCACCCACACGGGACCGTCGGAATAATAATTGCTGAATTTTACATAGACGGCGCTGCCGGAAAGATTGTTGGGGGCGAAGATGCGCACGGTGCGCGCGGCGTTGTTAAAGGGCTGCGCGGAAATATCGGTGTGCGCGACGGCAAAGGTGCATACACGGCGCGGCATAGGCGGCCTCCTTGTTATTGTATGAAATGCCCCGGGCGGTGTTGCGCGGGGCTTGTCTCCAGTATACCATATTTCCGGCTGTATGTTATGCTTTCTGTTCATATTTGTCAGAAAACAGCAGCCTTATGCCGTTGTGGGCGCGGCTGCGGCGGGGAGGGGAAAAGGACGGTGCGGGGCGGCGAAGCCATGGCCGCGAAGCGGGCGGCCGCCCAGGGGGCGCGCAGCGAAATGCCGCGCCCGATTTTGCGCGGCAACTCCAAAAGGTGGGGCCGATGACCGGCCAGCCCGGTTTCGCGGAGTGAAATGCGACCGAATGGGAGCAAGCGCCGGGGTGAAAGCGGAAGCCGCGTGTGGAAAAAGCGGAAGGCCCCCGCTTTCGCGGGGCTGATTACGAAATCTGCCGATGGCGTTACTTTCTTAATGTTAAGAAAGTAACCAAAGAACACCGGGGGCGTTCCGTTCGGCTAAAAAATCATGATTTCAAATTCCGTATCAAATCATGATTTTTCTTCACGCCTCTCTCCGAGGCCCCCGG
>ENA-ORSX01002215-ORSX01002215.1-human-gut-metagenome-genome-assembly--contig:-NODE-2215-length-11378-cov-2.330213_pt1 | contig 11378 bp, 10 predicted proteins | sample MGYA00241904_ERZ509172 | MGnify/ENA primary metagenome ERZ509172 (study PRJEB26280, sample SAMEA2338795) | human gut metagenome | biome: human gut; feature: human-associated habitat; material: faeces...
TTACCTTCTTTTGCATCCTCTAACTATTATTTTATTTCTGTTTTAGTGAAGTGTTTTTTCTTTTTTTAGATATTGAAATGAAAAACCTAGACGGCATTGAGACAGCAAAACTGCTGCGAAAAAAGGGGATGAAAGGCATTATCATATTCGTAACCGCTTACCCGGATTTTGTCTTCCAGGGCTATGAAGTCCATGCCTTTCATTACATTCTGAAACCTTACCGGAAAGAAAAAATAGAAGAGGTTCTTAGACAGGCCCTGCATGAGCTGGATCTGTCAAAGGAACAGTATTTCGTAATAGAACAGAAAGCAAGAGTCATCCGCATCCCTCTCAGTCAGACCATTGCCTTTCAGAGCGACCGCAGGAAGGTGGAGGCCCTTTTGGAGGAAGACTTTGTTGCCTTTTACGGCAGGATAGATGAAGTATGCCGGGAACTTCCCTCCTGCTTTATACGGATCCATAACCGGTATATCGTAAATCTGAATTATGTGACTACGCTGGAGAAGGACCGGTGCATACTGGGCAGCCGTTCCTTTCCGGTCAGCAGGGCCTTCCGGCAGGAACTGGAAACGGCCTTTGCCAGGGCAATGCTGAAATAAAACAGGGAGGGAAAAAGTATGGACAGTCAAATCATCATGGAAAGCGCAGGGCGGCTCATAAGCATGGGGCTGTATGTGGTCACGTCGTTTTTCTTCTGCCGTATGCTCTGTTGTATCCTCCCTCAAAAAGAGGGGCGTTTCTATGATATTCTCATTTTTATATCCGGCATTTTCATTCCCGGCATGGTCATTGACCCTGAGGACATGTTCAATGTCACACTGGATCTGGTCTGGCTGCTGCTTCTGACGCTTTTTTGCTTTAAAGGCTCTGTAGTCTCCAAGTTCTCTGTGACGGCTGTCATCTATCCTCTGATCATTGCCCTGAACTTCCTGGTATCCGACATTTCCCTGAGCATCTGGCTTGCCAGCGGGAAGAGTTTCCCGGTAGATCTGGCAGTCACTCTCCTGGACGGCTGTATTCATATTCTCTTCTGGTATCTGATTTACAGAACCTTTGTCAGCAGAGTCCGGCAGGCCAGCCGACTGTACAGCCGCAATACCTGGATTCTTCTGGGAATCATCTGCCTTGCCTCCCTTGTGAGCATCACAGGGTATATTTATTATCCCCCGGAGGAGACCTATAAAATATGGCCCTGCGCCATTGCCTGCATGGCAACCAATATAGGCAGTCTCTATCTGGCAGGGTATTTTGTGAATACCATTCAGCAGGAAATGGAGCAGGACAACTTGAAACTTCAGCGTGTTTATTATGAAGAACTGGAGAGAAACCAGACAGAAATACGCAGATTCCGCCATGATATGAACCACCACCTGCTGGTCATCCGGGATTTGTTTGACCGGGAAGACAGGGAGGCCGCCCATGCCTATTTTCGGGAACTGGAATCCCAGATAACGCCCAAAAACCGGTGCTTCTGTAAAAACAGCGTTCTGAATGCCGTACTGAATGCCAAATACAGCCAGGCTGAAGACAGCGGCATTGACTGCTTTTTCCACATTGATCTGCCGGAAGTCACAGCCATTGACCAGGTCAGCCTGTGTTCCATATTCGCCAACACATTGGACAACGCCATTGAGGCCTCACGGAAAATACCTGAACCGGAAAAGCGCAGCATTTCCGTCAAGGCCAGAATAGCGGACAACGGATTCTTCAGCTATGAGATCAAAAATGAAAAGCGAAATAAAGTCCTCATGGAAAAAGGAAACTATATCTCAGATAAGAAAAACAAATCCGAACACGGCCTGGGTCTCTCCAATGTACAGAGGACTGTGGAAAAATACAATGGAACACTGCACATTTCCTATGATGATACCTCTTTTACCGTGGTCATACTCATCGGAAACGCTCTGTAGCTAATCCACATCCGCCCGCAGCCTCTCAATCACGCTTTCCTTCTGTGTCATCTGATAAATAAGAGGCGGAACCATAACACATACCGCGATGATGACCGCAAATAAGATCAGGTTATAGAGGACAGGCAGAGAGTACCCCATATTGTACACCTTTACACTCTGGAAGACTATATAACTAAGGGGCAGTCCCACGGCCATAGAGAGCAGGATAGACAGTATTCCGTAACCAAGTCCCTCCTGGACCAATACCTTCCTTATCTGCCCCGGCGTCATGCCCAGGCTCTCCAGAGTGGCAAACTCCTTTGCCCGGTTCTGGACACCGGCTGCCATCATGTTGATATAATTCAGAATGGCGAGCACTGCCAGGATTATGCCCAGTCCGCCGCCCAGGACTTTCACCTGCTGCTCCGATGACTTCATCTCCTGGTACCGGGTCAATTTTGAATCAAAAGAAATTTGTTTTTCATCCCGGAAGACACTTTTTACTGCTTGCTCCGTCTCTTTGTCATACGGCTTCTCATACTCTATCCGTACCACTTCAGTTAAAATATTATCCCCCATAAGTTTCTTCGCCAAAGTATTGCTGACCAGCAGATTCGGGCAATAGCCTCCGGAATATTCAGACGGGTCATCTATTACATTTCCTCCGTCCATACTGCTTTCTCCGGTTGCTGCAACAGTTATCTCATGCTCTTTCTCCGGCTCCTGACCATCCGGAAGGAAAAAACGAATTTTTTTTCCTACTGCCTCCTCTGCAGATGCCCAGAATGGCACTGCGATGGCAGTCTCTCCCTTTTCAAAGGCTTCCTGGTCTAAATTCCCTCCCAGAGTATCATTTATCTTCCGGAATTCCTCGGGACTGATTCCCACGAAACGCCCGTCGAATATGCAGTTTAACGCACGCGGATCTTTTTTGTATTCCTCTATATCTTTTTCATAGTCCCCCGGTGAGTATCTGCTCTGATATAGTCTTTTATAATACGGACCTAATAACTCCTCCTGATATGGGACAATCATCTGTGCCGTAGTCACCGGCCTTATCTCCTTCACGCCCTCTATGGCGCGGATCTCATCCAGTCTCTCTTCCGTAATAAGAGGCAGTTTTTCTTCCAGGGTTGTCTGATTATTAACCGTAATATCACACGAACGGATCTGATTCAGGATATTTTTCGCGTCATTTCCCCTGATCACTGCATTGACACAGAGAAATACAGTCAGCACTACGAAAAAAGAGCCCAGGATCACAGCGGCCTGCTTCCTGTCCCGGAACATATTCCTGCGGGCCATGTCCTTCAGACCTCTCTCCCGCTCCTTCTGCTTCTCCCTGCCTTTTGTAAGCCCCGTGTAGCTGACAGCTTCAATGGGGGAACACTCCCCTGTGATAACAGCCGGTTTTCGGCAGCCGGCAATGACTGTAGCTGACGAAAACAGGGCCGCTCCCACGTAAATAAGAGGATGTACCGTGACAATCTTCATTCCTGACATTCCGGGATCTATCAATCTGAGCGCCGTGGGGATGAGTCCGGCCGAAACCGCTGCTCCAAGCGCCATCCCCACCGGTATGCCGATACAGGAATTCCAAAGCGCCTGAAGATAGACCAGACGTTTTAACTGCACAGAGGTCATGCCCAGAGTCTTAAGCTGCCCGTAATACCGAATGTCCTTTGAGACAGAGATATAAAGCGTATTATAGACAAAGAGATAGCCGCTTATAAGGATCATCACAAGCAGTCCCCCAACGCCCACTGCCATCCTGATAAAATTCTGCATAATATGGTCATCTGCTATGAGCATCTGCCTGTCCTGCAAATCCAGGGGTTTCTGTATGTTCATAATATCTTTCGCGGAATAAAGAGATTTCTTTAAGGTGATCTTCAGCGCTCCCTGGGTAAAATCTGTCTGCTTCACACCTGTCGTCTCATAAAACGCCTGTGACACATAGCCATACTGCTTTCTGGAATAGTCCCTGTAATATCCGCTTAAAATAAACGTTTTGCTGATATTTTGCTGTGCAGACACCGGATCTTCCAGCTCCTGTCTCTCGGGGTCCTCGGCTAAAGAATAGTAGGTGAGGGGTAATTCCATTCCGATCTCCGGCTCCTTGATTCCCATGTCCTCCAGAGCTGCAGTGGAAAGTACCAGTTCCTCCTCTTTTTTCGGATAACTCCCTTTAAAAAACTCGTATGCCGGAATGCACTGCTTTTCCCAGCAGGTATCGTCCACCCAGTAAAGCCTTGTTTTATCAAGGGATACATCCCGGTATGTCTCAGCAATGGCACATTTGACAGCGACTCCCGCATACTTTACGGATTCCATATCCCTTACCAGTTCCACCTGGTCAGCGCGGGGTTCCGTTAGTTCCATGTCAAAATCCATTCCGTTCATGCGGATAGCGCGCTGGGATACGGCATCCCAGTAACTGATACCGATTCCCAGCACTGCCGTTATCAGAAATGTAGTGAGGATAACCGCAAAAACAGTGAGCGCATTCCGTTTCTTATTTGCCCTGTAAGTCCTCATTGCCACAGAGGCGATGATTTTCCTATTGTTCACCTTCATCATACAGCATCACCTCCGCAGATTCTTCCATCCTCCAGACGTATGATCCTGCCTGCCATCTGGGCGATTTCCTCGTTGTGGGTGATCATGACCACCGTCTGGCCCAACTGCTCGCCGGATACCTTAATGAGTCCCAGGACGTCCTGGCTGGTGCTGCTGTCCAGGTTGCCGGTTGGTTCGTCAGCCAGGATAATGGCCGGCTTTGCTGCCAGCGCCCTGGCAAGGGCTACCCTCTGCTGCTGCCCGCCGGAGAGCTGATTCGGCATGGCAAACTTTTTCTCTCCCAGACCCAGCATCTCCAGAATATTCTCCACAAATTTCCTGTCGGGCTTGATGCCGTCAAGCTGGATGGGAAGTATGATATTCTCGTATACATTCATAAGCGGGAGCAGATTGTAGTTCTGAAATACAAACCCGATCTTCCTGCGCCTGAATATGGTCAGCTCATCCTTTGTCATACCGGATATGTCCCTGCCGTCCACGATCACCGTTCCGGATGTGGGCACATCCAGACCGCCCAGCATGTGGAGTAAAGTAGATTTTCCGCTCCCGGATCTGCCTACAATGGCTATAAATTCACCTTTTTCCACAGTAAGGCTGATTCCGTCCAATGCCCTGACCGTTGCATCTCCCAACTGATAATATTTCCTCAGATTTTCCGTAACCAGTATTTCCATATGAAAAGTCCTCCTCGTTCTTGGTTCTCCTACAATATAACAGAGAAAGCTTTCCACATCCTTTCTCAAATATGACAAGATTGTAATATTCTCAATTCCTTCTCAGATAAACAGAAAATTCCGCTCCGCTGCCCGGTTCTGATTTTACCTTGATGTAACCTCCCTGCTTTTTTATGATTTCCCGCACAAGATACAGACCGATTCCAAGGCCTTTTTCCCCGGATACTTCCGGGGATCGGTAGAACCTCCGGAAGATCAGTCCCTGTTCTTCCTCACGGATGCCTATTCCCTCATCCTTCACACGAATGCACAAAAAGGATTCATAGGGAACCGACAGGACACGGATCACAGACTGGGCCGGTGAATACTTCACCGCATTGTCCAGAAGGTTGACCAGTGCCTCCACAGTCCATTTCATATCAAAGAATGCGCTTTCCGGCGATACCGCTGCATCTAAGACAAAGCTCTTTTTCAGTGCCTGCATCTCCACAGCCTGACATGCCCTGGCGATCAGCTCATCCACGGGAGATTTCTCCACATGTACGGCGATCATCTCTGTTTCCAGATAGGAGGAACGCACCAGTTCCTTCATAAAAAAGTCCAGCTTATCGGCCTGTCTGTGAATCTGGGAAGCCATTTTCCCCGCCTGTTCCGGAAGCTCCTGTTCCTCCAGAAGCCCTGCATAGAGCATAATATTCGTCAGGGGCGTACGTACCTGATGGGAAATGTCTGAGATCAGTGCCTTTACCAGATTCCGTTCCCTGTCCGCCTGTTCACAGTTCATCCGTGACATCTCCACAAGCTGGTTCAGCCGCTGTATGACAGCAGAGTCCATAGATTCATCATAACTGCACTCCTGGATGGTTCCGCCGATTGCCCGGTCAAGCTGCTCCAACACTGTGTCCATCTGCCTTCTGATATGCCTCCGGTATCGGAAAGTATAACCGGCAGCCCCCGCAAATGCAGCGCAGGAAAGGACGACGGCCGATATCAGCGCCCCGCTCATAAGGAGTTCTCCCACTGATATCCTTTTCCATATACGGTCTTGATATGCTCCGGTTTGGAGGGATTATCCTCCAGCTTATCCCTGAGGCGGCGGATCCCGACAGAAAGAGCATTGTCCTCCACATACTCCGTGCCGTCCGGCCACACCCACTCCATCAGACGTTCCCGGGTCAGAATCTGTCCCGGATGAAAGACCAGCAGATATAAAATGCGCTGTTCTGTCCTGCTCAAATCTACGGGTATCCCGTTCTTTAAAAACTCCATGGTTGCAAACTGAAAACGGAATGGTCCCTGTGCATAATCCGTCTCCTGTTCCGGGGCCGTCCTCCGAAGAAGCGCCCGTATCCTTGCCCGCAGGACCATGGTTGAAAATGGTTTTGTGATATAGTCATCCGCGCCGCATTCCAGCCCCCGCACAATATCCAGCTCCATATCCCTGGCAGTGAGGAGGATAATGGATACCTTGCTGCTCTTCCTTATCTTCCGGCACAGTTCAAAGCCGCTGCCGTCCGGCAGGTTCACATCCAGTATGAGCAGATCAAATGTCTGCTGACGGAACTTTTCCTCTGCCTCTTTTATGGTACTGCAGATTGTGAAGGAGAAGTCATCACTCATGAGTGCCATCTCCATCCCCGCTGCCAGATCTGCGTCGTCTTCCAGTATGAGAATATATTTCAAGTTTTTTCTCTCCTTTCTTATGGCAGAATGTCTGCTGTCTCAGCCGCCAAAAAGGTACACGAAAGAATCGCATACCTTTATAACGTCAATATAAATTTTAAATACTTTCCTTCTTTTGCAGCCGTCAGCGTACCTCCCATTTTCTCTGTCAGACATTTGGCAATGGTGAGTCCCAGCCCTGTGCTTCCCTGGTTTCTGGAACTGTCCGCAGTGTAAAAACGCTCAAACAGCCTTCCCGCTGTCTCCTCTGACATTCCCTCCGCATCGTTCGTAAAAGATATGACTGCCCTGCCGCCCTCTTTATCCAGGCGGACAGACAGCTCTCTTCCGGCATATCTGCATACATTCTGCAGAAGATTCTGGAACACGCGCTCTAACCCGTCCTTGTCTGCCCGGACATTCACCGGCCCCTCCATAATATTTATGTCAACCAGAAGATTCCTGGCAGTCAATTCCGGATAGTAATCCACAATGGTCTCTCTGAGAAGACGTGCAATATCCACATGTTCCACCCTGGGGGTGTAGTCTTCCCCGGAGAACCTGGATAACTCATAGAACTGGCCCACAAGCTGCTGCAGAAAGCGGGCTTTTCGTTTTACCACCTCCAGTGCCTCCCGGTCCTCCGGGTCCAGAGCTGTTTTGTCCATAATATCCAGATATCCGATCATGGAGGTAAGAGGCGTGCGCAGGTCATGGCTGATATTTTCAATCTGTCTCTGGAATTCCTGCTCTCTTTTGGCATATTCCAGGTGCTGCTCCCGTATCTTCCTGAGCGCCTCATTGATGGTTACAAGAAGCTCCTCCATCTCTCGGTCAGGCGCAGGCAGTTTCAGCACCCGGTTGGCCTCCAGTTCGCCGCTGATTTCCTTCAGCGCACGATTGGTCCGTCTGACTGCTCCTGCCATGGTTCTGCATCGCAGGAAAAAATACAGAGAAGTCAGGCTCAGCAGACCCAACACGAAATACAGCAAACTTTCCACACCCCTTTCCTTCACACGGTTCGGACAAACTCTATCCGATTTCCTTTTTCCTGCTTACTAAAATACCCGCTGCGCCAAAGATAAGAATCCCGGCAGCCCCTGCTATGATGCATTTTGCCAGTCCGGAGGGAGTATCCCACAGACAGTGGTACCCCGACATATTGGCACTCACCTCAAAGCGGAAGATGTTCCAGGGCATCCATCCGGCGATCTTACGCAGAATTTCCACCTTAAACCCCGCATAATAACAGATGACAGGAATCACATTCATAACCGCAAACCAGACGATCGCTGCCACCACATCCTTCTCAAAAAGGGTGAGTAAAGCCACACCCAGAATCACAGCCGCAAAGGCACTGGGCATTGCCGCTCCGATTCCCCCTGCCATCTTTCCCAAAGGCTCGGCCGCGGGACCCCCCAGCAGCAGATAGGCACTTCCCACGTAAAAGACCAGGATAACTGCCATACAGCAGAGAGCTGTGGCGATACTGACAACACATTTTCCGATAAAAATATGTATCCTTGGAATCCCATAAGCCACCACGTTCTTCAAAGTACCGTTTTTTCTCTCATCACCAAACAGCAGCGCCGCTACGACAAAACCCGATATAAACAGAATCTGCAGATTAGCGATCAGATTATTCAGTGAAAAGCTCATAAGGCCGTATGGAAAATTTGTAATATTCTGATTGCTTATATACAGCACCAGATTCATCAGCACCAGCAGCCCTGATGCGATTCCTGCTGCCACGTACATTCCCCTGCTGTGTGTAATGCGGTATCCCTCACCTTTTATATAATTAAGCATATTTCCGCCCTCCGTTCTTCAAATCCATATAATACTCCTCCAGCGTCACCTGTCTTCTCTCCAGCCTTGAGATATCCATCCGGTTCTCGCTGGCAAGGCGGCTGTACGCGCCGATATCCATCATGGGATTGACAATATGAATGGTCTTGTCCGGAAGGACCTTGTAGCTTTCCGTGTGAAATTTCTTTTCCAAAACAGCAGTATACCGCTCCGGTTCTGACACATTGATCTCAATGTAGTCCGAACACTTTTCTTTTATCTCCTCCGCGGTGATCTGCTCAGCCAGTTTTCCGTCCGTAAGGAACCCATAGACTGTGGCAAGCTGCTCCAGCTCTGTGAGTATGTGGCTGGACAGGATAATGGTAATATTCTTCTCCCGGCTGAGCCGCTGCAGCAGATTCCTGATCTCTATGATCCCGCTTGGGTCCAGGCCGTTGATCGGTTCATCCAGGATCAGCAGCTCCGGTTCACCGATCAGGGCAATGGCAAGGCCAAGCCGCTGCTTCATGCCCAGGGATAAATCCCTGCACCGCTTCTTTTTCCGGTCTGCAAGCCCCACCAGCTCCAGGACTTCATCCACTGCCCTTTTGCCCGGAACCCCTTTTAATATCCGGTAATACTCCAGATTCTTCTCCACGGAAATCTGGGGATAGAATCCCGGCGCCTCTATGACAGCTCCGGTCCTTCTCCTCTGTTCCTCCATATCCTTCCGGCTGTGGCAGCCGAATAAGGTAAGCTCCCCTTCATCCGCATAAATATGGCCTGACAACAGTTTCAGAAATGTAGTTTTTCCTGCCCCGTTGTCCCCTACCAATCCGTAAACGGCTCCTCTTTTTACAGTTATGTCAACCTTATCCAGTGCAGTAAAACTGCCGTACCGCTTGGTGACTTTTCTCGCTTCCGCTGCATATGCTGTCATATCTTTTTCATCCTTTCCTGAACTTATCTCTTCATGTGGCTATATTATAATCGGCCGCTTTTTAATAAGTCTTCAAGAAACTTTAAAGAAATCGTAAAGACGGATTCACGCCATTTTAAATCCGATGCCCCAGACTGTACGGATATACTCCGCCTCCGGGTCTATGGCTGCTATCTTTTTCCTGATATTACTCACATGGACATTGACGGTGTTATCCTCCCCGTAATACCCGTTTTTCCATACCTGTTCATAGAGGCTTTCCCTGGAAAATACCTTCCGGGGCTGCTGTATCAGAATGCACAGAATCTCATATTCGTATCTGGTCAGGGAAATCTCCCTCTGCTTTACCGTGACGGTTCTGGATGCCTGATCCAGTATCAGGTCTTTATACGTGTATCGTTCAGATTCCGTTCCGGCACCCAGACTGCCGCAACGCCGGAAAGCGCCATGACGCGTACCAGCACCTCCTCCGGCTCAAAGGGCTTTGTGATATAATCATCTGCCCCAAGCGTGATGGTCTCCACCTTGTTCTTAAGGGCAGTCCTGGCAGACAGGACAAGGATTGGAATCTGCAGTCCCATCTCCGTACGCGCCATTTTGATAATCTCCTCCCCGCTGATTCCAGGAAGCATCAGGTCCAGCATGATCATGTCCGGCGTTTCCCTCTCAAGCCTCAGCTGTGCCTCTGTTCCCGAATACGCAGCCGTTGTCTCATATCCCGCCTTCGCAAGAATCCGGCACAGCAGCCTGTTTATATCCGTGTCATCCTCTATCACTAGTATTCTCTGCATAAAAATCTCCTGGTACTTTATACTTTATCAAGGATTATAACAGATTCCTCAGTAAACATCAAAGAAACTTCCCTCAGGTTTGCAGCCTATTCCCTATTCCTCCACTTCTATTTCCAGGCCCTCCATGTGGTGTTTTCCCATCTTGTGACGAGCCTTTCTGACCTCCACAGTGTCAAATATAATGGAGAAATCATAGTCCTCAGGATAGAGTTCCGCAGCCGCCACCTTCAGCCTAAGCCGTTTATGGCTGATGAGCATCTTTTCATTTCTGAGCTGTACCAGGACATTTCCGTTCTTATCTGCCGGTTTCACCACAATTCCGATCTTTTCATCCGGCAGTATGGTCACACTGTCGCCTCTGGTAAATTTACGCACAGCGTCCATGCTGTCCCTGACCACGGCTGCTTTTTCAATACGCGGCGCGTGAAGCTTTTCCAGCCTGCTGCTGCCGCCGTGCAGGTGCATATTTTGAATCAGAGCCTCACTTCTCTCCCCATATGCCTCCCTGGCTGCAGCAGCCAGCATTTTGTCCGGAAATCCCAGTCTCTTTGCAATATACAGGGCACAGCTCTCCCCCGCCTCACCGACTTTCAGCCGATATAAAGGCTTCAGGCTGTCTCTGTCAAACTCCATTCTGGCATTCTGCACGTCCCCGTACCTGTCCGCGTATTCTTTCACCTCAGGATAGTGGGTAGTGACCAGAAAGAGGGCACCGCTCCTGCGCAGTTCCTCCAGTATGGAAATGGCGATTCCCATTCCCTCCTGAGGATCTGTTCCGGAACCCAGTTCGTCCATGATCACAAGGCTGTCCGGTCTTACCCGTTTTAAAATGTCCAGCACATTTTTAATGTGGGCTGAGAAGGTTGACAGATTATCCGAAATATTCTGCCCGTCACCGATATCACACAGGATCTGGTTCTGCATACATATATCGGCTTCCCTGCAGGGAACGTGCAGGCCCGAGCAGGCCATTGCACTCATCAGCGCCACTGTCTTGATAGCCACCGTCTTACCTCCGGCATTCGGCCCCGTAATGATCACGCCGCGGACT
>ENA-ORSX01002218-ORSX01002218.1-human-gut-metagenome-genome-assembly--contig:-NODE-2218-length-11356-cov-5.674188_pt1 | contig 11356 bp, 12 predicted proteins | sample MGYA00241904_ERZ509172 | MGnify/ENA primary metagenome ERZ509172 (study PRJEB26280, sample SAMEA2338795) | human gut metagenome | biome: human gut; feature: human-associated habitat; material: faeces...
GGCAGGTAGCGAACGCTTCGGGCAGCAGATCGTCAAGCGTTTCACCATTTTGGTAACGGGTCTTAAATTCATCGGTTTTGGCGCGCAGCTCGGCATCCGTGAGCTTTTTGTACTGCTCTTCGAGCGCATCCACCTTATCCGCGATCGGATAAATCTTTTTCAGCTCGTGCGAGGAATGCGTGCCGAAAATCTTAGTCAGAAAATTAGCCATTGAGTCATTCAGCCTTTCAAAAGGGCAAAACCGCCCCATTTGTTCATAACAGATGTATTATATCATATTTATAAGGGGAAACAAACATATTTTTTGTAAACGCTGCGGCATTCCCCGCAAACCACCCGCCCGCGGGCGTACCGGCGCAAATTCGGTGGATGACAAAGCACGGGTTTGGGTGTATAATACCCTTGCATCATTATGGGACAAAAAAGGAGAATTCCATGCCGAAAATAGGACTCATCTCGCTCGGCTGCGCCAAAAATCTGGTGGACAGCGAGCATATGCTCTCCCTGCTGCGCACGGCAGGGTGGGAAATTACCGAGGACATGGCTGAAGCGGACGTGGGTGTGGTAAACACCTGCGGCTTTATCGAGGCGGCCAAAAGCGAAGCGATCGAAACCATCCTCGAAACCGCGCAGTACAAACAGTCCGGCTGCATGAAGGGCCTTGTCGTAACCGGCTGCCTTGTGCAGCGCTATGCGGACGAGATCCGTGCCGAGCTGCCCGAGGTAGACGCGATCTGCGGCACCGGCAGCTATGAAAACATCGTAGAGGCGGCCAACGCCGCGCTCGGCGGGCAAAAAGCGGCCTATCTGGCAGATATGGCAAGCGCCGCACTTGACGGCGCACGCGACCGCCTGACCCCGCCGTACACCGCGTATTTCAAAATTGCAGAGGGCTGCTCCAACCGCTGCGGCTACTGCATCATTCCCAAGCTGCGCGGGCCGTACCGCTCACGCGGGATGGAGGCGCTGCTTGAGGAAGCGCAGGCGCTGGCAGAGTCCGGCGTAAAGGAGCTGATCGTCATTGCGCAGGACATCACCAAATACGGTATGGATCTGCCCGAGCATAAGCGCCTGCTGCCCGAACTGCTGCGCCGCCTGTGCCGAATGGATTTTACTTGGGTGCGCCTGCATTACCTCTACCCCGACCAGATCACGGAGGAGCTGATCGACGTGATCGCATCCGAGGAGAAGATCGTCAAGTATCTGGATATCCCGCTGCAGCACGTGTCGCGGCGCATCCTGCGCGCGATGCACCGCCCGGGCGACGGGGAGGAATTTGCCGCACTGATCGCAAACCTGCGGGCACGCATCCCCGGCCTTGTGCTGCGCACGAGCCTGATCGTCGGCCTGCCGGGTGAAACCGAGGACGAATTTGCCGCGCTGTGCAGCTTTTTGCAGGAAACACAGATCGAGCGCGTGGGCGTGTTTGAGTTCTCGCCCGAGGAAGGCACCGAAGCGGCGGAACTGCCCGACCAGATCGACCCGGAAACCAAGGCCAACCGCCGCCTGATCGTGGAAGAGCTGCAGTCGGGCGTACTCGATGATTACAACACCTCCCGCCACGGCGAAACCATGCAGGTGCTGTGCGAGGGCTTTGACGAAGAGCAGCAGCTCTGGTTCGGCCGCACCTACGCCGACTCGGTCGAGGTGGACGGCCATGTGTATTTTGAAAGCAACGCCGCGCCGCAGCCCGGCGATTTTGTGCCCGTGCTGATCACGGAAAGCCTTGGCGCCGACCTGCTCGGCGTGCAGAAAGGAGAATGACCCATGACCACCGCAAACAAAATCACGCTGACGCGCATTGCGATGATCCCGTTTTTCCTCTACTTTGCATCGCAGCCGATGTTTATTCAAGATGAAGTAACAACAGCGCAGACATTCGTGCCGACCTTTATTTTTCCCACGGCAACCGTTATTGCGCTCATTCTGTTCTGCGTGGCGAGCTTTACCGATTTTCTGGATGGCTATGTCGCCCGCAAATACAATCAGGTGACCGACTTCGGCAAGTTTGTCGACCCGCTGGCGGATAAGCTGCTCGTAACCTCGGCGCTTGTGCTGTTCGCCGAGCAGGGCGCAATGGCGGGCTGGATGGTATGCGTCATCCTTGCGCGCGAGCTGATCATCCCCTCGCTGCGCGTAGTCGCGGCGAACAAGGGCCGCGTACTCGCCGCCACATGGACGGGAAAGGTCAAAACCTGCGTACAGATCGGCGGCATTATTGCGATTTACCTGTATTACATCGCACAGGGAGCACACCTTTATCAATTCTTCTCCCAAAGCAGCACACAGGGAGATGTATTCGGTGCAACCGGTTTGATTACTCCGCTTGCCACAACAGCCGACCGTCCGATTTTCCTGACGATCGTCGGCTGGGTGATGACGCTTGTCACCCTGTATTCCGGCTTTGACTATCTGCGCAAAAACTGGGATATCATCAAGGACGGCGCGGTAAAGGAAAAGTAAATCCCACGGCATACAAAAAGCAGGCATGATGAGACTGTCGAAAAACTTGCGTTTTTCCGACAGTCTCTCGATCGAACCCACGCGCCGGTCGCGGGTTTTTATGAAAAAGATTTGTCTCATTTCCAGATGCAACAGATCGGCGTATAAATTTATCTTTTGAGCATAGTTTGCTCGAAATAGCAAATTTTTTATGATCTATCATTGATTAACAAAGATTGTTTTACCATCAATTTACCATTTTTGAACGAGCCTTGATACGAGATAAACAGCAGATGACGAATAAGGCCACCATGGAAATGCAATTTCCATGGTGGCCTTAATTTTTTCCTACATTGCGTGTCTACTCCACAGTAATGCTTTCAGCGATCTGCTTTTCGATATCCAACGGAAGATTACCATATAGCTGGAACAGAATATTTCGATGTGTCCATAGGATCGTATTATTCTCGCCCTTGGAGATTATTGCAGCTTCCTCACCGTTTATCGAATACTCCTGCACTACTGCATTTTCCGTGTCTACAATCTTATGTGCGTCCTGATTTTCAGTAATCAGCGTGCAGGTCAAATCGAAATACATTCCAGCTTCGGTCTCATAGCTAACAGAGTAAAAGCTCTCGTCACCGTACTCGTCAGTCTGATCCATTCCATGTGGTATGAACCCAAGCAAAATCATGCCAAGTTCGGTTTCAATCTGTGAGCCGGGTATCTCCGTGCTGAAACGATAATCTGTAAGCTCATGGAATACATGCGTCACAATTTCAATGAACTTTTCACGGTATGCTTCTACGGTCATCAGACAGGAAAAGGATATGGTAGCAACGACCAGTAGTATAGCGGCGATTCGGCGCATCATGTGTATAACGTGATTCAACCTCGGTGATCTGCACTGCTCTTTCATCAGCCTTTTCATTGTCCGATTAAACCGGTGTGAAAAATGGTGCTCCGGTATATCATCCAGAAAAGCCGAGGATAACCAAAAATCGCGTGCTTTTGGTGCGCTTGCATATAGCATTTCATCTGTTATCTTCATTCTGATCCTCCATAGACTGTAATGCCTCAGCCAGCTTCGCTTTTGCTCGTTGAATGGTTTTTCGGACGTTATCCTGCGACATATTCATCAACTTCGCAATTTCAGGCGCTGAAAAGCCATTATCGTACCGTAGCAAGAGAATTTCGCGGTACCTGACCGGCAGCGCGGCAATAGCACCTGCCAGCATATCGCGACGGTCGAAACTTTCAATATCTGTTTCGGAAGGCGTATTGATAAATTCTTCATCAAAGGGTACTACGATCCTGCGCTTTCTGGAGCGATACAGATCTATCGAAATCCTCTCAGTAATTGTAACGATCAGCCCCTTTGTTTTGGGACACTTCACTTCATCTATACGTTCAATTATGTCGATTATCTTTAAGAAAGCCTGATGTACAATATCTTCCGAATCGCGCGTATCTCCTAAAATACGGTTCGCAGTGTAGTACATCAGGTTTTTATATTCCCGATAGATGGCTTCAAATTTAGATTGATCCTCTTCGGAATCAATCATAGAAAGATAAATCAGCATAAGATCCCCCTTTGCTACTTTCCTTGCATTATAGCATAGAAGTCAATAATGTCCAACTAAGAATATTTTTGAAAAAATCTGTAGCAGGGTGTCCCAAATCTTTGTTCTCGTTCGTTACAGTAGGCAAGAACCAATGAAAGGAGGAAAATCCCATGGGAGCAAGAAGAAAAATGCTGGTATCGGGCTTATGTCTTACTGCTTGCTTGTTAGCGACTAATGTGCCGCAGGCGTACGCGCTGAACGATACCACTTCTACGGCAGCACAGGGCGATATTGAAATGTATATGGAGTACATAAACGATGCTGATTGTACATTCTCGATTAGCAGTGGTACTGCCAAGATCAATGCATGGGTGCGCGGGCAATCCGGGAACTCAACAAAATGCCAGATTGTAGTCAATCTTCAGGAGAAATCCGGATTGAGCTGGAAAACCGTGCAAACATGGTCTGATACCCAGAATGGACGTAAAGCGACAGTTAACGCATCCCAAAAAGTTACATCTGGGAAGAGCTACCGGGTAACTGCTACCGTGACCGTTTGGAATGGCTCAAAGTCTGAAAGCAAACCAATGACCTCTAAAACCCTGACAGCTTGACAGAAGTTCTGACAACCGTTGCAATTTACTCCAAGTTTTTACTAAGTTGAAAGGAAACAAGAAACATGAAAAAAAGATTTGCATGCATTATATCAGCAATTATGGTTTTTTCGTTATTTGTAGGACAGGCATCCGCAGTATCAATCGACAGCATTGGGGCTGATTCCAATTCAATTACGGTGGACAATCTTAATGAAAGTCTCAGCCCATACTCTCTTAATCGTCCCACAAAGTTTTATGATATAGCAAAATCAGGTAGGTATAAAGGAAGCTTTACAGGATTAACAGGTGGATTATATACTAACTATTATTTTAGTCCTAACGCATCCGGGGAATTGATTGTATCAGGTTCTGTCTCTAACGCAGAAGCTAAGATTAAATATTTGGAAATTCAGTGTATAGAAATGTCCACTAAAAGAGTGATATCTACACACCGTACTTCTGAGATAAAACAAAGCAATACGCCATATTATAATGTTTTTTCTGGATTGAGTTCCCAAAAACATTACTATTTCTGTTTGAACTCTGGCGGCCCCGTTTCAGGTATTGGAGGCCTTCTGAACGGTAGTATAAATGTTTCCCATTCGTAATTTTACATGAGATTACGAATAAAGGGGCTGACACAATTTCAACTTAAAGTAGTTGCATGTATTGCAATGACGATCGATCATATTCCAAAAATATTGCTCAACATTTCTTTCAGTCAGTCATTTGCTATATTGGCATCTGCAATAGGTAGAATATCCGCCCCTCTTTTTTTGTTTTGCTTTATTGAGAGCCTGCATAAAACCCATGATCGAAAGCATTTTATTCTCAGGATATATTTATCCAATATATTTATAAGTTTATTCATCGCTATGATGAATTTCTTGTTTAATGAATGGATCGGAGTATATGATTTCGGTCAAAGCATATTATCCACATTTTTCTATGTGGGGTTATATTCATACGCTATCAATAATGCCATTAAATTGTTCCATAAAAAAGAAAAGGCACGGGCTATATTTGAAATTTCCTCTATAGTATTTCTTCCCTTTTTCTTGTCATGGATGGCTCAAACTGTGTTTTCTAATGGTTGGGAGTATTTAGAGGGGATGTTTAAACTAATTGGTGTGCAAGATGCGTATATAAATATTATCAATATCAATATGCAAATAGTGCTTACCTCAGTATTTCCTTCACCTTTAAATGTAGAATATACAATGATCTTTGTTATATTGGGAGTAATGAGCTATTTCCTTCCTGTTTATCATCGTATTATTGTTTTTTCTCTTTTTGGCATGTTTTCATATGTTGGCTCTCACTTAATGGTCTTATCTATCTATCCATTCACCGATTTTTTTGCGGTAGATCAATGGAAAATGGTTTGTGCGATTCCTTTCATGTTGATATATAACAAGCAGAAAGGGAAATCTTTCAAATTGTTTTTCTATATATACTATCCACTACACCGTTATATTTTGATAGTAATTGATACTTTGTTTGCGCTGACAGCATAATACAATGAAAATCAATAATTGTATAAAAGTTTTGCGATCTATGATGGAAAGGAGCAAACGGACAATGAAACGTTTTCTCAGTTTACTGATGCTGGCCTCTTTTACAATCGGAGCAATCGGCATAAACGCATATGCTGATTTTGCAGATCAAAAAGCTGCCGTCTCTAACAATGATGCTGTTAGAATTATTTCTTCTACTCCAATCTCTGATGAAGAAATTGATCAGAAATATGCAGAATATGAAGCGAATGGGAGTGCATTTCTAACAGATATTTCCATAGTGAGCAATGCGGCGGCTATGGAGATGGATGAAAGCTTAAAGCCAATCATTATTTCCTCCACACCAATTTCAGATGAAGAAATTGATGCAAAATACGAGCAGAATACCGGTAGCCACTTGACTGACGATGACCCTCAGACCCGGGGAGATAAGATTCCCAGTTCGGTTTATGACTTGAGCAACATGTCGTACACAGGTAATTTTAACTTTAAGGAATTCGTTTATACTGATAAATGTTTCAAAACACCGTATGGCATGATGCACGTTAAGATATCTGCCAAGGCCGGAAGTTCCGACAAGAGTTATAATCTCTCCATATGGAAAAAGACCCTTACAGGAGGATCTCTCATCTCTGGAATTGATTTGACTTATGGACAAGAACATCATATCGAATTCCCGATAAAAGATACAAGTGCAAAATACTTTTTCAAGTTGCAAAAAGGTTCTACTGGTTCTTATGCCAAAGGTACAATAGAAATTTACTAAGTATTCATTTTGATTCTTCTGGCGCCACATTCCCAAGAAGTGAAACATAGCCTAAAACATTGGTTTTAGGCTATGTTTTTTAATGCTCATCCTCGGACAACTGAATAACTGTCCTCTTTCCTTTATATTTCTCGCGAATCCAGCCCTGCGCGATTTCCAGCAGTTCCTTTATCTCATCCGGGTAGAGCTGCGTAATGTTCGCAAACAGCAGATATTCGTCTATGCTGGCAATTTCGATTTCCAGCGGCTTCTTACCGTCGATGTATTCCTCCTGCACGCGCTCTGCATCAATGATAATGCTCTGCGGCCGCCAGAGCGTATCCCCCTTCGGTGGGGAAACCACTTTGTCCGTCAAGCCCATCAGATAGCTGATGGACACGCCAAAGTAGTTTGCAAGCCTGCCCCATGTTTCATCGTCGCGCGGGGCGCGTGTGCCGTTCTCGTAGCTGGACAGCATGCTCTGTGAAATGCCGATCCCCTCAGCCGCTTTCCTCACCGAAAGCCCTTTCTTCTGCCGCAGTTCCTTGATCCTGTTCATCTGGCATTCCTCCTTGCATTAAGGATATCACAGAAAGTTTACAAAGTCAACGCCACTTGATATTGACGTTCTCAATTTGCAGGCATATAATACAAACAGAGGAATAAGATTGGACAGGCAAGGGAACCGTGCCAGCCAGCGGGCAGGCCGCGCGGCGGCGGGCAGCGCGAAAGCCGCAGGCGCAGGCCTGCACCGCCGGGGCGGGCGCGGCAAAGCCGCGGCCGTCCCCAAACCCTAAGCCCCCTGTATCTAACAGGGGGGTGTAAATCGCCTATAGCCAACTCCCATCATGTCCCCAGAACCGCATCACGTCTGGGTTTGAAGGACTTGGGGACGGCGCAACAAAAAATGTGAAATGTTACAACGGATGGAGGGATTACTTGGACCATATCAAATGGATAGACAAACAGCGGGCAAGGCGCGAACGCCTTGGCATCTCGCAGGAGGATTTTGCGGTACTGGCTGGGGTGTCGCGCACCCATCTGAGCCGTCTGGAAAGCCATGCATCACCTGTGACGAAGAAAGCCATGCGTAAGATTGGACACGCCTTTGCGCTGGCGGCGCCGGACGCTTTGTTCCTGCTGATCGACTATGTACGTATCCGGTTCAAGACAACAGATGCAAGGCACATTATTGAAGATGTACTGCGGATACGGATGAAATATATGGCGCAGGAGCCAAAAGGAGCGTACACCTATACCGGACGGTATTATCACGGCAATATCGTGCTGTATACCTCATGGGATGAAAACAAAGGCGTGCTGCTTGAACTGAAAGGCAAAGGCTGCCGCCAGTTTGAAGCCCTCCTTGGCGCACAGGGCCGGGACTGGATACAGTTTTTCCGCCGCTGTACCGATGAGGAATGTGTATGCAAACGCCTTGACCTTGCAATTAATGATTGCGCCGGTATGCTGGATATCCCAATGCTGATGCGTAAATGTGATAATGGGGAATGTATCACAGTGTTCAACAAATTCCGGAAATATGAGTCCGGTGCATTTGTAAAAGGGCATCAGGAGCAAAATGCAGCAAGCATGGGGCATACGCTGTATGTAGGCTCGTTCGATTCAGAAGTCTATTTCTGCATCTACGAAAAAGACTATGAGCAGCTTGCCCGGAACGATATCCCGCTGGAAGATACCGAGGTCAAAAACCGGTTTGAGATCAGGCTCAAGAATAAACATGCTGATGCGGCGGTATGGGATTTGATGTGCTATGAAGATGCAGACAAGGTAGCTTTCGAGATCATCAACCGCTATATGCGGATTGTAGACCGCGACGACCGGAAATCACGCGAATACTGGCCGAACAATGCGGAATGGGATATTTTTATCGGACAAGGCCGCGGACGGCTCAGGCTGGCGGAGCGGCCGAAGCCCTTCGATTTGGAACGTACCTTGAACTGGATAGATAAACAGACGATAGGGACAATCAAGGCCGTCCGTATGATCGACGAGAAGAACGGGACAAACCATTTGGAAGGGATATATCAGGCAAAGGAACTGACAAGCAGGCTAAAAACCATTGTAGAGCAGCAGACAAGCAATATTGAGGATATAGTTATCAAATAAGCAGTATCTCCCCCTCACAGGGACGATTAAAAGTAATGAGCAGGCAGCAAAACCGCAAACCATTTTGGACCTTTGAAAGAGAATACAGTGATGAAGAACCAGACCAAGGGAGCGGTATAGCTGCGGGCGTTTGCAAAATGCCTGCACCTGTACCGCTGTTTTTATTTCGGGAATGAGGAAACTGATGCTATGGAGGTGTTATAGCAATATGATAGAAAACATGGTTCCGGTCTATGAACAATACACGCTGACGATCAAGGAAGCGGCCTGCTATTTCCGCATCGGGGAAAACAAGCTGCGCAGATTAGCAGAGGAAAATCCGGATGCGCCGTGGCTGATCCGGAACGGCAACCGCATCCAGATTAAGCGCCGTCAGTTTGAAAAGGTGATCGATACGCTGGACGTAATATAAAAAAGGGCCTTGATACGCCAATCGAAATACCACATAAAATACAGGACAAAGGGCTGTACTCTTACTGCTGCTGTGGTATAATCATTGTGTCGTATCAAGGCTCTTTCCCTGAAATTCGGAAAGGAGCGATACCATGTCGGAAAAACGGCGCGATTCCAAAAACCGCGTACTCAGGACTGGGGAGAGCCAAAGAAAAGATGGAAGATACCTTTACAAATATGTGGATGCAGACGGGAAACCGCAGTCCGTCTACTCGTGGAAGCTGGTTGCAACGGACAAAATACCTGCCGGGAAGCGGGACTGCATTGCCCTGCGCGACAAGGAGCAGGAGATACGGAAAAATCTCTCGGATGGCGTCAGTACATCCGGCAGCAGGATGACAGTGAGTGAGCTGTATACGAGGTTTACTACCTTGCGGAGCAATGTCAAGCGCAGCACAAAAGGAAACAGGCAGTACACGGCCAAGTTGATAGCAGAGGATTTGCTTGGTGCAAATCCGATCTCCTGTGTGAAGCCTTCTGATGCGCAGGAATGGGCGCTGCGGATGCAGGGGAAAGGGCTTTCCTACCGTGTGATCAACAATACCAGACGGTCGCTCAAGGCCGCATTTCAAATGGCGGTGTCTGATGGGTGGCTGCGGAAAAATCCGTTTGACTTTGCACTTAACACTGTGATAAGGAACGAGGTTAATGTGCGGCCTGCCCTGACAGAAAGACAGGAACGGGTGCTGCTTGACTTCATCAGGCAGGATAAGCCGTATGACCGTTATTACAACGAAATCCTGATCCTGTTAAGGACAGGACTGCGGATTGGCGAGTTCTGTGGGCTGACGGTACAGGATATAGACTTTGAAAACGGCCTTATCAATATCGACCACCAACTTTGCTGGGAAAAGGGCGGCAGCGGTTATTATATTGATACGCCGAAAAGCAAGAGCAGTATCCGCAAAGTGCCGATGAGTGCAGAAGCCCGCGAAGCGTTTGAATGTGTGCTAGCAAGGCGGGGCGAACCGGAAGCGTTTACAATAGACGGGTACAGTGATTTTTTGTTCGTCAATAAATCCGGGCAGCCATACTCTGCACACCACTATCAGGAAGCATTGTGCCGTGCAGTACAGAAGTATAACAGGACGCACGAGGAACAGCTTCCGAAAATTTCCCCGCATGTGCTGCGGCATACATTCTGCACCCGGCTTGTGAAAAAATATAAATCCGAAAAGTTTACAGTATATTATGGGACATTCGGATATCAACATTACTTTGAACCTTTATGCGCATGTATCATTGGATGCTGTAAAGGCAGAAGTGGTAAAATTGATCGCATAACTTCAAGAAAACGGTTTACCACTTTATATACCACTTTTTACGGCAAAGTTATAAAAAGCGGGGCGAAGAAATGTGAAGTACCTTCCTTGAAAAGTTCCATAAAACACGGGTAACACCATGCTGTATGGACATTTAATAGCTTATAAAGAGTTCGTATATTCGGGCGATTTGTTTTATGAAAATGGCAGCTTGCTGCCATTTTCTATTTGATGCGCGCTGCCGCGCGTGTTGCTTACGCTCAATAACAAAATATTTTTTCAATAAGCTGAGAGCGCGTTTATAACGCGCTCTTTTTGTTTGCTGAAAACGGATTTTTTAGAAATTCATCCTATGATCGTTTTGTTCTGCATTTTTTGTATAAGTATTTTCTTTATGCGCAAACTAAAGGCAGGAAGGCGGGATAACATGAAGCAGCAGAGCAAATACGCGGTGACCGGTGCACTCGCCGGAGCGGCCAACGGGCTGTTCGGCGCGGGCGGGGGGATGTTTCTGGTGCCGCTGCTGACGGGATGGTGCGGTATGGAGCAGCGCCGCGCATTTGCAACCTCGGTTGCGGTGATCCTGCCATTGAGTGCGGTCTCCGCCGTGGTGTATTGGCTGCGCGGCGGGCTGGAGCTGGCAGCA
>ENA-ORSX01002219-ORSX01002219.1-human-gut-metagenome-genome-assembly--contig:-NODE-2219-length-11356-cov-2.249270_pt1 | contig 11356 bp, 8 predicted proteins | sample MGYA00241904_ERZ509172 | MGnify/ENA primary metagenome ERZ509172 (study PRJEB26280, sample SAMEA2338795) | human gut metagenome | biome: human gut; feature: human-associated habitat; material: faeces...
TGCCAACAGCCAGATGATTCCAAAGAATAAACGAAAGTAATAATGACGCATATTTGATTCCTCCTCTTTGCTTTTTTCTATGGTCTTATCATAGCACAGAGGAATCCGCTGTACGGATTTGGGCGTAAATGGAGGCATTTTGTCCGCAAATGGAACCCTTACCTCTCCTCCTGTTCCCGGTAATGCATAACTGCCGCAGCGGTAAACACAGAGTCCTTCCAACTGTTTTGCAGGGTACCGTTATATTTTTCCACTGCGGCGGCAGCGCTCTTCAATCCCCATCCGTGAAGGGATTTGTCCTCTTTTGTGGTCATCCATTCCCCATTTTCCCGCACAGGCTGTTTTTCACAGGTATTTTGAACCTTTATGACCAGCATATGATTGATGCGCCGTATGGTCAGCCAAATGCTGCGTCTGCTGTCATCCTCTGCCTGCCCTGCCGCTTCCAGTGCATTGTCCAGCAGATTCCCGAGAACCGCACATAAATCAGCGCTGCGTATGCCCGTCTGCCTGGGAAATTCTATATTGATCTCCATATGGATCTGCTTTTCCTTTGCCGCCATCAATTTGCTGTTGATCAGGTAATCCATGGTTTCATCCCCGGTCCATACTGTTTTGGCAATCCTCTTGACAGGCCCCTGTATGTCCTCCAGATAGGCTGATGCCTCCTCTGTTTTTCCCTCCCTGAGAAGCTGTCCCAGAATTGTCATATGGTTGTGAAAATCATGAAAAAGCCTTGCATTACCCGCATAGATTTCATTGAGCCGCCTGTAATCCCTCTCTAAAAGCTCCTTCTGGGTAGATTTTAATTCTGCCAGCTCCTTTTCCCTCTCGTACTGCCTCTGCGTATAATACACCAGCATTCCCATGAGAAGGACCATGGCAAATATGAGAGGAGCCAGCATTTCCTCTTCTCCTATGGGAAGAATATTCTGCTCCGTGAGCGTCACTGTCAGTATCAGTCCCGCAACTGCGGTCCTGGACAGTATCTGCCGGACAGACTTCTCCTCCTCCCTTTTTTTATAAAGAAAAAAGGATAACACACCTGTGAGCACACAAACGATCCAGTCCGCAGCCAGATTTCCCCCTGTCCCTCTGCCCGGCAGGGTATCCATGCGCAGTATAACACCAATAGCTCCGCATAGGATAAACTTCCACAGGCTGAGTGCCATTGCATATTCTACAGCCAGAAACAGAGCCCTTTTTCTCCTGATTCCATAAATCCATGCTCCGGCAGATGCCGCCAGAATAACCTGCACAGTCAATATCGGAAATTCCGGCACTTTCAGTATAAAAAGAAGACCTGACAAGGCTGCCAGGAAAAACGCTGTCCCCAATACCGCTGTATGGCTTTTTTCTTTCCTGCCGCCGTCCCAGGTACGGATGAGAAAGAAGTACAGCAAAATGCAGATACTGTCTGTAAAAAAGCCGGAAACCAACACCATCCATCCCATCATATATGTGCCCCCCAATACGCTGTGATCTGTTCTTTTACCCCCTGCATATGGGAACGGCTGACAGGCAGCTCCTCCCCGTTTTTCAAAACCAGTGACTGCTTCTGTAGCTGCATAATGTGGATGATATTTGCGATACAACCCCTGTCCGTGAAAATAAATTCTTCTGCCTGCAGTTCCTCATATACCTGCTGCAGACTTTTCCGGACTTTTGAGATTCCCCTGGAAGTGTGAAACACAGAATTTTTTCCATCCTTCATAATGTAATAAATGTCACGATACATTACCTTTTCCAGAGAACTGCCGTTTTTTATAGTATAGGAATCTCCCTCTTCAAGCAAAAGCAGCCTGACAGCGTCCGTGATGGCTGCTGTCAGGCGTTTTTCCATATCATTTTTCGGAACATAGCGGAATATAGCGAGTTCATATGCGTCAATGGCATATTCCAGATGGGAAGTGATGAAAATAATCTTCACATCCGGCAGAAAAGGCTTTATTTCTGCCGCCAGTTCCATGCCGTCCGTATCCGGCATCTCGATATCCAGAAGGATCAGATCATAATGAAATCCATCCTCGGAAATGTCATACAGCAGATTCCGGCTGCTTGTATAGGTCGTTATCTCTGCCGCGGCCCCGCAGGTCTTCAGGCACTGCCTGGTATATTTCTCCGACAGGGCAACTGCGGATGCCTCATCGTCACAGACTGCTATTTTCAGCATATCCTTCCCCCTCTTCGTCTCCGTCTTTCTTATATTATAGGGGATAGGATCCGCTTGTGCAATGGCATAACCACTTTTGCCCGAAAACGCCTTGCGGTACAGTAAAACATAAACCGTAATTTTAAATTTCCAGAACACCTGCTGCGTTCTTCATGGAAATCTTGTACAAAGCAAACTGATAGAGTCCTATCAGGGCAATGACTGTCAGCATCAATCCGGCAACTTTTATTTCACCCGTTGTCAGAATGCCGTCATTCTGCCACAGAAGGAGCAGCTCATATAAAAACATCAGAAGACATCCCATGATCGTAGGCAGTACAAAGGTTTTTGCCAACTGGCTTTTCAGAAGCCTGCGCAGGTATTTCTTATTTGCACCCAGCTTTTCCAGATCTTTGAATATTTGACTGTTTTTCATGGCTACGTTCTGGCTTCTTGTGTATAAGATAATACTTTCAGCAGCCAGGCATATCACAGCGATGTATGCAAACAGCAGTAAAAAGATGGCACGTCTCATAATACTGTTTTCCTTTTCCATCGGCACAATGGAGGGCTTGTAGAGCCAGTCTGCCTCTAAAGCAGGCCTTTTGCCGTCATAAATACCCGGAAGATCGTATCCATATTCCTCTCCCTGCACTTTTGCCTGATATGCATTGTATGCCCCAATATGATTCATGCTTTCGGGGGCCCTGCTGCAGAACTGTTCATAGAGATCTTTGCTGAATGCGTAGGTCTCTTTGCTGTCTTCCACCTGAAACAGCACCTGGCGGATGATCTTGTCTTGGCTGATACCCGCCTTCAGCTTTTCATAGTCCGCATCATTCAGGATATACCTGGAATCCTCACCATACCCTGCTCCTATCACAAGAGAGCGGTATATCTCCAGTCCGTCATATTCCATAGAAATAAAATCTTCTTCATTCTGCAGATAAAGCCTGGTTGTATCGTCAAATCTGTTAAAAATATTTTCATAGCCCGATTTTGACTGGATTACCCTGTAATGCCCCTCTGTGATCTCGGTCTCTTTTCCTGTCATGGCTTCAAACTGCGCTGCGCTGATGCATTCGTAATAAAAATATTTTTCGTTGTATTCCTCAATCATATTATTATTTTCATCCATGTCCTCACGGTTTACACCGTCCCCCAGAACCTGAATAAATTCCGCCTCCCGGTAATCCTGCACAGATACCTGATACTTATCTGCCATGGCAAATACTTCTTCCTCTGACAGTTCATCTGCATCCATGGGATAACGGTAAGAGATATCGTCTTCATATTCTCCGTAATTGTCACCCCCCTGAAGCGGCAGATAAAAGACGCCAAACTGTACTCCCATAAGCAGTAATGCGATCACCAGCATATTTCTGACAATGGAACCTCCCTGGAATTTTAACATGCCGTAAGATATCATGTTATCATAATATTTCTGCGCATTCTTTCCTTTCCTGTGTGAGGCAATGGAGTAGACCAAAATCCGGTAAAGCCCAACAGCGGCCAGAATATAAAACAGATTGGTCCAGGCCCCCATCCAGTGTCCGCTGATGTTAACGGAGAGGATAGGCACAAAATATCCTATAAAAACCCCCACAAGAATCATCACGATACCGGATATCAGGTAAGATAATGTGATGCCCTTTCGCAGCGGCTCCTGTTTGCGCTGCTCATTGATGATATCCATAACGTTGCTTCTCTTCATAAAACGCACACACATCACAGCCACACAGATAATCAGGAGCATGCAGTAGACAATTCCTCCTGCAATTCCCAAAAATGAGAGGGAAAAGCGGTTATCATTCCCGCTGCTTGCAATATGCTCAAAAATAACACCGATAACACTTGCAAGACCAATGCCAAGCAGAATTCCCACAACGGAGCATCTGACCATCATCTTGCCGATCTCTGTAAATAAAGCCCTGCCAAGTTTACTTTTCCCGGCACCAAGTGCAAGGAAAATCCCTGTCTCTCTGCTCTTATATCTCAAAAACAGACTTGTCGCGTAGATACTGAACATAATGCAGCCTGCTGCTGCAAGGAAGAAGATCATATCCGCTATTTTTCTGGAGTCCCCCCCATTCGGCAGTGTTTTCTGCACCAGGTCACTCCCATACATAACAAGATACGAGGTGATCAAAAGAATGGACAGGGACATGCAGAACTGGAACTGCATATATTCCTTTTTGTTGTTTTTCCGTAATTTTGCAAATAATCCGCTCAGTTTCATTCTATTCACCACCATTCATTTTTCTCAAAACATCTAAAAGCTCTTCCATGAATTCCCTGTGATTTCCATTGCTGGTCAATTCTGTATAAACGGTTCCGTCCTTCATCACGATCACCCGGTCACAGTAACTGGCAGAGAAACTGTCATGTGTCACCATAAATGTGGTTGCATTCAATTCCTTCTGCGCCTCCAGAAAAGCTCCGATCACTGTTTCGCTGGAACGGCTGTCCAGATTGCCGGTAGGCTCATCCGCAAGGATCAGAAGCGGATTGTTCATCAGCGCTCTTGCCACTGCGGCACGCTGCTTCTGGCCGCCGGATATCTCTGCCGGAAATTTGCCGGCGATATCGGAGATCTCAAACATTTTCAGAAGCTTCTCCGCTTTTGTCTCCATCTGCCTGTACGGTTCCTGGTGGATGACTTTCGGAACACATACATTTTCAAAAACATTCAGCCCGTCCAGAAGCATAAAATCCTGAAAAACAAATCCCAGCTTTTCGTTTCTTATCTTGGCGATCTGCTCCTCTTTCATATTGGAAATATTGACCCCGTCCAGCAGGATTTCTCCTTTGTCGTGAGGGATGAAGCAGGAAATGCAGTTTAAAAGGGTTGTTTTCCCGGAACCGGACGGCCCCATAACTGCCACGAATTCGCCTTCCTCTATGGAAAATGAAACGTCCTTTAACACCTCGTAAGTGGTGTTCCCTGTCTTGTAGCTCTTGTATAAATGATTTACCTGTAACATATGTAATCCTCCCTGTTTTCTATAAATTTGTAATCGTTCAAATATTTTGAACTGATACGGAAATTCTGCCGTTAAGAAGCTTTTGATGAGCCGGACGGCTGTTGTTTGTATGTATTTATTCTATCGAAAAAAGGGAAGCGATTACAGATGAGTGAATGACAAGTTTGACATGATTTTTGTAAAGTTTTGCATTTGATGACAGATTTGTATTTTTTTAATTTAATAAAAACCGGAGAATGCCAAATGCATTCCCCGGTCAGAGTTCGCCTGTTCACTTCCTTCCTGTGCGTATCTCCATGCAGAAAGACCGCAGCCTACGTTTATCTGTAATTTGCGGGTTCCGGCAGATAATCCTCCACGTTATCCATCGTAACCTTAGAATAAGGCAGATAGATATACTTATCCTTCTCGAACTTAATATCTTCCATCCCCTTACCTGACACAAGGGCAACTGCCAGCTCTGCCATAGCCTCTGCCTGTCCTTCTTTATCGTTATATACCGTTCCGGACATTTCCCCGTCCAGGACTGCCTGGAGTCCCACATCCGTGCCGTCGATGCCAAAAAATACCGGAAGGGCAGATTCTGAATAATTCAACTTCTTGTAGGCATCAATGGCGCCCAGCGCCATATCGTCATTGTTGGCTAAAACAAGCTCTATCTTATTCTGGTACTGACTGATCAGCAATAACATCCTGTTCAGTGCCTGGGCACGGTTCCAGTTCGCGATTCCATAGCTCAGTTTCTCCAGTTCAATGCCGTTGTTTTTCAAGGTGTCCACCGCGTTTTCCGTGCGGATGATGGCATCCTGATGGCCGGGTTCTCCTTCCAGCACTACATACTGGATCCTGCCGTCCTTGTTGCGGTCTATGCGGCTGTCTGCCTGTATTACGTCTACTGCCAGTTCCCCCTGCATGACTCCGGACTGCTTTGCCTCTGCGCCCACATAATAAAGACCGTCCCACTGCATCAGATCCTCAGCAACGGGTTCCCTGTTAAAAAATATGATAGGCACATTATTATCCCTGGCAAGGTCAATGATCTCCGATGGGTCCGCCCGATCCACCAGGTTTACACAGAGGACATTACAGCCCGCGTCAATCAGTTCCTTCACCTGGTCATTCTGGGTCCTCTGTGAACCGGCGGCGTCCCTAAGTGTCACAGTGGTCTTAAACTCCTCACTTCCATAGTCACTGAGCTTTTCTTTAAAACAAGTGATCAGCTCATCCAGGAAGGTATCACTCTGATTATAGCAGATCACCCCCGCGTGAACCTTGTCAGACACAGCCGGCTGCTGCTTTTGGCAGGCACATAAGAGCTGTGTACTCATGCAGAAGATCAATCCTGCTGCCAATATGTTTTTTCCTCTCATACTATACCCCTGATTTCTTCCGGCCGTTTAAAGCGTACTCTACTGGCTCATTGTAAAAAGAACTTCCTGATTCTCTTTTGAAAACAGTGTATCCCTGCGGATCACCGTATAAGAAACAGTTCTGTTCTGCATTGTGTGAAAATAATCATCCAGACTTTCTGCCGTCTCGGTAAGACTTTGATATCCCACATTAAATTCATCGGGCACCACCAGGCATTCCGCAAAGCCTGTGTCCAGATAATATACCGCCTCCGTGGAATTGCCGATTCCATACACCAGAGCTCCGTGCAGATTCTTGGCTGCAGAATATTTACCGGCTGTCCTCAGACTGTTGTCGTCCAGCGCAATGACAAAATCCACTCTGGAACGGAACTCCAGCGCATTTTCGTCTGTCTCCGAAAAGGAATCATATACAGACCAGCTTATCACAGCGCCTGTGTCTTTCAATCCATCGAGAAATCCTTTCTCCCGGTTGGCTGCCGCTTCCGAATCAGCGGTCTCTGAGAGGATTCCCACTGTCTTACCTTCTATATTTCCGCTGTAATCTTTCAGCAGTTCCTCCGCCAGGGCCGTGCCCATGGCATAGTGGTCCGGCTCTGTGACCGGCAGGGCGGAGTCCTCTTTTTCCTTTGACGCTGTACACCCTGCCAGCATGACAGGAACTTTCTTTTCCACATCTCTTAACATGTTTTCCGTGTCAGCATCCGGAGCGGGCTGTACTATAATTGCATCTGCCCCGTTCTCAATCTCGCGTTCGATCAGGCTCTTTTCCTCCTCTGCAGTCAGTGTGCCCCCCGTGCTGACGACAAACATTTCTATTTTCCGGTCCTCCGCTGCCATTCTGAGCCCGTATTTGAATGCGGACCACTGGTTGTCATCAGAATTTTGGATGATCACGGAGACCTTGTCAAGATCCCTGCCGTTTTTCTCCTGAAGCATGACAAAGGCCAGTACAATCACCATTGCGGCCAGAACCGCTTCTATCAGAATAAACAATCTTTTGCTGTTTTTCATCTCTATTTACCCTGTGTTTTCCTGTCAATCATTTCTTCCCGGCTGAAGATATAGCCCTTCTCCAGAATCCTGCTGTTTTCCTCCGTATAAGGAACCGCCGGCATACAGATGGAGACGGTGGTCCCCTCATCCGGTTCACTTTCAACGGTAAGGCCGTATTCTTTTCCAAAGAGAATCTGAATGCGGTTGTTCACATTCACAAGGCCAACACCGGACCCGTGTTTATGTACCCGTTTGCTGTCCGTAAGGATAAGGCTCACCTCTTCCTCTGACATTCCGATTCCGTTGTCTGCCACCGAGAAAACAATATTTTCCCCTCTCATGGTTCCGGTCACCCTGATCTCTCCGCAGTCATCCATGCTGCTGACGCCATAGGCAATGGCATTTTCCAGAATCGGCTGTAGGATCAGCTTCACCGTACAATAGGAATATATGGAAGGATCCACGTCAAATGTAACGGAAAACGCGTTTTTATACCGGACCTTCTGAATATTCATATAGCTCTGGGCATGCTGCAGTTCATCTTTTACACTGATCACCGTGCGGCCCTTGGAAAGGCTGATCCGAAAGAGCCTTGCAAGCTGTGAGATCATAAATACAGCTTCATCGTTCCGCTCCCCCTCCACCATCCACGTAATCGATTCCAGGGCATTGTATAAAAAGTGGGGATTGATCTGGCTCTGCAGAGCATCCAGCTCACTTTTTCTTCTTTCATTCTGTTCCAGCACGATTTTACGCATAAGGGTGTCAATCTGCTCATAGGACCGCTGTATGGAATCCCCCAGATGCCGGATTTCCAGGGAGCCTCCCGTATAAATCTCCGGCTTTTCCCCCGCCTCATATTCCATGACCGAGTTATTCAGTTTCAAAATAGGGCTGGAAATCCTGACAGACACAACGCGGTTGATGATCACAAGCATCATTGCCATCAAGAGCATGAGCACCATGATAAAATACCGGATATTGACCATTCCGTGTGTAAATGTGGAATAAGGGATCACTCCGACCAGCTTCCATCCGGTGTAGCTTATGGTGTTGACGATCACCTTGCGGTGTTCCCCCTCAAAGGTCTCGTCGTAGACACCGTCCTTGTATTTTGCGGCTGTTTTACTGTTCTCACTGCCGATTCCATCGCTGATCTGTATCTGCCGCATGTGATAGATAATTTCCCCGTTGCTGTCGCACAGATAATAATATTGTCCGTTGTTCAGGGTATTGATCTGTTTCATCATCCGGGAGATATTGGAATAATCCATATCCACAAGCAGGACGCCTAACTGGGAATCCCCCTTATTGGTCAGCTCAACCACGCGGCTCAGAGAAATCACCCAGTAATACCGGAAGGTGCCGTCATCAAACAGGTTCTGGATATGGGGTGTGGAAAAATGCATATTTTCCATTTCCCCCATAGCACGTTTGAACCAGTCCTGCCTGGTCACATCCGGGTCCTCTTTCTGGGACGCAAGGGGTTCCGCTGCCATTAGGCTGCCGTAATTATTGTAAATGGCAATGCTGCGCAGGCTGTCTCTGTTCGCCTCATACAAAAGATTCATCCCTCTCTGGATATCCATATCCTGATTGGACAGATCATTTTCTTTTATAACGTTATAATAGACCGCGTCTGAAATCTGCCGCATACTGCCCAGGTAATCTTCCAGATTCTCTCCTGCCTGTTCCATCAGTTTCTGCGTGCTTTGTATGATCTCCTGCCGGGATAAAACGGAAAACCTGATGTACATCACGATTCCCAGGATCAGCATGATGGAAATAGATATAACGGAGATGGCAAACATGATCGTTGACTGTATGCCCCTGGGCTTCGCGCTTTTCAAACGTCCGAAAAACTTATTTTTCACTTCCTGTATGCTCCGTTCTGTACTTTGAAGGTGACACTCCAAACCGCCTCTTAAATACATAACTAAAATAGTTGGGATCTGTGTACCCCACACTCTTTGCTATGATATAACTTTTCTCATTTGTCTCGATCAGCAGACGTGACGCCCGGTCCATCCGGTAATCCGTCAGACAGCCGATAAAGGAATTGCCGGTCTCTTTTTTAAAAATCGTAGAAAAATAGGAATTTGACACGCCCAGAACCTCACAGATATTGTCCAGTGAAAGTTCCTCATCCGAATAGTTGCTGCGGATATATTCCATGGCTCTGGATACAATGGATTTCGTGGACCTGCTTCTGGCACTGATCAATTTTTCACGGAAGGACAGGCTGAGATCAACGAGCCATTTCCGCAGCGCATCAGGCCCCAGATCAAGAAGGCTGCCATACAGTGTCCGCATATCCCCCGAAAAATCCTCCGGCGCAATATCATTGTTTGCAGAAAATCGGTACAGAGCACTTACCAGTTCCATGATATCAATGTGGTGCTGCTGCAGGGATTTTGCAGGAAAAGAGATATGATCCAGATACTGATTGACTGCCCGGACAACATCATCGGCTGACTTTAAACGGATCATTTTAAACAGTTCAGACAGTTCCGCGTCGCTGGCGAAATCCGTTGTGCTCATCTCCTGGGGAGCGATCTCCTTCATATTGATCGCCCTGGAGGCACCATAGATCACCCGGTAGGAAACCGCCTCCCTGGCACCGCTGTAAGACTGGGGCAGATCCATGATATTTCTGCAGACCTGGCCGATTCCCACTGTGACCACAGCGCCGATGATACGATGTGCATATCTGCAGAACCTGTCACATTCATCGGTCAGTTCCGAGACTTCATATTCATTTTTAAGCTGTGCGATCAGAATGGTATTTCCCAGATAAGAAAAGCATTTTGCCTGCCACTTTTCGCCCAGACGTTCCCTGGCCTGGTTATGGACAGACGTGGACAGCAGCAAAGGATTCATATCCTTCGGCACCTGACTGGATGATGTATGTATGACAAGACAGCAGAAACATGGTCCCGGAAAAGAAATCTGATAATCTGTGAGATACTTCGGGATCTCCTCTTCATGGATCCTTCCCTCCACCAGCGTGGAGTAAAAGTTCGCCTGCAGAAGAGGCAGGGACTCCATATAACATTTCTGCAGGATTTCCACATTTCGTTTTTCACTGATCTCCTGATCCAGTTTTATTTTGAGCTGGGTGAGCACATTGGTCAGTTCTATGGAATTGACCGGTTTCAGAATATACTCCTCCACCTCCAGGTGGACAGCCTCTTTCGCATATTCAAATTCATCAAATCCCGTGAAGATCAGGATTTTGGTTGCCGGATATTCTGTTTTAATGCGGTTGGACAGCTCCATGCCGTCCATGTAGGGCATTTTGATATCGGTCATCACAACATCCGGCTGAAATTCCTCTACCATTTCCAGGGCTTTCATGCCATTGTTGGCATATCCGATGACTGAGAAGCCCAGGCCTTCCCAGTTGATTTTTTTCATGATGACCTGAATCACTTCTTCCTCATCATCTACCAAAAGCACTGCGTATGTATCCATATCTTTTGTCTCCATGTGCGTGTATATCCGCCTTGTATTGTAATAGTATAGCAAATCCAAAAATAAATGTAAACGTCAGCCTTTCCAAAATTGACCAAAAGGGTCAGAACAATCTCTGACCCTTTTGGCAAGTATATCTATTTATTTCTTCTGCACATATTTCAGACAGTCAAGTGTTACAGCCGCAATGATGATGATACCTTCAAATACAAACTGAAGGTTCGTATCAATACCTAGAATGGTAAGGGAATAGGTAAGCGCTGTGAAGATCATAACACCAACTACCACGCCTGAGATCTTACCGATACCACCGGTAAAGGATACACCGCCCACAACACAGGCTGCGATCGCATCCATCTCCCAGCCCTGGCCGTAAGCAG
>ENA-ORSX01002222-ORSX01002222.1-human-gut-metagenome-genome-assembly--contig:-NODE-2222-length-11336-cov-6.529829_pt1 | contig 11336 bp, 7 predicted proteins | sample MGYA00241904_ERZ509172 | MGnify/ENA primary metagenome ERZ509172 (study PRJEB26280, sample SAMEA2338795) | human gut metagenome | biome: human gut; feature: human-associated habitat; material: faeces...
CGCTACTGCTGCCGCCATCACGATCGCGGCGAGCTTTTTCCCTAATCTTATTTTTTTCATTTTTTCCTCTTATTTGATATCGTAACTTTTGCTGCGTTTTTCTCTTAGAAAAAAAGTCCCCGGGGAAAACCCTCAGGGACTCATTCCTTTAGTTATATTTGCGTTTTCTTGCTGCTTCAGATTTTTTCTTACGCTTTACGCTGGGTTTCTCGTAGTGTTCTCTTTTGCGGATTTCCTGCTGGATACCTGCCTTTGCGCAACTTCTCTTGAAACGACGCAGAGCGCTATCTAAAGTCTCATTTTCTTTAACGATGATATTAGACATATACTCTCACCTGACCTCCCTTCAGTCCCATCGTATTACGACTGTTCGGGTTAATAATGTGCTGATACGATTACCTCGCATGCACATTCCTAATTATAACAAAAATCCCCGATTCGTCAACACTTTTTTTCCAAAAGTTTAATTTTTTTTGCTGCGATTTTTCGCAGTCGGGTATCAAAACCTTTTATTTGATCTGTCCTTCCAGAACCTTTGCCGCCTCTTCCATCGCCGCACCGATGCCGTCGGGATTTTTACCGCCTGCCTGTGCCATATTGGGGCGTCCGCCGCCGCCTCCGCCTACCAGAGCCGCAATGCCTTTGATCAGGTTGCCCGCATGAGCGCCCTGCTTCATCGCTGCATCCGTCGCCATCGCAATCAGATTCACCTTACCGTCCTTTGCGGAAGCCAAAACAACAACACCGTCACCCAGCTTCTCTTTCAGCTGGTCGCCCAGATCGCGCAGGCCATTCATATCTACGTTGTCCACACTCGCTGCCAGAAGCTTCACGCCTTTAACCTCTTTTACCTGGTCCATAACATCGCCAAGCGCCTCTTTTGCCGCCTTGCTCTTTAACGATTCATTTTCTGACTGAAGCGCCTTCATCTCCGCCATCAGATGCTCCAGCTTCTCCTGAAGATTTGCGGGAGTTGTCTTCAGGGTCTTTGCCGCCTCGGACAGTTTCTGCTCCAGATCGTTATAATAATCGAATACATCCTGACCGGTCAGCGCTTCAATTCTGCGCACGCCCGCGGCAACACCGCTCTCCGACAGGATTTTAAATGCCTGAATTTCTCCGGTATTCCCTACATGTGTACCGCCGCAGAACTCCTTGGAGTAATCGCCCACACATACCACACGCACAGTCTCGCCGTATTTTTCACCAAACAAAGCCATCGCGCCCGACTGCTTTGCCTCGTCAATGGTCATCAGCTTCGTCTCTACGCACAGATTTTCCGCAATCTTCTCATTGACCTTTTTCTCAACTTCTGCAAGTTCTTCTGCTGTCATTGCAGAAAAATGGCTGAAGTCAAAACGCAGATGCCCAGCATTGTTCAAAGAACCCTGCTGTTCCACATGGGTGCCCAGCACCTCGCGCAGCGCCTTCTGAAGAAGATGAGTCGCGGTATGATTTTTACATGTCGCCTTACGGTTTTCCTCATTCACGCTCAGAGTTACCGGATCGCCCAGCTTGAACATTCCCTTCGTCACATGACCGACATGACCAACCTTTCCGCCTTTTAATTTGATTGTATCAACAACTTCAAATTCGCCGTTCGCACAGGAAATCACACCCTTGTCGCCTTCCTGTCCGCCCATGGTTGCATAGAAAGGAGTCTCATCCACGATGATTGTTCCGTTTTCGCCATCTGTCAGGGCTTCTACAACCTCCGACTCCGTTGTCAGCGCTGTGATTTTGGAATCATGCTCCAGACGGTCATATCCGACAAACTCGGAAGTGATCGCAGGATCAAGGGATTCATAAACCGTCACATCCGCACCCATGTAGTTTGTCACCTTACGTGCTTTTCTTGCGGTCTCCTTCTGCTTCTGCATCGCTGCGTTAAAGCCGTCCTCATCAACGGAGAACTCCTTCTCCTCCAAAATTTCCTTTGTCAGATCCAGCGGGAATCCGTAAGTATCATACAGACGGAACGCATCCTCACCATCCATGACAGTCCTGCCATCTGCTGCCATTTTTTCTTCCAGCTCGGAAAGGATTGCCAGCCCCTGGTCTATCGTTTTATTGAATTTATTTTCTTCCTGTGTCAGTACATTGAAAATAAAGTCCTTCTTCTCTTCAAGCTCCGGATAGCCGTCCCTGCTGCCTTCTATCACCGCGGAACTCAAGTTTGCAAGGAACTCTCCTTCGATGCCCAGCAGCCTGCCGTGACGTGCGGCACGGCGGATAATACGGCGCAGCACATAACCTCTTCCCTCATTGGAGGGCAGAATACCATCGGAAATCATAAATGTTGCAGAACGGATATGGTCTGTAATGATACGGATTGAAACATCCCATGCATGTTCTTTATGATATTCTTTTCCTGCCAGTTCGCAGACACGGCCGCGCAGCGCACAAATCGTATCCACATCAAAAATGGAATCCACATCCTGAACAATGACAGCCAGACGCTCCAGTCCCATACCGGTATCGATGTTTTTCTGTTCCAGTTCACTGTAATTGCCATGTCCGTCATTATCAAACTGTGTAAATACATTGTTCCATACTTCAATATAGCGGTCACACTCGCATCCTACCGTACAGTCAGGCTTTCCACATCCGTATTTTTCGCCTCTGTCATAATAAATCTCAGAACAGGGACCACAGGGACCTGAACCGTGCTCCCAGAAATTATCTGCCTTGCCGAATTTAAAGATCCGTTCCGGCGCAATACCAATCTCATCTCTCCAGATTGCAAACGCCTCATCATCATTTTCATAAACGGACGGATACAGACGTTCCGGATCAAGACCTACTACCTGTGTCAGAAACTCCCAGCTCCATGCGATTGCTTCATGTTTGAAATAATCCCCAAAAGAAAAGTTTCCCAGCATTTCAAAAAAGGTACCGTGACGTGCTGTCTTTCCGATATTCTCAATATCACCGGTACGGATACATTTCTGACAGGTCGTCACACGTCTTCTGGGCGGGATCTCCTGTCCTGTAAAATAAGGCTTTAACGGTGCCATACCGGAATTGATCAAAAGCAGGCTGTTGTCGTTATGCGGCACCAGAGAAAAGCTTTTCATCGCCAGATGCCCCTTGCTTTCAAAAAATTCAAGAAACATCTTTCTTAACTCATTTACACCATATGCTTTCACGTTGCATATCCTCCTTCATCTTGCGTTTACAGCGTTCTTTCGTCTCCCCAGAAAAACAGTGCCACCGTTCCCGGGCCGGTATGGGAACCGATGACCGTACCTATATCGTTAATCTGTACCTCCCCGTCCAGCTTCGGAAATCTTTCTTTTACCAGACGTGCAACCTCCTCAGCGTCCGCTCTGCAGGCGGACTGGGAAATATAGCATTTCCCCGAATATGCAAGACCGTCCCTCGCATGCTCTTCCATGCGTTTTACAATCTCTCTGATTACCTGTTTTTTCCCCCGGCATTTGCTGCGGGGAATCAGCCTGCCTTCAGAATCCATATTCAGAAGCGGACAGATATTCAGCGCCTTTCCCACAAACCCTGCCGTTCTGGAAATGCGTCCTCCACGGATATAACTTGTTAAATCTGTGGAAAAAAACCAGTGGTGCAGGTACAGCCTGTTTTGTTCTATCCAGTCTGCATTTTCCATAAGCGAAAGTCCTGCCTTCTGATTTTCCACCGCCTGTGTCACCAAAAGTCCATACCCGCTGGAAGCCCCCAGTGAATCGATCACAATCACCTTCCTGTCCGGATACGCTTCCTCCAGCTGCTGTTTTGCCACATTTGCCGAATTGATGCTTCCTGAAATCCCGCTCGAAAGCGTCATATGCAGCACATCTCTCCCGGATTTCAGAATGGGCTCAAACAACTCTCTATATTCTTCCGCATTAATCTGAGAAGTAACAGGACAGGCCCCATCCGAAATCTTCTGATAAAACGCCTCAGGCGTTATGGATGTATACAAATCGTCAACAAACTCCTCGCCATCCATCTGATAGTGAAACATCGCGAACGGAATTTTGTTTTCTTCCATAAATTCACGACTCATATCTGCCGTTGAGCAACAGGTAATCACATATTCACTCATTTTTTCTCCTTTTCTGATCCAGATTCCTCTGAATCAGCACCTCAAACTTGTTCTATTATATATAATCCTCTGTTTGCTTACAAGCATATTTTGAAAAAAAGTCCCAAAAAGCGGATTCATCCTGAAATTTTCCGATAAAGCAAAAACTGCCAAAACGGAAAGCCAGCCCCGTTTCGACAGTTTTTATCATAAAAGTATTTTTTTAAGTATCTTTTTCACTGCATTGATTTTTTCTGCTTCTTCTTTTTTCTGACAAGGAATGCGATTATAAATCCGGCAGCGCCGACTACTACAATCACTCCTGCGCCCAAATACCACGGGAACTCCGGCTCATATTCGGCATATACGGCAAATACTGCTTCCGCCGGAATAATTGCGGTCACGTAACTGCCATCCCTGACTGTTTCAATCGTTTTCCACTGCCCGTCACGACACACCATAACCTCTGCGCTGTCCGCTCCATCCGGCACTCTGAAATGAACCTTATACTCACTTCTTTTCTCCGGCAGATGATCCATTCCCCATTCATATGCATAATCCGGAGCTTCGCCGTTTCTGGCCGGAGCCTCTGTTGCTTTTGCCAACAGCGCTGAGCTGTCATAAAAATCTCCTTCGACCAGAAAATCTGCTTTCCCTGCATCCTTTGCCAGATAAGCAAGACTTTTTGTCCATCTCTTATTTTCCGCTGTTATTGTCAGATTGGCATTCACATGAGTCACCGGAAAAACCTGATCCCATTTCAGATAGCTGTCTTCATCCGGCTCTGCCTCCGGCGCATCCTCCAACACAACTGTCCCTCCATAGGGAACCTGCATTGTTTTTAATACCTCGTCATCTTTTTCAAACGTTACCGTTACCTGATGAAACCCTTCCGGTGCATATTCCTTCTGTATGATTTCCTCATAACTGCAGCTCTCTGCCTTCCCGGTATAATTGACCTGATCTACACCGCCCCACGGATTGGTTACAAAATAATTATCTGACAGCGTACCTTCCTCTGCGATCGTCCCGGCAATATTTCCAATCATTTCTTCCGCATCGCCCGAGATTGTTACCATCGCCAGACACCTGCTGATATCATATCCCTCTCCTGCAATGCCTCCCATCCTGCTGCCGCCTTCGAGATTACACAATACACTGCTTTTATCAATCCTGCTGTCCGAATATCCTGCAATGCCTCCCAGACAGTTTCCATTTTCCAGTTTTATGGTACCGTAGTTTTCACAACCGGAGATCAGTCCAAGATTTTCACTTCCTGCCATGCCGCCGCAGTTGTTTTTCTTACCAATGATCGTCCCATAATTTTTACAGGAAATAAGCACCGCATTGGTAGTTGCCCGGACCTCCACATCCGTCAGCCCCGAAAAGTTCATATCCAGTTCCGGGTCGATATCGTATTCCACATTCATCGTACCGGCAATACCGCCTGCATTGATGTCTCCCTCTACCTTTCCATGATTTTCACATCCTGAGATCACGCCGTGCGTCCATTTCACCATCTCCTCCGAAGAAATATCCTGAACCGTTTCGCCGCCGCCAAACAAAGCATCCATATCATCTGCAATAATATCCGTAATTCGGGAAGATGTATTCAGGATCCGATCAAGATCATTGCTAACTGACTGGATACCAGTATTGATCGTGTCTGTCATGCTGTCGATCGTATCTCCGGAATTTTTACTCTGTTCGTTTAACTCACCCGAAATATTACTCATCGCGTCTGTCACGGAATCGCCTGTTCCGGAAAGAGAGCTCTGCATATTTTTAATATTATCCGTAGCGGTATTTACCGCATTTTTCATATCATCGATATTTTCGTCTATTTTCCCGTCCTTTTCAAAACGGATCGGATCATTGTGAATAATATCGTGAATCTGATCCTTTTTATTCTCCAGCTCCTCCTCCAGCGATTCCTTTCCGCTTTCTATTTCGCTTTCATCCTTTCCCGGAAAATCAATTCCCGAAAGCTTCGCCTCTGATGCAAGCGTTTCATCCTCCCTTGCAAAATAAGCTCCCTCAGGCTCTGCCGGTTGCTCTATATTTTCCTGCCCAGGATTGGAAGAATCTGTCCCGCCGCCTCCGGTCTCCGCTTCCAAACCACTGTCTGTCTGCGAAGATTCCTGCGGGTCCGGCGATTGTGTCTCGGACGGCTTTGTACTGCCGTCTCCCTCCGTTCCATCAGGTTCTTCCGTTCCGGTAGAACCTTCTGTCTGAGATGCTTCTTCTGTCTGGGTCGATTCTTCCGTTTCAGAGGTTTCTGTTGTTTCCTCTGTCTCCTCTGTGCTCTCCGTTTCAGTCTCCTCTGGTTTTGAAGGTTTTGAAGGTTTCAGCGCATCCACAATCCCTTCTATTTTTCCGCCAACCTTATCTGCCGCATTTTCCATATTATGCTTCAGATTTTCCAGCAGTCTTGAAATCGTATCATCTCCCAGATCGCCCAGATTCCTGAGAGCCTCACTCAGACTATCCATATACGAGGTCATTGCAGTATTATTTCCGGACACCGCATCCCGCATCGCTTTGATTTCTCTGTCCAATGTGTCAACGACATCTTCATACTGTCCCTGAAGCATCTGTACATAATCCTTGGTATCATCAGATACCGAACTTAATGCGTCCGACATCTGACGCATCAGATGATTGATCGTCGCAAAATCTTCCCTTACTTTTTCCAGATGTTCCGAAAGATATTCCGACTCCCGATAGGGTTCCGCCTGCCCCGCAATCCCCCCAACATCCTTACGTCCAAGCACCTGTCCTTTATTGACACAATTTATGATCGTCCCGCTCTGGCGTCCTGCAATGCCCCCGGCATTATAGCCCACATGAGGATAACCAATCTTTCCTTCATTGACACATTCTGAGATCGTCCCGTAAGAACGCCCTGCAATTCCTCCCAGATTATTACGGGTGACAACATTCTGTGTTACATTCAGCGTTCCCAGATCAATCCCGTTTAAATCCAGTGTCATCTTCAGATCCTCATCATTAATGACGCTTTTATTGGTACACTTTTGAATGATTCCTCTGTTGAGTCCGCAGATTCCGCCTGTCTCATTGGTAGCTCTTATGCTCCCTGAAGAGACACATGACATCAGGATTCCATCCTCTTTATTGAGTCCGCAGATTCCGCCCGAAGACTCTCCCGCAGATACCGTCCCTTCAAAACTGCTGTTTTCCACAATCCCGTGATTGATTCCGACTATACCGCCCGCGTTTTTCCCGCTTCCTGTCAGTTCTACCTTTCCGGAAACCTTCAGATCCTTGATCTTCCCCGCCTTTCCCACATACCGGAATAGCCCGTAATCAGAACCTTCCCTGATCATCAAAAGCCCGGAGATCACATGTCCGTTTCCTTCAAGCGTTCCCTGAAAATACGGAATTCCCTGAAAAGATGTTCCGGACAGATCAATGTCATTTTCCAGAGAAAACACCTTTCCATAGCTGTAAAAATCATCCCGACAGTTTTTTGCAAATTTCAGGAACTCCTCTCTTGTTGAAATCACAACCTTCTCGGCAGCCGCCTCCTTATCCTGCAGGTTTTCTTCCGCCGCCTGCCGTCCTTCTGCATATGCCACCATTCCGGGACCGGTCAGCGAAGCTGCCGTCAGGGCTGCTGCCGTCAAAAGCGCCAGACCTTTTTTCCAGCTTTTATTTTTCTTCATTCCCGTTTCCCTCCTGTCCTGCATCCGCTTCTTTATCCGCATCAACGGTCAGCTCCGTCTGTTTTGTGCCCAGCAGCTTTGTATCAAAAGATGCCTGCATGGAACCATTAAAGCTTCCTTTGATATCCGCATCGATCTCACCCTGTACATAACCTTTCACATGACCGTTGACCGTCATTTTCCCCGACACATCTCTGCGTGTTGCCTGCGGCAGATTGATCGTCAGCGCTGTTTTTTCAATGATCAGATCTCCCAGAAGCAATATCTGAGGCAATACGAATAAAACAAGACCGATAGAGATCAGCGTTCCTCGTCCAAGCGCTGTACCAATAGATGCTACAGTCGCATCCGACGCGATCTGTCCGATCAAAAATCCTGCTCCTGTCAGAATTGTTCCGGATGTAAAGATTGTCGGAAATGCCTGATTGATTGTTTCAATGATCGCCTCTTTGATCGGCATCTGTTTTTTCAACGCCATATACCGGCTTGAGATTACGATTGCATAGTCTATTGTAGCACCCATCTGAATCGCAGAAACGATCAGATAAGCAATAAAGAAGATTCCGCTTCCTGTAATGGCAGGCACCGAAAAGTTGATCCAGATACTGCCCTGAATCGTTAAAACAAGAAGTACCGGAAGCCCCGCCGACTGGAACGTAAACAACAGGATGATCATGACAAACAGTGCTGAAAGTACACTGATAATAATATTGTCTGTTGCAAAGGATGTCATCTGATCATGATTGCTTGTAGAATCCCCTACAAGAATAACTTCATCACCATAGCAAGCCGCACATATACTGCGGATTTCATCCATGGCAGCATATGTTTTTTCTCCTTCTGTAGGCAGATTGATCGTCAATACCAGACGGGAGTAATCTTCTCCCTGCAGCTGAATCTGTGCATCATGAAGCGTATCATAAAGATCGTTCAGCTTTTTATCCATCTCCGCATCCAGCGTAACATATCCTTCCTCATACTGTTCATACAGAAACAGGAACATATCGATCAACGGCACGCTGTATTCATCAATCCCGGTAAAAATCGGGCCATTCTGTCCCTGGTCATACGCATATGCCATATACAGCAGCCGCACAACTTCAACATCCAGATCTGTCAGTTCGGAAAATGCCCTGGGCGCCAGTTTATCCGTCAGCACATGATCCTCGTCAATCTCCACATTGGCAAGCCCCAGTACCGTATTGACATAGTCCAGCTGATCCAGCTCTTTTAAAACCTTCTTCTCCGATTCATAATCTCCCTTTGGCACAAGAACTGCCATTTGATTGGAAACGCCAAACTCTTCTTCGATCCTGCGTTTTGCCAGACGGCTTTCATTTTCATGCGCACTTGGAACAGAATTAACATCATACAGATAAGTGCAATGATTTGAGGTCCAGGCCGCCAGACATATAATTACAACAAACACCGGAGGAATGATAAATCTGGTCAGATTTGCCCACTTTCCCGCAAAGGAAATATTGGGAACAAAGCTTTTATGATGACTGCCATCAATTCCTTTCGCAAAAATCATTAAAATTGCCGGCATCAGGAAAAATACTGAAATCAGGCTGAAAATGATTGCCTTGACAAGCACGATACCCATGTCATACCCCAACCGGAAATGCATGAACATCATAGCCACCATTCCGGAAATCGTTGTCAGCGAAGAAGCACTGATTTCCGGTATTGCCTTTGACAGCGCAACCTTTACCGCCGACTCTGCGTCCATTGTTTCATGCTCTTCCATAAAACGGTCACAAAAAATAATGGCATAATCAATCGCCAGCGCCAGCTGAAGTACAACGGCAATAGAATCTGTGACACTGGAAATTGTACCCAGCCAGAAATTGGTTCCCTTGTTTAAAAGAGCCGCCACCCCGAATGTGATCAGGAGCACCGGAATCTCCATATATGCTTTTGTTGATAAGAGCAATACTCCCACAATGATGATGACTGCCAGTACCAGAATCAGATTCATATCCTTACTGAGCGCATCCATCTGCTCCTGCTCCGATCCTACCGGAGAAGAAACATATGTATCATACCCCGCCAAAAGCTCCGTAACTTCTTTTTTGGCATTTTTACTGATCTCATCATCTTCCGTTCCGTCAAATGTCACTTCAAAGAGCGCATTAGTCCCTCTGTAATGATCTTCTGAATTATCAAAGGCTACCTCTTTAACGCCTTTTATCTGCTCCAGATTGGTCACCAGAGCATCTGCATCCGACCATGTAATATTTGACACCATGATCCGGGCATTTCCATAGGTGACAAACTGCTCATCCATCAGAGTAAGACCGATCCGCGTCTCACTGTCTGCCGGAAGGTACTTTGTTATATCCTGATTTACTGTTGTTTTGTTCATACAAAATGCGCAGTAGACACAGGCGATCGCAAACAAAACCAGAAAAGCTTTCCGCTTATTGACAATAAAATTTGCCAGAGTAAGCCAGAAATTTCCTTTTTCTTTCTTCTCTTCCATCGGATACACTCCTTTACTGAAAATTTTTCTGGAATATAATTATAGAAGCCGCTCGTTTCACCTACAATACCCAAAATTCCAACTTTGTCCCGAAAAGCATGCTCTTTGACGCAGGTATGCGCCAGACGCGTTTGCCGTCAGGCAATACCAGCCTTTCGCGTAAATGCACATAATCGTATCTTTTTTGTCCGACAGAAAAATTTCTTTCCTGTCGGACAAAAAAGAGTCATTCCGGTATATTTCCGGAATGACCCCCTCTTCAAAAACCATATGTAATCTCTACATTCCGACCCTCTCCGGCAGCACGCTTTGCAGCCAGATATGCCGCTGCGCTGGCAAGTCCCTCCTGATAACGGAACTGATGAACCGCAGTATGCTTTCCGTTGTAATAATCCACGCGCAGCTGCCCTGTATAAAAATCAAACTCTGCGCTGGCTTTTGTCCCGATAAAAGATTTCACCAGAAACAAAAATGCCCTCAACATATTCATCATTTAACCCTAGGGTTAAACTTAACTACTATTTTTTCTTTGCGATATAAAATACATAACTGTAATAATCTACTACTAATCTAAAATAAAGCGATTATAAGCTATCCTTTTTCCTGTGTTTGTTTTAAAGTTTTCATCTATACACTTTTTTATCTTTTCCTGTTCTTTTTCTTTATCCATAACCGTTAAATTTTCAAGTAAATCAGCTTCCCATTGTATTTGAAAATCAAGTCCATCAATTTTAGATGGAGTATGATGGTTGCCTATTATAAAGCATATTCTATCAATATTTTTGTTATAGCCTACCTTTTTTAATATTTCTTTCGCTACTTCTGGTCCTTCCTTTTCTTGATAGACACCATCAATAGAACCGTATTTTTTTTGTGCTTCAACCGCACCAATATCATGTAGTATAGCAATAATACTGATGAATTCTTTTTCTTCCTCTCCGATATTTTCTCCTTTCATTATATCTTCTGCATTTTTCAAAACTTTGAGAGTATGCTCTATGCCAAAAGGAATTTCTTTGAATACTTCTTTCATCTCTATAATAATTTTTTCTTTAAACATAAATTACCTCCCTATATAGTCAAGTCTTTTTTTCCTTATTTTTCAAGGAATTATCAGTTACAT
>ENA-ORSX01002225-ORSX01002225.1-human-gut-metagenome-genome-assembly--contig:-NODE-2225-length-11327-cov-4.151969_pt1 | contig 11327 bp, 5 predicted proteins | sample MGYA00241904_ERZ509172 | MGnify/ENA primary metagenome ERZ509172 (study PRJEB26280, sample SAMEA2338795) | human gut metagenome | biome: human gut; feature: human-associated habitat; material: faeces...
ACGACTGCCTCAAGGGTGGTGGGGATACCGGCGGTCATGCTCATCCGGCAACCGCTGGCGAGCGTGGTGCTCGGCATCTTTTGCCTGGTTATGGGCGATCTATGGCTTCCGTCGCTGCATTTGTTTTGGCTGGCGGCGGCCTCCGGGGTGTTTGGGATCATCATAGGCGACGCCTGCCAATACGCGGGCGCACTGACCATCGGCCTGCGTCCGGCGCAGGTGTGCCAATCGCTGTCCTCATGCTTCACCGCCCTGTTCGGCTCCATCTACCTGAACGAATATATAGGGCTGCAAGGCTGGCTCGGGATGTTCGTGGCGACGTGCGGGGTGATCCTCGTGGTCCTCTCCGAACAGCGGGACGCCCATAACCCTCCCGTATCCAGCAAACAGCGCAACAAAGGGGTCATCATTTCGCTCCTTGCCGCCGTCTTCGTCGCGCTCGGCATCGTCTTTTCCAAACAAGCCCTCCAGGAGGGTATCGGGGCGCTGCCTCTGGCTTTCTACCGCAACGCCATTTCCACCGTGGGCATCTGGGCGGTAGGTCTCGCCTTCGGAGCCATCCGTCCGGCGTTCGGGAACCTCAAGGCCAACCCCGGCATCCTCAAGCTTTTCCCGCTCGGCTGCCTCTTCGGTCCCGCCGGGGGCATCTGGCTTTCGTGCGTCGCCCTCGACTATCTTCCCGCCGCCGTCGCCGCAATGCTCATCGGGCTTCAACCCATCGCCCTGCTTATCATCACCGGCATCATGGAACGCCGCATCCCCGCCCCCAACTCCATCATCGGCTCCATCATAGCCTGCACCGGGGCGGCAATCCTGCTGCTCCGATAACACAAAAAGAAGCGCCCTCATCAGGCGGATTCCGTTAAAACGGCCTCCCAAGGTGCCCCGCTCCAACAGCGCGGCACCTTTTTTCGCGCGCTGCGTCAATCCGTTCATGCTTTCCAGCGGCATTCCCGCCCTGAAGCGTATTCCCTCTCCCATACCTCATGAGAATCATTCAAATAATCATGGGAGTTCGCCCAAAACGAGCTATTCCTAAAAGAAAAGGGCTCCCTGTCCCTCCATCAGTGCTTGAAGCCTTGCCGTGATCCTTTTGCATTCAGGATGCCGTATGCCGAACAACGTATTCTTTACTGCATTGGCCTGTAATCACTACCTATTCAACAGCCGTTCCTCTCGAGTGCGATCACACTGGCTCAGGGCGGGCATCGCCAAATCACTCATCGTGACGCTATGCCTGCTCGGGGTGCCGGGGTGCTCCACATGGAGCGTGGGGCCTGATTTCGAACGACCCGATATGCAAAACATGCCGGAAAAATGGAATGCGGACGACCCGCAACACCCTCTCGTCGGCAATGTTTCCCTGGATACATGGTGGCAGAGCTTCAACGACCCCGCCCTGAACCAGCTTGTGACGCGGGCGCGCCTCTCCAGCCCCACCATCGAGGCGGCCCTGCTGAAAATCGTACAGTACCGCGCGCAATATGCCATTGCCATAGGCAGTTTCTTTCCGCAGACGCAGGAGCTCACCGGAACATACAGCTCCGAACACCCCAGCCGCCGGTCCGCAGACGCGCCCCAACCGGGCGAGCCCTCGCAGCCCGGCACCATCCAGCAACTGAATCTGGGCTTTCAGGCGACGTGGGAAATTGACATCTGGGGCAAGTACCGGCGCAACGCCGAAGCCGCCAAGGCCGCCCTCCAAGGTGCCCATGCGGGCTATGAACTCGCGCTCGTAACGCTCAGCGCCGATGTCGCCCAACAGTATTTCAGCTATCGCATGACGGAAAAACAACTGGAAATCGCACGGCGCAACAGCTTGGCGCAGAAGGAATCCGTACGCCTGACCGAAGCCATGTTCCGCTTGGGAGCCTCAAGCGGGCGGGACTACGATCAAGCCGTCGCCATGCAGAAGAATACGGAAGCCGACATCCCGCAGTTGGAAGCCCAGCTGATCACCAGCCGCAATGCCCTGTGCGTGCTGCTCGGCATCCCTCCCGGCCCCGTACCGGAACTGGCCCCGGGCTGGGTGCCGCAACCGCCTCAAACGACTCCCGGAGCAGCGCGGGCGTCTTCCGGGCCCACAGCGGGGAAAACGCTTCCTCAAGGGGCAATGCCATACGCGGCGGAACGCACCGCCCAGTCCTTTATCCCTCTGGACATAGCCATAGGTGTCCCGGCGGATCTCCTGCGCCGGAGGCCCGATGTACGGCAGGCGGAACAGGAAGCGGCGGCCCAGTGCGCGCGTATAGGCATCAACAAGGCGGCGCTGTTCCCTTCGTTTTCCATCAGCGGCTTTCTGGGATTCCAAGGAAGCGACGTCGGGGCCTTCACGCTGGGAGACACCTTCTCGCACAACGCCTTCACCGCAAGCGCCTCGCCATCTCTGGTGCTGCCCTTCCTCAACTACGGACGGCTGTACAATGCCGTGCGCGCGCAGGACGCCGTTTTCCAGCAAAGCCTCGTCACCTACAAACAAACGGTGCTGCGGGCACTGCAGGAAGCCGAGAACGCCATGAGCTCCTTCATCCGCTCCCGCCAGCGCCTGACCCTGCTCCAGCAGGCTGCCGAAGCCGCCGGGCGCTCCACCAAACTGGCGCTTGAGCAGTACAACGCGGGCAGCACCGATTTTACCACGGTCGTCTCGGCCCAGACCACACAATACCAGCAAGAAAACAGCGTTGCGGCGGCAGCGGGAAACACGGCGCTGCAAGCCGTGGCCCTGTTCCGGGCCCTGGGCGGCGGCTGGCAGCCCCAGCCCCTGCCGTTGCCCAAGGCCACCATCGACGCGATGAAAAAGCGTATCGACTGGGGCGGCATGCTGCGCGATATGGAAAGCGCCCCCGTTGCCGGACAGTCCGAGATCCCACAAGCCGAAACGAACAGAGGTTACTGATATGCACAGCTGCGACTCCCAAACAGCCCTTCGTCAAAACCCCGCCCGCGTGCCCGCGTCCCTCCTGCCCGGACTGCCGGGGATCGTTGTGGCCCTCTGCCTTGTTCTGGCCGGCTGCAACGACACGCCGCATAAGGCCGAAACGGATGAACCTCTGCCCGTGGCCGCCGTCAAACCGGAGCGGCGGAACGTGTCTTTGCTGGTGGAAAGCACGGGGATGACGCAGGCCGTGCGCACTGCGGACATTGTGGCCCGGGTGGAAGGCACGCTGCAAAAAATAGCCTATGCGGACGGTGCGCTCGTGCAGGAAGGGGACACCCTGTTCGTCATTGATCCCACGATGTACAAGGCCAAACGGCAGCAGGCCGAGGCCACGCTGGCGGCGCAGAAGGCGGTGCGGAACAGGGCTGCGGTCGAATACGCCCGCAACCAGAAGCTCTACGCGGAACGGGCGGCCTCACAGGCCACGGTGGTCAGCTGGCGCGAACAGTTGAGCAATGCCGAAGCGCAGGTCGCCGCCGCGCAAGCCGCCCTGACCCAAGCGGGCATCGAATTGGGATATACGGTCATCAAGGCCCCGTTCACCGGGCGCGTGTCGCGCCATAAAGTGGACGTCGGCAACGTCATCAGCCCGCAGACCGGAACGCTTGCCTCCATCGTTTCCCAGGATCCCGTCTATGCCGATTTTACGGCCCCGGCGGACAGCATTCTGCCGCTTCTGAACAGCTTCGACGATGCCAAATCCATCCCCTTGGAACTGGCCGTCGGCGATGGGCCTTATTCCATCAAGGGGAAGCTCGACTACATTTCCCCGCAAGTGGACGCCTCTTCCGGGACGCTCGCCCTGCGCGGCGTTTTTCCCAATACGGACGGCAAGCTGCTTCCGGGCCTTTTCGTACGGGTTCAGGTCCCCACGGAGCGTGAGAACGAAGTGATGGTGATCCCCCGGCAGGCCGTGCTGGAGAATCAGGGAAAGTCCTTTGTATACGTCATCGCACAGGACAGCCGGGCCCGCATGGTCCCCGTGGCGACCGGGCCCGCCGTGGGCAGTGACCGTATTGCCGTCATCAGCGGGATTACCCCGGAATCCTTGGTTATCTATGACGGCATGGCCCATATCCGGCAGGGCATGGCCGTCACCAACACCGCACAATGACGCCCCGCCGCACGCTATCGGCACCTCCCCCGCAGTATGAGGAATGTCCTATGTTTACACGCCTGTTCGTCCAAAATCCCATTTTTACCAACGTCATTGCCATCATTGCGGTCATTCTGGGCATCGTGTCGCTGACGCGCCTTCCCATAGCGCTGTATCCCGACATCACCCCGCCGACGATCGCCGTTTCCGCCAGCTATCCCGGCGCGGACGCGGAAACCGTGGCCAAGACCGTCGGCGCGCCCATAGAGTTGCAGGTCAACGGCGTGGAAAACATGATCTACATGTCCTCCACCAGCGCCGATGACGGCACCTATTCCCTCACCGTCACCTTCGCGCTGGGGACCGATGTCAATATCGCCATGGTATTGCTGCAAAACCTGGTCAACAACGCGCTCCCGCTTCTGCCGGAGGTCGTACAGCAGCAGGGGGTCACGGTCACCAAACACTCCCCCTCCATCCTGCAGGTCATAGCCCTCGATTCCCCCGGCGGCTCCTACGACAACCTTTTTCTGGCCAACTACGCGAACCTGCAAATCGAAAACGTCCTTTCCCGCGTGAAGGGGGTCGGGCAGGTGCAGGCTTTCGGGGCCGGGTTCTACGCCATGCGGATCTGGCTGGATCTCGACAAGCTCAACTACCTTGGCGTGAGCGTGGACGAGGTCAATCAGGCCATCAGCCAGCAAAACGTCCAGGTAGCCGCGGGCAACGTCGGCGGCAGGCCCAATTCCGACAAGCAGGCCATGCAGTTGACGGTGCTCATGCAGGGGCAGTTGGACACGCCCACGGCATTCGGCGACATCATCGTCAAGACGCTGCCCGGCAACCAGATAATCCGGCTGCGCGACGTGGGCGAAATCGAAATGGGGGCGCAATCCTACGGGGCGCAGTCCCAGATCCGCGGGGACAACGCGGCGCTCATCGCCATCTACCAGCTGCCCGACGCCAACGCCCTTGAAACCGCCGCCAACATCCGCAGCGCCATGGAAAAACTGTCCAAGGATTTCCCACCCGACATGCGCTGGACCATGCCGTTCGACACGTCGCACTTCGTTTCCATCGCCGTGACGCAAGTATATCTGACCTTTGTGAAGTCCATTGTGCTGGTCATGCTGGTCGTGCTGGTCTTCCTCCAGAACTTCCGGGCGGCGGTCGGCCCGGCGGTGGTCATTCCCGTGACCCTCATGGGGGCGTTCGTTTTCCTGAACATCGCCGGTTTTTCGGTAAACATGATATCGCTTTTCGCGCTCGTGCTGGCGATAGGGCTCATCGTGGACGACTCGATCATCGTTGTGGAAGCCACCATGTCCCATCTGGAGCGGGGGCTTACACCGCAGGAGGCCGCCCTCGCGGGCATGAGGGATCTGTTCCTCTCCATCGTGGCGGTGATGTTCGTCTTTGCCAGCGTATTCCTCCCGGCGGCCACGCTCCCCGGCATCACCGGGCAGCTGTACAGCCAGTTCGCGCTGGTCATAGGCGGCGCGGCACTCCTCAGCGCCGTTTTCGCCATCTCGCTCACGCCCACGGAATGTTCCCTGCTGCTCCGCCAGCAGAAAGCCGTGCGCCCGGCCTCGTTCGACGCCCCGCAAGGCGAACGGCCCGATTTTGCGGAAGACAAGGCCGACGTGGCGACGGGCAATGTCTTTTGCCGGATCTTCAACCGCGGGTACAACGCCCTGCACGGCTTTGCCATGCGCATTGTGGGGATCACCCTGCGTTCGCCCGCCATCGCCCTGCTGACGTACGGCGTCCTCGCCGCCTTTGCCGTCTGGGGGCTGATAACCCTGCCTCAGGGCTTCCTGCCCGAAGAGGATCAGGGGTATGTCCTTGTGAGCGCGCAGCTGCCCGACGCCGCGGCCAGCCCGCGCACTTCGGGATTGGCGGGCCGTATGGATGAGGTGTTCGCCAACACGCCCGGCGTGGAAACATGGGTCACCATCAGCGGTTTTTCCATGCTGGAAGGCGCGGCCCTGCCCAATGCGGTGACGGCCTTCGTGATCTTCGAAAGCTGGGCGAAACGCGGCACCAAACTGAACCAGTACGCCATCATGGACGAACTCTACCGGGGATTCGGAAAAATCCCCGAAGGCGAATTCATGGTCATCCCGCCACCGCCCATCATGGGCATCGGCAATGCCGGGGGCTTCGACATGATGATCGAAGACCGGGCCAGCCGCGGGCCTCAGGCGCTGGAGGCGGCGGTACGGGCCTACGAGGAGGCGGCGGCGAAAGATCCGCGCCTTGAGCATGTCATGTCCCTGTATTCCGCCTCGACGCCCAAGCTCTACCTGAACGTGAACCGCACGCAGGCCATGACGGAAGGCATTGCCCTGCCGCAGCTTTTCACGGCCATACAAACGGCGTTCGGAGGCCAGTACATCAATACCTTCAGCAAATACAACCAGAACTATCAGGTGCGCGTGCAGGCCGCCGAACGCTACCGCAGCACGGCGGACAACCTTTTGTCCCTACGCGTGCCCAACGGCAAGGGCGAGGAAGTACCGCTGGCGGGCTTCGCTTCCGTCCAGCAGGTCAGCGGGCCGAGCATCGTGACGCGCTACAACCTCTACTCTTCCGCATCCATGCAGGGCAGCGCCGCCCCCGGCGTCAGCACGAGCGCCGGCATGGAGGCTATGGAAGAAATCGCCGGGCGGGTACTGCCCCAAGGTTTCGGCTACGAGTGGACGGGGATGAGCTTTCAGGAAGAGAAAAGCCACGGGCAGGCCGCCATTGCCGTCGGTCTGGCGATCCTGCTGGTCTACCTGATCCTCGCCGCGCTGTATGCCAACTGGATATTGCCCCTCGGCGTGCTGCTGGTCATCCCGCTGGCGCTGTTCGGCACCGTGGCCGCCATCATGCTGCGCGGCATGGACAACAATATCTATGTGCAGATCGGGATGCTGCTGCTCATCGCCATGTCCAGCAAAAACGCGCTGATTCTGGTCTTGTACGCGCGCCGCTACGGGGAACAGGGGATGACCCCCATGCAGGCGGCGCACAAGGCCGCGAGCGTCAGATTCCGGCCCATCCTCATGTCCTCGCTGGCCTATGCCGTGGGCGCCCTGCCCATGCTCTGGGCAACGGGCGCGGGCGCGATCAACCAGCAATATCTGGGGACGGCCGTTTTCGGCGGCATGGTGGCGACGGCGCTGCTCACCGTGCTGTACGCCCCCTTTTTCTATGCGGTGTTCATGGGCCTTTCCAGCAAACTGGGCGGCAAACGGACTCCCGAACCGAAGCAAGTCTGAAGCGGGGCCTCACCCGGAGGCTCCTCCCGGCCCCCGGCAAGGGTGCTTTCCCTGTGCTCCGCAAGGTGCGAGCGTGCTTTGGCAGGGGAAGCGCCCTTGACCTGTGCCGCGATTCCTTTGACCGCGAGGCCGCCAACGGAACCGCTTGAAGCACGGCGCTGAATGGGCCATCCGGAAAGGATCTTTTTTTCTTGCGAAGCAAAGGGATACGGTTCCCCAACTCTATGGGAGCCAAAGCCCCAAGCCTCCTCTCATAGGAAAAAGAAGAGGGAGCCATGCGAATACTTCTTTGTGAGCCTCCCCTTCTCTTCATCACATTTCCGGATCTTCCACGCGGGAGAGGTTCCCACCATTCCGCTTTTCCTATCAGCCGGATGCCACAGCAAAGGTAAAGAAAACCAAAAGAGGAAAACCTCTCTCCAGAAAGGTTTCCCTCCATCAGGAACTCCGTACGTTCCTTACCGGAAATTATTGCTTGGCGTCGTAGATGAACGCGATGATCGAACCGGGGTTCTTCATGTCGTTGACGGGCTTGCCGTCGTTGCCGAGAGCGTTGCCGCGCACGTCGGTAGCCACGTAAATGGTCTTCCCGTCGGGCGAGACGAGTGCCGAACGGTAGCGGTTGGGCGTATGGAAGTACTTGGTCACGTCGCCCTGCGCGGTCTTGCCGTCGGCATTGAGGGGTACACGATACAGCGCGCCGTTCTTGAGGCTGGTCACGAGAAGGGAGTTGCCCCAGCCGGGGATCGGGCCGTTCGCCGGGTAGTAGGCGACGCTCGACGGCGCGATGGTCGGCCAGCACAGGTAGGCCATGTCGCCGCAACGCCCGTCGCGGAAGTTGTACGAATTCGGCACGGTATAGAACGTCTTGATGGGGGCGCGGAAATCCTCGGCCTTCCACTCGGTTTCCTTCTGCTGCGGAACGCTGGCGGGGATATCGGTCGGGAAGTAGCTCTTCGCCAGCTTTTCGCAGTCAGGGGCCGCCGACCAGTTGCCGTATACGTAGCCCTGATCATCCTGGAACCCGGCGACGTGCGGCCAGCCGTAGTTGCCACCCGCCACGAGGAGATTGATCTCATCGTCTGACGAAGGGCCGTGCTCGGACTCAAAGAGCAGATCACCCACAAAGACAAGCCCCTGCGGGTTACGATGGCCGTAGGTGTACACGTGGCTCCTGACGCCGTTGATGACCGGGTTGTCGTCCGGGATGCCGCCGTCGGGATTGAGGCGCAGCACCTTGCCCGCATAGGCGGAATGATCGCCCGCGTCGAGTTCGGCCTTGGTGGGGATACGCTGGGCGTCGATGGGCTTGCAGACGTTCGCGCCCTGATTGTGCCCCTGCTCCCCGATGGAATAATAGAGCTTGCCGTCGGGCCCGAAGCGCAGGCGACCGCCGTTGTGGTCATCCCCGGCGGGCATGTTGCTCAGGATTACTTTGGGATCGGCAATCTTCCGGGTCTGCGGATCATAGTGGAACCGGACGATGCGGGCGTGTTCCCTGCCGCCGTCCATATATGTATGCGCGACATAGACGTTGTTCTTGCTGCCGTTTTTGCCGAGATCGGGATCAAGGGCAATGCCGAGCACGCCTTCATGCTGCGGCCCGACCTTCACGTCCGGAATGCTGCCGACGAGCTTTTTCTCGCCTGTTTCGGGATCCACACTGGTAATGCGGCTCCCCTCGCGCTCGGAAACCCAAATATGATTATCCGGCCCCCAGACCATATCCCACGGAGCGGAAAGGCCTTCGGCGATAACGACCCCTTCAAACGGTTCCGCCGTGGGCACCGCCTTTGCCTTTTGCGGCGCTGCGCCCCAAGAAGCCGGAGCGCTCAAAAGCAGCAGCGTCATCGCGCCTGCCATGACTCGGGAATGGTGCATCCTGTACCTCCTGATGTTTCTCTGTGTATCGGAACGCGAGGCTCGCCGCCGCGCGGCTTCCGGTATTGTCAAAAACGGGAAGCCCTGCGGGTTCCCGTTCGGCAAAGGCGGGGGAAAAACGCCTCCCCCGAAACGGGTTCCTTTCAGGCTGGCGCTGCCTTTCAAGGCTGAAACGCCCCCATCCCGCGGGAACGCGTGAGGAGGGCTTTGGGCGAGGCGCGGGCAGCTGCGGGAACGGACGCCCGTACCTTTCAACGGCGGAACAGCTGCAGAAGTTACCCATGACGGATGAACGTCCCCTCTTCCAGTTCCATAAACGCGTTGCGCAGCTCCTCATCGGTATTCATGACGATGGGGCCTCCCCATGCTACGGGCTCGCGGAGGGGCTTGCCGGAAACGATGACCATACGGGCGCCTTCGGGACCGGCATGGAGGTGGATCTTGTCCCCATCCGAGAAGAGGACGGCACGCCGGGCGGGCTGGATCACACCTTCCGGCTCATAGGCGCACGAACCTTCCATAAGATACGAGAACACGGTATTGCCGGGGATAGTCTCCATCTCCCACGTGCCGCCGGGCCCCATCTCTACATCAAGGAATTGCACGTCCACGTATTCGCCTTGTGTCGCGCCGCCGATATTGCCGTATTTTCCGGTGACGACGCGGATCGTCACGCCCTTCTCCTCAATGACGGGGATATCGTCGGGGGTGATGTCGCGGTATTTGGGATGGACCATTTTTTTGTCGCGCGGCAGGTTGATCCAGAGCTGGAGCCCGAGCATCCGGGGGGATGCCTTGGGCATTTCCTGATGCAGGATGCCCCCGCCCGCCGTCATCCACTGGCAGCAGCCGTCTTTAATCTGCCCGCTGTTGCCAAGGCTGTCCTTGTGGTCGATTTCGCCTTTCACCAGATATGTAAACGTCTCAATCCCGCGATGCGGGTGCAGCGGAAAGCCGCGCACGTAATCCGCAGGATTCAGCGAGTCGAACGCATCCAACATGAGGAACGGGTCAAAGTCCCGGATCGTCCCTGAGCCGAGCACGCGGACCAGATGTACCCCGGCCCCGTCTATCGCCTGACGGCCCGTCACGATTTTTTTGACTATGCGGTATGACATGACTGTCTCCTTTTTTCCCCATACTATCCTTCACACGGTATGGTGCGTCAATAAAATAAACATTATTTTTAGTATGATAGCGTTATAAAGAGACTCCACCCGCTACGGAAGGAACCGATTTCACACCCCAAAACACGCATTGCCCGGTAACGACAAACCGATCCCGTACGCAGCAAAAGAGCGTTCCCACTTTGAAAAAGTGAAAACGCTCCTTCACATTGCGGAACAAAAAAACACGCTTTCAGGCCAGCCTAAAAACCCAGTATCCGGACAAAAACTTCCAGCCCATGATGTGGGGGAATGCGGCGGAAGCACCGTCCCCCCGATGCCCTTCTTTCTGCGGGAAGCGGCGGTCCGGAAGCATGAACCGGAGGCAAAAAGAAAGGGCGTCCCCGAGGGCTCGCAAACGCGGGGACGCCCTGCCCAGCGTCCGGGGGGTCGGACGCCGAACGCTTATGCCTGCCCGGACGAACCGAGCACGGCGCGGATCTTATGCCGGACCATCTCGCGCACGGCTTCGCGGCCCGCGGTCAGATAGGAGCGAGGATCGAAGGTTTCGGGGCGCTCCGCAAGCAGGGTCCGGATGGCGGCGGTGACGGCCAACCGCAGATCCGTATCAATATTGATCTTGCAAATGGCGGAAGCGGCGGCGCGGCGAAGCAGGTCTTCGGGCACGCCGGAGGCTCCCGCGACATTCCCGCCGTGCGCGTTGACGGCAGCCACGGCCTCCTGCGGCACACTCGACGCGCCGTGCAGCACCAGCGGCACGCCCGGCAGACGGGCGGCGATGGCGTCAAGGCGCTCGAAATCAAGCCGCGCCTCCCCCGAAAACTTGCAGGGGCCGTGACTCGTCCCGATGGCAATGGCAAGCGAATCGCATCCGGTACGGGCTACAAATGTTTCTGCCTCTTCGGGATCGGTATAAACGGATTCGCGGGACGAAACGGTTTCCTCGACCCCGGCGAGCCGTCCGAGTTCGGCTTCGACCCAGACACCCCTGTCATGGGCGTACTCCACGACGCGGCGGG
>ENA-ORSX01002226-ORSX01002226.1-human-gut-metagenome-genome-assembly--contig:-NODE-2226-length-11324-cov-28.101429_pt1 | contig 11324 bp, 8 predicted proteins | sample MGYA00241904_ERZ509172 | MGnify/ENA primary metagenome ERZ509172 (study PRJEB26280, sample SAMEA2338795) | human gut metagenome | biome: human gut; feature: human-associated habitat; material: faeces...
CATCCTGCGCACCGGCACAGCGTGGTGGATTTCCAGTACATCGTGGTCAAATACCCGGCCAGGCTGTGTCAGAAGCCTGGGCATTCCCAGCTGCTCCAGAGTCTTGCTTCCGGCAGGCACCAGTACCGGGTTGCCCATGAACACGCTCCGGCGGGTCAGGTACATCATCATCATGGCCATCCATACGGCCAGATCCTCCTCACATGCAGACGGAATCCTGTCATCCTTATTCAGGGAGTGGGTGATGCAGGGAACGCACTTATTCTTCTGGGGAAGGAGGCTGGCACACAGTTCCTTGCACGGGGTGGTAAACGCATTGCAGTCGTAGCGCTCCATCATTTTTCGCGCCGCGTGGAAATACCGCAGGTCGCTGCACAGATACTCCTCTGTAATATCCACTTTGTCCGCCCCTTCTATCAGGGCCCTGGCCTCCTGATGAATTCCCTCGTCCGCCGGTATCTCATCAAAATAGTTGAACACCTGCCTGAAATCAATGCGGTTATGGCGGATACCATACCGTGTGAACAGGCTTACCAGGTCACAGCAGCTGGTATTGACCGATGCCGGCGTCTGCTCGGAATTGGAGAATCAAAATTTTTGTATTTGCAACAGCCTTACGTACTTGGAGACAAGTCAGAATACGGTTGTACTCTTCATAATCATGAGCCATATATGCCTCCAGTCCGATATCCCTGTAATATCCCACAAGATCGATGGGGGTAGGTCCCGGATTAATCATGGAAATGGGCTTGTTCAATCCGGGATCTATGGCGGGCCTGTCCGCGATGGAATACGCGATGGCTGCTGTGATCACAGGCACCACAAATCCCATGCCAATCTTACCGGTTCTCCAGATATACCAGAGCAGGGTTCCCTCTGCCTCTGATACCTTGGTGCCTCCGATGGCAGTTCCCAGAGCCGCGCATAAGCCGGCGCCCACAAGCCAAGGCGTCCATACCCCAGTCAGCCGGACTGACCACAGGCACCCGTGTCAAGCTGACCGCTGTCATGAGCCGGGCGGAGAATGTGCTGACCGTGCCGGTGGATGCGGTGAATTACGACAAAGGAGAGCCCTTTGTATACTGCTATGAGGGTGGGACAGCCAGGAAGACAATGATTGAATCCGGTATCTATGACTCAAATACAATGGAGGTGAAATCCGGACTGACAGAGGAGAGCATGGTGATTACCAGCTGGAGCAATGAGCTGATGGACGGGGCAGAGGTGATTCATGACGGGAACACGGATGCGGACAGCATGGAGGATGATAGTGTGCAAAACGGCGGCATGGAGGGAGACGGCACACAGGATGGGCAGGTGACAATAGATGGTTAATATTACTAAGTTTGCGGTGCGCAGGCCCATCACCATCGTGCTGTGCCTGATTACCATTGCTTATTTTGGCGTACAGTCGCTTTTGGGGACCAAGCTGGAGCTTACGCCGGAGATGGAAATGCCCATGCTGGTTATTGCCACGGTGTATGCAGGGGCCAGCCCGGAGGACGTGAACGACCTGATTACGGTGAAACAGGAGGACGCCATCTCGGCCCTGGACGGAGTGGACACGGTCCAATCCTACTCCCAGGAAAATGTGGCTGTGGTGCTGATTCAATATGAGTACGGCACTAACATGGATACGGCCTACATCGACCTTAAGAAGGCCATTGACGGAATCCGCAGCGACATGCCGGACGACATTGAGGAGCCCAATATCATGGAGCTGGATATGAACTCCCAGCCGGTGGTTACCCTTGCCGTAAGCGGGGCCGTGGACGGTAATCTCTATACATATGTGGATGAGAAGCTGGTGCCGGAATTTGAGAAACTCAGCTCCGTGGGCGAGGTGTCCATTTCCGGCGGACAGAAGGAGTATGCCCGCATAGAACTGATTCCGGAGAAGCTGGAGCAGTATCATCTCAGTATCAGCACCGTGGCCCAGCTGGTGGGAGCCGCGGATTTTACCATACCGGCCGGTGATATAAATGTGGGAAAGCAGAAGCTGGATGTCAGCGTGGGAAATGACTACGAAAGTACGGAGAGTCTGAAAAACGTGGCAATCCCTCTTTCGGGCGGGGACATTATCCATCTGTCCGATGTGGCGGAGGTATACGACGCCCTGGAGGAGGAAGACTCCATCGGCCGTTACAACGGCCAGGACATCATATCCCTGGGAATCAAGAAACAGCAGAGCTCCACGGCCATCGAGGTGTCGAAGCAGGTCCTGAGTGAGATGGATAAACTGCAGGAGGCAAATCCGGGAATCAGCATAACCGTGGTCAATGATTCCAGTGAGACCATTATGGAATCCATATCCAACGTGGTCCAGACCATGATTATGGCCATCATTCTTTCCATGATTATTCTGTGGCTGTTTTACGGGGATATCCGGGCCTCCGTCATTGTGGGAACTTCCATCCCCATATCCGTGGTGCTGGCCCTGATTTGTATGAGCGCCATGGGATTTTCGCTGAATGTCATTTCACTGACATCCCTGGTTCTGGGCGTGGGAATGATGGTGGATAACTCCATCAATGTACTGGACGGATGTTTCCGGGCAAAGGAAAAACTTAACTTTTACGACGCCGCCATTGAGGGCAGCCGGACCATGATTGGCTCCATCACTGGCGGTACGGTCACCACCTGCGTGGTGTTCCTGCCCCTGGCCCTCTTAAGCGGCATGTCGGGACAGCTCTTTAAACAGCTGGGCTATACCATTGTGTTCTGTCTGACCGCCTCTCTGTTTTCAGCTGTCACCATCGTGCCCCTCTGTTATCTCCAGTGGCATCCAAAGGAAAATGGCGGAGCACTGGCTAACCGGGGCATCAAGTCCATGCAGGCATGGTACAGGAGCCACATGCCGTCTATCATTCCAAGGACCAAAACCGTATTCGCCGTCAGCATCGGGCTGCTGGCAGCAGCCCTGCTCATGGCCTCACAGCTGGATTTGGACCTGATGACCTCTGTGGACGAGGGTATCGTGCAGGTGACAATCAAGACAAAGCCGGGCCTTTCCGTTGCCGCTGTCAACGAGGCAGTGGCTGATTTGGAGGAGCTGGCGGGAAATGATGAAAATGTGGACCACTATCTTTTGACCTATGGTTCCAGCGGTCTGAGCATCAGCGGCGGTTCCGATGTGACGCTGGATGCCTATCTGAAGGATGGAAGCAAGCTGTCCACGGACCAGGTTATTGAGAAATGGCGGCATGAAACCCAGTATTACAAGGATTGTTCTGTTTCCATAAAGCAGGGCAGCACCTCATCTGGGGCCCTGAGCTCAGGGGATGAGATTGAGGTGGACCTTCAGAGTACGGACTATGACGCTCTGAAGGCAGCCTCGGACCAGCTGGTGGAAGGACTCAGGGAACGGGAGGATGTGATGCAGGTCCATTCATCCATTGAAAACGCGGCGCCGGTTGTGAAGGTGGAGGTGGACCCTGTGAAAGCCCAGGCGGAGGGCCTGACCCCTGCCAGCATCGGGTCTGTTATTTACAGCAGTTTAAGCGGTGTCAAGGCATCCGCCATACGTGTAAACGGAGAGGATGTGGACGTAAAGGTGGAGTTTGCTCCTGACCGGTATGACAGCATTGATAAGCTTCAGGGAATGATGATAACCACTGCTTCCGGTACAACGCTGCCACTGGAGGATTTGGCAGATATCTATTATCAGGACAGCCCGCAGCAGATTGAACGAAAGGATAAGCAGTACCAGGTGGCCATTACCATGCAGCCCCAGGCGGAGTACAAAAAGACAGCGGAAAAGGATGTAAAGGCATTTGTAAATGAATGGAAACTGCCTGAAAATGTAAGCCCGGCAACCAACAGCATGGACGAAATGATGGGGGAGGAGCTGGGCACCCTGGGAGGCGCCCTGGTTACAGGCGTGTTCCTTATATTCATTGTTATGGGCATACAGTTTGAGTCACCCAAGTATTCCCTGATGGTCATGGTGACCATTCCCTTCAGCCTGATTGGTTCCTTCGGCCTTCTGTACCTGACCGGCAGCCCCATCAGCATGGTATCCATGCTGGGCTTCCTGATGCTGGTGGGAACCGTGGTCAACAACGGCATTCTGTATGTGGATACGGTAAACCAGATGCTGGTCAGTGTGCCACTTATGGAGGCGCTGGTGGAAGCGGGAGCCATCCGTATGAGGCCCATTCTCATGACAACCCTGACAACGGTCATTTCCATGATACCCAATGCCCTGGCTTATGGAAGGGCCGGCAAGATGATGCAGGGTCTTGCTCTGGTAAATATCGGCGGCCTTATGGCATCCATGGTCCTTACCCTGATTCTTCTGCCTACCTTCTACAAGGTGGTGTACCAGCTGGGAAGAAAACGGATTGGGGGCGAGGGAGAGCCGTCCTATGACTGATGGGCGATCTGAAATGACCTGACAGAAAAAAAGCACCAATAAAAGATATCCTTTTTATCGTCTGGGCGCACCCAAAAAGGATGAGGATGAGGGCAGTTAAATATAATATAAATTTTTAAAACCCCCTTGACATTTCCGGAAAAAAAGGATAAACTCAATAAAAATTCATAATGAATGCGGAACAGCTCGAAAGGGAGTAGTTTAGATATATTGTCAACAACCTCGGTTCCAACGGAACCTGGCAATATATGCCTTTGCGGTTACAAGACTTTTATGCGTGGTTTGCAGATATGTTACATATCCTGGCAGCCATCCATAGAAGTCTTTTTTTGTGGGTTTCCCGGTGCCGGAGCATGGCGGATAAATGTTTTTTTGAATTGCTTTTTTGCCATGCACAGGGCATTTTGGCGCAGGGATACGCGCATAATAGACTAAGAACTCATTACGAGCCACTCCACTAAGTGGTCAAAGGACGACCGCTGAGTGGAGATGACATGAATCGCACGTAAGCGCCTAAAGGACGGGAGCTAAGTGCTCACAACGAGGAGGAAAGTACATGAAAGAATGGTATCAACAGACAAAAGAAGAGATACTCGGCCAGTTTCAGGTAACGGAACAGGGGCTGATCTCTTCCCAGGCAGAGAAAATCCTGGCTGAGAAGGGAGAAAATGTCCTGGAGGAGGGAAAGCGCAAGAGTACCCTGCAGGTGTTTTTAGAGCAGTTCTGTGACCTGCTGGTGGTTATCCTGATTATTGCAGCCCTTATTTCCATGGTGTCAGGCAATGTGGAGAGCACAGTAGTTATCCTTGCTGTCATCATCCTCAACGCTATCCTGGGCACGGTACAGCATGCAAAGGCTGAGAAATCCCTGGACAGCCTCAAATCCCTGTCATCCCCCAACGCCAAGGTGCTGAGGGACGGACAGAAGGTGGAGATTCCATCGTCCAAGGTGGTTCCCGGAGACATCCTGTACCTGGAAGCAGGAGATCTGGTGGTGGCTGACGGAAGAATTCTGGAGAATTATTCCCTTCAGGTCAATGAAAGCTCCCTGACCGGAGAGTCCACTAATGTGGATAAGAGCGACGGCACCCTTCACAGCGACTGCGCCCTGGCTGACCGGGCCAATATGGTGTATTCCAGCGGCCTGGTGACTTACGGACGGGCAGTGGTCCTGGTGACTGCCACGGGCATGGACACAGAGATTGGTAAGATTGCAGCTCTGATGAATGCCACCAAGGAAAAAAAGACGCCCCTTCAGGTCAGCCTGGACCAGTTCGGCAGCCGTCTGGCCATGGCGATCATGGTCATATGTGCTCTGGTGTTTCTGCTGAGCCTGTACCGCAAGATGCCTGTCCTGGATTCCCTGATGTTTGCGGTGGCCCTGGCAGTGGCGGCCATACCTGAGGCGCTCAGCTCCATTGTAACCATCGTACAGGCCATGGGCACTCAGAAAATGGCAAAGGAACATGCCATTATCAAGGAGTTAAAGGCCGTGGAAAGCCTGGGCTGTGTCTCTGTCATCTGTTCGGATAAGACCGGTACCCTGACTCAGAATAAGATGACGGTACAGAACATCTACACCAATGGACAGACCATTACCATAGACCAGCTGAACCTGAAGAACCAGCTTCACCGTTATCTTCTCTATGATGCCATACTTACCAACGATTCCTCTATCGTAGACGGAAAAGGCATCGGAGATCCCACAGAGTTCGCGCTGGTGGAGATGGGAAGAAAGGCGACCGTGGACGAAAACCTGCTCAGAGAGCTGATGCCCCGTCTGGAGGAGATACCCTTTGACTCAGACAGGAAGCTTATGAGTACCAAATACGAACTTCACGATGTGCCCACCGTACTTACCAAGGGAGCCCTGGATGTGCTTTTAGACCGCACCGTGAAAATCCGTATGGAAGAGGGAATCAGGGACATTACCCGGGGGGATAGGGAGGCTATTCTTCAGAAAAATCTGGAGTTTTCCCAGGAGGGATTAAGGGTCCTGGCCTTTGGATACAAGGAAGTTCCCGAAGACTATATCCTGTCCCTTGATAATGAGAAGGACTTCATTTTCCTGGGACTTATATCCATGATGGATCCGCCAAGGGAGGAATCCAAGGCAGCGGTAGCAGACGCCAAGCGGGCCGGAATTAAACCTGTTATGATAACCGGCGATCACAAGATAACCGCCACTGCCATCGCAAAGCAGATTGGCATTTTTGAGGACGGCGATATGGCCATGACGGGCCGTGAACTGGACGCCATGCCGGAGGAGGAGCTGGACCGTAAAATTACGGACATATCCGTTTACGCCAGGGTTTCACCTGAGAACAAAATCCGCATCGTGGATGCGTGGCAGCGGCGCGGTTCCATCACGGCCATGACCGGAGACGGAGTCAATGACGCTCCCGCCCTTAAGAAGGCGGACATCGGAGTGGCCATGGGCATCACCGGCACCGAGGTTTCCAAGGATGCGGCAGCCATGATACTGACGGACGATAATTTCGCAACCATCATCAAGGCGGTAGCCAATGGAAGAAATGTATACCGCAATATAAAGAATGCCATCAAGTTCCTGCTGTCAGGCAACATGGCAGGTATTCTTTCGGTATTATACACATCCCTGGCAGCCCTGCCCGTGCCATTTGCTCCGGTACATCTGCTGTTTATCAACCTGCTGACCGATTCACTGCCGGCCATTGCAATCGGCATGGAGCCAGCTGAGAAGGATTTATTGTCAGAAGCGCCCAGAAATCCGAAGACAGGCATCCTGACAAAGGATTTCATGACCACTATCCTGACCCAGGGCGGAATCATAGCTGTCTGTACCATGATTGCCTTCCACGCAGGCCTCAGAACCGGCAGCGCGGCCACGGCCAGCACCATGGCGTTTGCAACCCTGACCCTGGCCCGTCTGTTCCACGGATTCAACTGCCGCAGCAAGCACAACATCTTCAAGCTGGGATTTTCATCCAACTGGTACAGTCTGGGAGCATTTGCGGCCGGCGTGGTACTGTTAGGCATTGTCATGTTTGTTCCGTTTATGCAGAACCTGTTTTCCGTAACACCACTGACCCAAAGCCAGATAGTGAATGTCTGTATTCTGGCCGCAGTACCCACGGTACTGATACAGCTGTTTAAGATTATAAGAGATATTAAGCATAGGAAATAATGGGGAATTGTGGTATAATGTCCACGTAGGCAATGAGCAGTGCAAAAAGCGGCGGGCATATATCCGTTGGGAGCTTGCTCGCATAAGGATATATGCCCGCCGCTTTTTTTATAGGGCGAAGCCCATTCAAAGCTCATCCTGCCCAAAACAAAACCAACCAAAGGAAAGGGGCGGTGCTAATGGATAAGGTCATAACAGTAAGCCGCGAATTCGGAAGCGGAGGCCGTGAGCTGGGGGTAAAGCTGGCAGAAAAGCTGGACATCCCATTTTACGACAAGGAGTTAATCTCCATGGCTGCGGACGATATCAATATTGCAGAAGAGGCATTTCAAAACTACGATGAGCATATCGTAATTCACGACCCGTTAGACAGGCAGTATTACCATGCTTTTTCTGACATTTACAAAGTTCCCATGTCGGACCAGATTTTCGTGGCCCAGTCCAACGTCATCCGCAGGCTGGCTGCTCACGGTCCATGTGTTATTGTGGGACGGTGTGCGGACATGATTCTGGATGACAGCATTAACCTGTTCATCTACTCCAAAATGAGGGACCGGATTAAGCGTATGCTTATACTGGAGCCAGGTTCTGACGAGAAGGAGATGGAGCGCCGTATCCGAGAGGTGGACCGGAAACGCAAGGAGTATTACCAGTATTACACCGGCAACACATGGGGCCGGGCCCAGAACTACCACTTATGCCTGGACAGCGGGCTGACAGGGGTGGACGGATGTCTGCGGGCGGTTCTGGCTTATCTGGGAGAATTGTCAGAGTAACGGGAATCGGGGCAGCCGGCACGGGCGGTACAGGCGGCAGTGCGGGCGGCGATACAGGCGTTTCGGTCAAATGAACAATTAAAAAGAATCAAGAAAGACATTTTAGCAAAAGAAGCAGAATTCTAATAAATTCAGGAGGCAGAAGATGAAACAGGATATGATTGTAATTCTTGACCTGGGAAGCACAGAGAACACAAAACTGGCCAGGGACATCAGGGAGATGGGGGTGTACAGTGAGATTTATCCCCACGATATCACAGCCAGCGAGCTTAAGGAACTTCCCAATGTTAAAGGAATTATCATCAACGGTGGCCCTAATAATGTTGTGGACGGTTCTCCCATTGATGTGCGTCCGGAACTGTATGAAGCAGGATACCCGGTAATGGCGGCAGGCCACAACGCGGCTGCCTGTGAGCGTTCCATACATAGCTGGGATGAAGCTGACAGCGACCAGGTTCTCCGTTCCTTTGTGTTCGATACATGTAAGGCCCAGCCTAACTGGAATATGAAGAACTTCATTTCCGACCAGGTGGAATTAATCCGCCAGCAGGTAGGAGACAAGAAGGTGCTCCTGGCTCTGTCAGGAGGCGTGGACAGCTCGGTGGTAGCGGCCCTGCTCATCAAAGCCATCGGAAAACAGCTGACCTGCGTCCATGTAAACCATGGCCTTATGAGAAAAGGGGAATCCGAGAGCGTTATAGATGTATTCAAGAACCAGATGGATGCAAACCTGGTATATGTGGACGCCGCAGATCGTTTCCTTGGAAAGCTGGCCGGAGTGGCTGACCCGGAACAAAAGCGCAAGATTATCGGCGCTGAATTTATACGCGTGTTTGAGGAGGAGGCCAGAAAGCTGGAAGGAATCGGGTTCCTGGCCCAGGGAACCATTTACCCGGACATCGTGGAGAGCGGAACCAAGACAGCCAAGGTGGTAAAATCCCACCACAATGTGGGAGGACTTCCTGAGGATTTGAACTTCACTCTGGTAGAGCCGCTGCGCCAGCTGTTCAAGGACGAGGTGCGCGCCTGCGGACTTGAGCTGGGCCTGCCTCACAGCATGGTATACCGTCAGCCGTTCCCTGGTCCCGGATTAGGAGTGCGCTGTCTGGGGGCCATAACCAGAGAACGTCTGGAAGCTGTCAGGGAGTCCGACGCTATTCTCCGCGAGGAATTTGCAAATGCCGGCCTGGACAAGACAGTGTGGCAGTATTTTACTATTGTACCGGACTTTAAATCAGTTGGAGTCAGGGATAATGCGCGCTGCTTTGATAATCCTGTCATCATCCGTGCAGTCAATACTGTGGACGCTATGACTGCCTCCATTGAGCGCATTGATTATGATGTGCTGCAGAGGATTACGGACCGTATATTGAAGGAAGTTAAGAATGTGAACAGGGTGTGTTATGACTTGAGTCCGAAGCCTACGGCTACGATTGAGTGGGAATAACAGGTGGGCCTCCCGGTATTCCTTCATCCTTAGGGCCAGATTATATCCGTCCCTGTAGTAGTCGCTGCACGGAACATCCGCGTATTCGTTCAGGGCTGTTTCCAAAATCTGATCATACCGGCTCTCATATCCGCAGATTGTTACGGGATCGCGCTCCCCGCCAGGTTCCACTCCGTTTACGTAGTGGATCATTTCCCGCAGCAGGCAATGCATAGCCCGGTTCCACTTCCGCTCCGGCTCCGGCTCGTTTTCCATGCTGCCTTTCAGATAGCGCAGTACATGGGCCAGGCATTCCTGGTGGCCGCAGCCGTACCTGTAAAAGGTTTTCTCATGGTCGTGGATCAGGATTCCCTGATAGTCCTCTACCGGTGTTCCTGCCACACCCCCATGCCCTTTGACTTCACGGGCATAGTACAGGGCCGGGCCATTAGGCGCCGTGCAGATAAATACATAGGCACTCTTCGCATTTACGCGGGTATTGGTACAGTCTGTATGCATGACCGGATAAAGGTATATCTCCGAAACAGCAGACTTCCGCTTCGGTTCACTTTTTTCTGCGAACTCTTTACTAAGCCTGCTGATCATTCCTTTGGAAATATCCAGCTTCCCACCGGTCAGGTTTTTAAGGAAATCCCGACACTTATCGATGGAAACACAGCAATCGTGATTCAGCAGAAAGAGAAAGGCTTTGACCGAAGAACCATAGTTGACTTCATCCGTCACACCGGCTGGGAATTCTGCGTGGTAAGACTCTCCGGTCTTAGAGTTGCGGTATACCTCCGCTTTGTATTCGGTGACATTTAAACAGATCTGTAGATTGACCAGCTGCTTCGTGACCGTCTTTTTGGTCTTTTTAAATCAGGGTCATCAAGAATCTCCGGGGATGGCTGGAGCAATACTGTCTGGAAAGGGCTCTGCTTTTTTCGGCCGTGCCCTGGATGCCCCGGCTGTCCGCCGGGTTTTCTGCCTGTGGCTTCCCGGCTGTTCGGGATCTTCCTTTTCCGGATGGGCCGGGCAGAAGAGGGAAGGGAGGAATTCTCAAAATCCTTATTGCTCTGGGCAGTCAGTTTTTGATTCTTTCCTTTTTCTTCTTCCAGTTCTGCTGCAAGCTGATACTTCTCTCTGCACATTTCCGTGAGCTTATCGTATGCGGCATCCCGCTGCGCCTCTGCCTTCATGCTCCGCTCATAAAGACGGGCATTCTCTGCCTGAAGGGTGCGTATCCGTCTTTCGTACTCAGCCTGCATGTCATCCGTGCTTTCAAACCACTGCTGACGGGCATAGAGCTGTTCCTGATGGAGTCTGTGCAGTTCTTCCCGCAGGGCTTTTATCTGCTGCTCAAGACGGCGGCATTCCTGCGCATGTTCCTTCTTCATAGTCACATACTTTTGCCCGGACTTAAATAGCGCAGGCTGTCGCTGCGCCGCTTTGAGTTCATACTGTAAAGCTGTAACCAGTTCAAAGGAACTCCTCATACATTTATTCTCCTGATTCGGTCATTCTGAGTACTTTGTCCAGCATTTCTGCCAGTTCCTCATTCTGCTTGTTTTGAAGGCTGAT
>ENA-ORSX01002236-ORSX01002236.1-human-gut-metagenome-genome-assembly--contig:-NODE-2236-length-11288-cov-2.311938_pt1 | contig 11288 bp, 8 predicted proteins | sample MGYA00241904_ERZ509172 | MGnify/ENA primary metagenome ERZ509172 (study PRJEB26280, sample SAMEA2338795) | human gut metagenome | biome: human gut; feature: human-associated habitat; material: faeces...
ACAATAGCGAAAGACATCGCCATGTTTTCTCCGATTTTATCGTCAAAGACGATTTTCAGGGCATCCACTGCATAGACACTGCCTGCGTAAAGCTTCAGATTATCCCTGAGCGTTTCCGGTGACTCCGGGGAATTGATCACAACTTTCGTCTCCTCCAGAACACCGGCTGTGACCGGCAGTTTCCCCGCGAGGGCTTCGTGAAAGAGGCCCAGGATATGGGGCTTTTCCACCGGACTGCTGATGCGGATTTCCCTGTCCGGCGCACACCAGCGGATGAATGCCTTTACCGGTGACCCTCTCTTCTCAGAACCATAGCTGGAAAAACTGGATGCATTGAGCCCCAGATACGATGCCCCCAATTCTCCCAAAAGCTTTCCGCACAGGTTTGCACCGAGGCCGCCTATACTCTCCAGGCGAATCTCATAGCATCCCTCTTCGTTGACAATGGGCAGATTTATTTTTTCATCCATTTGCATTCTCTCCTTCTTCTCAGTTACCACTTATTATCCATAAAATCACAAAAGTTATACCAAAAGAATGCACGGACCATGTCAAAGGAAACACATAAACATCACGTTCTGTGGGAATGACTATAAGGCATCCGGTCCATCGCGGAGCAATTTTTAATGGCCGGATGCGTAACAGTTCGGCTTGTCCGAACTATTACAGACAAGGAGGTAATAAATTATGAATGAACCGCATTTTTACAGCAGAGAAGGATGCAGCACACTGATCGAAGTCATCTGTGCAGATCCAAAAGCCAGCTTTTCCTGCTGCGGAGAAGAGCTGACGGAATTAACGGCCAACACATCCGAAGGAGCCTCAGAAAAGCATCTTCCGGTTGTGGAGCAGAACGGAAATACGGTCACCGTAAATGTCGGAAGTATTGCCCATCCCATGACAGAGGAACACAGCATCGGCTTTATCTGTCTGGAAACGGAAAAGGGCCTGCAGAGAGTCCGTTTAAAGTCAGACGGCGATCCCAAAGCCTGCTTTGCCCTCACAGAGGGGGACAAACCCGTGGCAGCCTACGCATACTGTAATCTGCACGGATTTTGGAAAACAGAGATCCATTAGAGCGCATCTTAAAAAAGCTCCGGTCCAAAGGGCGTAAAACCTTTTGAACCGGAGCTTTTTTGAAAAATGTTTTCAACAGGCCGTGCATCACTGTCTGCAGGAGTTGCGGCTTAAACCACTTCATCTAAAAACACCCCCCGGATAGGACGGATAAACACGGCTTCTGCCGGAAGCTTCCCGGGCACACGGTATCCGAAAAGCCAGGCCGTCAGATCCCGGATGTGGATTTTTATGATCCCGGAGGTGTCTTTTCCGTCTTCTGCCGCAGACATACGTTCAAGAAAAGATGCAGTCCGGTCAAGGGTCCAGCGAAACACTCCCTGATTCTCCGCTAACAGCTCATCCGTTATTTCCAGACAGAAGACCAGACGTTCTGCAGGCGCTTCCTCCGCCAGGCGGATCACCTTCACAAAATCAGGCAGGCTCACGATCCTTGCCATAACAGCGGGTCTGGCCCTGCCCTTTTCCCGTAACAGGGGAGGTTCTGCCAGCAGAAGGCGCTGCTCCTGCCCGTCAAGGCCCCATGTCTCCAAAAAACCGGCGGTTTTCCCCTTCTTCTGAATCTCCTCCAAAGTTCCGTTCTCACTTTCCATCTCTTTTATAAGACGCCTCATATATTCCGCATCACGTCTGGTGAAAACTTCATACCTCTTTCCAAGCCACCGTTCCATCCATCTGCCTGCGCTCTCCATAAGTTCCTCTGATGCACCACCGGTGATCTGCCGCACTGCCAGTGTGCTGTCCTGAATCCGCATTGCCGGCAGTTCCCATTCAGGTTGGTCAAAAATAAAAGTAAAACCAAAAGGAAGATAAATCTCTTTTGCCGCGGGCATGAGAAAAGAAAAGGGCATCCCCTCTGCTCTCATATCCGCCAGCGCCCGCTCCATAAGCCTGCGCATATATCCTCTTCGCCGCCCAGCCTCTGCTGTGGCAACGCCTACGATATAATCGCATTTCCACAGCCTGTCCCCTGCATAGACCTCATAGGGATTTCTGTGGAGCATGGAAAGGATTCTGCCGTTTTCCTCAAGAACCAGAATCCGGTTGTCCTTTGTCTTTTCTTCCATATAATAATCCACAAAAGATGCCGAATCCTCCGGGAATGCCTCCTCCCAGAGACTCCTGCACCTTTTTTTCTCAGAACTGTCCAGATACCGCACTTCCATGCCGCACCTCACACTTCTGCCTTGAAATCAATCTGTCTGACTTCATATTTTCTGGCAAATCCCACGGGATTGTAAGACATCTTCGCCTTTCTCAGCCCTTCGATGCCCAGGTCATCCTCGCGGTTTATAAGCTCTGCCTCCGGAAATTCAGCCAGAAGAAACTGCTGGTTAATGAACTGGTACAGTCCGCGTATCTCAGGGTTGGCCTTCTCTATATGAATCACTGCCATATTCTCCAGCGGATTATAGCTGCCAATGGTGAACGCTTCCAATTTGCCGTCAATATAGACACCGCCCATGCGGACCTGGAGATTGGAGCAGTTCTTCAGGATCTCGTGTATACCTTCCACCTCGTAGTCCAGGTGCTCTTCCACTTCTTCACCCTTCTGCTCTCTCCAGTGGTCCAGGAATTTCCACACATCCCCTCTGTCGGAACAGCAGAGACGGCGGTATTCATACCTGCCCTCATATGCCCTCTTAAATCCGTTGAGATGATTTTTTTTCTTATGCAGCTTCTTTCCGGACAAGCTCCTCATAGCATCCCCATCATACAGATAATCCTTCAAATCCTCCTGCTCAGTCACAAGAAATCTGTCTTTCTGCTCCATAAGCCCAAGAGCCATCACTGCCTCCTCATCGGCAAGATGGATGTATAAAGGTTTCTTCAGCACTGTATTAAAATACTCCACAATCTCACCAAAGTAATGTTCCAGATCTTCCTGACTGCAGATCGGCATAGCTGTCCCTGTAATGCCGTCGTTCTCCATCAGCCACTGAATCGCCCTGCCGTCACTGACTGCAAAACGGACACCGTAAAGTTTGCTCCAGATGAAGCTGTCCAGAAACACGCTGTCACACGTTTTATTCGGCCGCCTGCAAAAAAGAGGGGTGAGTCTGTCTATATCTTCTGCTTCTACCGGTTTAAAATGTAAATCCATTCTGTCCTCCATATCTGAAAATCATAGTATCTGTCCAACAGGCCTGCGCACTTACTGCGCTGACCGTATATGTTTATCTATAACATTTTTTTCAGATTATATACTATATTCAGAAATATGAAAAGGGACTTCGTCACATTTTAATCGTAATGCACCTCCACCGGCATGCCTTTTTCTGCTGATTCCATAATAGCCAAAATGGCGATGGCGGTTCTTCTGGCATCCTCCATGGAGACACGGAACTCTCTGCCGTCCACCAGGCGGTCAATAAAATCGCGGATACTTTCATAGGAAAGTCCCTTGCAGCGGTCAAAGACCCGGTTGGATACCAGGATATCCGGCGTGCTGGCTTTCTCCTCCGTCACCTCCTGGATCAGGTTATGACTGGACAGATCCATATTGATCATGCCTTTTGTGCAGAGAACGCTGAATTTGTAATCATTCACATTAGTATTTCCATTGGGGGTGATCCATCCGTTTTCCATATGGGCGATGCCGCCGTGCTCAAACTCTATGGTGGTCAGGTAGATATCATCGGTATCCACGCCCATTTCCTCCAGGATTCCTTTCCGCTTCACAGCGTAGACACGTTTTACCTCATCCTGAAAGATCCAGCGCAGAGTGTCAAGGCTGTGGCTGCCCAGAAACCAGAGGATTGAGGACCTGGAAGCCCAGGAAAGCATATCGGTCGCCACCCATTTTACATCGCTGTGGCGGATATAGCCTGTGTAAGGTGTTCCCAGTTTTCCCGACTCCACCTCCTGCTTGGCTGTGTTGAAGGGAGGATTCCACCGGTTGTGCAGGTCCACCATGCAGCGCACATGGTTCTCCCGCACGGCCTTGCAGATTCTCTCAATGTCCTCCCTGGTGGTTGCCAGTGGTTTTTCGATCAAAATATCCTTGCCCGCATTTGCCATTGCCACCGCAATGTCCGCATGGGCAAAGTCCGGCGTCACAATGGCTACCGCGTCCACATCCGGGTCTGCTGCCAGACTGTGATAGTCTGTGTACACCTTCCCGATCCCGTATTTATCCGCGATCTCTCTGGCGCGCTCCTCCCTGCTGTCACAGATAGCTACGGGATCAGCGCAGATATGCTCCGCATAGATAGATGCGTGTGTCTGTCCCCAGGTGCCTGCCCCCACAATACCCATTCTGATTTTCTTCAACTCCATAAAAATTCCCTCCTGTAAAAACGATTCTCTCTTACTGCCAGATTGTCTGCAGCTCCTCCAAAAGTGCCTTTACCTCCAGCGGCTTCACCAGATATCCCGTCATTCCCGCCTCATAGGCCTGCGCCTTGTCCTCATCAAACGCATTTGCCGTCATGGCCAGAATCGGGACCATTCCCCCTTTGTGTTTTTCCAGATCCCGTATTCTTCTGCAAGCCTCCAGACCGTTCATGACCGGCATACGGATATCCATCAGTACCGCTGAATAATACCCTTTCGGTGCCTTTTCAAATGCCGCTACAGCCTCAGCACCGTTTTCGGCTGTATCTGTCTGTATTCCGTGCATCTCCAGAAGAGACTGGGCGATCTCCCGGTTCAGGTCATTGTCTTCCACCAGAAGAACGCGGCGGTCCCCAAAATCCTGTTTTTCCATCTCCGCTTCCCTGCTCACCCCGCACGCTGTCCCCAGCCTGGAGAACGTATCAAAAATAGTGGAACGGAAAAGTGGCTTTGCGATAAAGAAATTGGCCCCTGCCTGTCTGGCCTCCTCCTCTATGCTGCTCCAGTCGTATGCAGATATGATGATGATCATGGTCTCTGTCCCGGTCAGTGCCCGGATGCGGCGTGTTGTCTCAACACCGTCCATATCCGGCATCCTCCAGTCAATCATGGCCACATCTATGGTCCTTCCCTCTGAAACGGCATCACTGACCTGCTTTACAGCCTCACGGCCGGAAGTCACCCAGATGGAGTGGGCGCCTATCTCCTCCAGAATTGCGGATGTCTGCTCACACACCAGCTCATCGTCATCCACCACCAGAACCTCCACATCTTTCATAAGCTCTCTGGTCTTCCGTCTGTACTCTTCCTCCTCATCGTCCTCCACCAGACCGAGAGGAAGGCATACCGTAAATCTGCTTCCCTCGCCCTTACGGCTCTCCGCCCGGATACTGCCGCCCATAAGCTGGACCAGATTATAGACAATGGAAAGCCCAAGACCGCTGCCCACATTGTTTCTGGCGCTCTCTGAACTCTCCTGCTCAAAGGGCTGGAAAATGCGCTTCATAAATTCCTCCGACATGCCAATACCGTTATCCTCAACCATAAGGCATACATAGGCATGTCCATTGGTACGTTTTTCCTCCCGGGTACACACAAGGATCTTTCCCCCTGCCGGTGTGAACTTCAGGGCATTGGACAGCAGGTTCATAAGTATCTGTTTGATCCTCAGGGCATCCCCCACATAGTAATGTTCAATGGGTTCGATCTGCCGGGCCTCAAAATCTATCATTTCCTCCACAGCCTGGGGATAGATAATGGAGGAGATTTCTTCGTACAGCTCAGCGAAACTAAATTTTCTGCTGTTGATCTCCATTTTTCCGGTCTCTATCCTGGACATATCCAGAATATCGTTGATCAGGGACAGCAGATATCTGGATGAAGCGTCAATTTTCCGGAAACAGTCCTGGACTCTGGGTGTTTCCTCAATTTTCATCTGTCCGATGGTGCTCATACCGATAATGGCGTTCATGGGAGTTCTGATATCATGGCTCATTCTGGACAGGAAGTCCGATTTGGCGCTGTTTGCCGCTTTGGCTGCTGCCAGTGCATCACGTAAGAGCTGCTCCTGTCTGGCCTGCTCTGCTCTCTGGCTGTCAAGCACCTTCACCAGCTCTATGGCCAGTACATCTGTCCCTACAGGATTGTCCACGCAGATAAGCTGTATGGATATCCAGTGGTATTTTCCGTCGTGGCCCTTTTCCTGCATTTCCATGTAAAGCTCCCGCTCGCCGTTTTTAAACCGTTTCAGAACGGATTCCCTTCCGGAAAATTTCTCAAAATCTTCTCTGTAAGAGGGATAGATATCCTCCAGCGTCCGTTTCTGCATCTCTTCATAATTCCCGGTCCTGGCAAACGGGCAGTACTGTTCCTCAATAAAACAGTTGTAAGTATTCTTTGTCAGGTTAACACTCATGATCAGAGGATATGCCGTGCAGGTAGCTGCCCGCAGGGACTGGTTTTCAATTCTCTGCTCCAGCTCCTGCGCTGCCTGCAGAAGATGCATCCGCGTAATATCCGTAAAGATAGCCTGCACAACATCCACGCCGTCCGCATTGACCAGACGTTCCATGATCACACTGATCCACATAGGCGCCCCGTCTTTTCTTCTTGCCTGTCTTGTGTAGGTCACAGTACCGCCGCCCACACGCAGGCTGAGTATCTTCTTTTCTATTTTTTCCCTCTCGTCTTCCAGAACCATCAGAAGCGGACTATAGTATTTTTCTCTGTACTCCTCCTCAGATTCATAGCCGTAAGATTCCCAGACTCTCCGGTTGACATTGACGATGCGGTACGGCGGCTCCGGTTCAAACTGCAGAATACCGCAGGGTATGGAATCATAAAGCTGCATGAGAAAACGTGTCTGCCGGGCAGCTTCTCTTCCCGCCAGTTCAGCCTGGAGTTCTCTCTCCTTCTTCTCTGATATATCCGCGATGAAGCAGTAGATCACTTCCTCCCCGTCCTCATCCCACACACGTTTCCCCATGTCCGATGCCCAGAACCAGCTTCCGTCCTTTTTCATGACACGATATTCCACATAATAGAGATCACTCTTTGCCAGACTTTCTTCTGCCAGCCTCCTCATACCGCTGTAATCTTCCGGCAGTATAAAGCCCCTGCAGCAGTTTTTAGTACACTCGCTGAATTCCTCAGGCCCCACATAGCCCATGAGACTGCACAAATTATCACTGATCCACTTGGCAGAATACACCTCATCCCTGCGGCAGATCATCATTCCGCCGGGAAGCTGAGACAGCATCAGCTCTATCTGTCTGTCCTTATCCGCCAGCTTTTCTTCCAGCTTTCTGTAAGCATCCCTGCCCGCCTGAACCGGAAACAGCTCTCCCTCCTGGATATCTGAAAAATCCACGGAATTATGGATATGAACCGTCTTCAGCTCATCCCCCACTAACCGGAAGATAAATGTAATCCTCTGATGCGTCTTAAAATACAGCCCGGTATCCTCTCCCGGCTGAATCCAGCTGTCCCCCTCACAGAGAAAGCAATCCCCGGAAAGCGCCCTTGTCACATACCGCTCCCCGTACATATGGCAGCGCGCCAGATCTTCCCTGCCCTCCAGAAAACAGGCTGCCACAGACTCCTTGCCCGCTGCTGCGGCCCGGCCCCCAGCCAGACAATATCGTCATCAAACGTAGATATCAGAAACTCCACATCCGACTCACAAAAATATCTTCTCAAAATCAGCGAAGCAAACCCCTCTACTCTCTCCTGCATCTCATCATACATACGATTATCTCCTTACAAACCGTCACCCCGGCCGTTCCCATTTCCCTAATGATACTATTGTATCATTTAATCCGGCAGGATTCCATAAAAAATCCCTCCCATCCTCCATATTTAAGAAACTCAAAAAAATCCCTCCTCTTCTCATCTCACTTACCGCCCTATAAAACCAGGTGAAAGGGGTACGGCAGAAGGCGGCTGGCAGAGGGGCCCAAAAAAGAGGCCCCTCCGGTCCCCCAGAGTAAGCCTCTTCCCTCTATTTTTCAAACAAAAATCTCTCCGGCAGCTCCACCTTAAAATCCACCGCCAAATCCCTGAAATTCTCCGCAGTGATCGTCTGCAGCTTATCCGGCCTCATAGACAGCATCTTCACCAGAATCTCCGCCGACTTTTCAACTGTATGCATCAGCCCAAAAGTCAGATCAAAATCCTCCCCTGAGCAAAACATCCCATGGTGCGCCCAAACAGCCACATCATACTTTTTCATCAGTTCGCTGGTAGCAACCGCAATCTCTCTTCCGCCCGGTACCATCCAGCCCACAACGCCGATTCCATCCGGGAATACCACAGGACACTCGGTTGCCATTTCCCACAGCTCCCTGGTAAACACTTCATCCTTCAACGGCAGAACAAATGTAAGTGCGATCACATTTGTAGTATGCGCATGGTAGATCACCCTGTGCTTCCCGCCGGTCGCCTGCATCTTTACCTCATGATTCATCAGATGGGACGGCAGTTCACTGGTAGGTCTTCCCCCGTTCACCAGCCCCCAGCAGATGCGGTAATTTTCACCCTTGTCATCCAGCTCGATCACGGCAATAGAATCCTCCGGGTCGCTCATAACATTGCGGAAGTACTTCCCGCTCCCTGTCACCAGAAAATACTCCCCGGCCAGTGCGGGAACCGCTGTCCCGATCTCCTTCCACTCTCCATCCTCTGACAGCTCTTCCCTTATGGACTCTGCTTCCTCTTTTTTCATACGGTAAGTCAGATTTCCGCCGTTTCTCTCATGCCATCCCTGATTCCAGCCGTCATCTGCCATTCTCATAAAGCCCTGTACAAATTTTGCTTCCAATACTCTCATTTTTCCTGTTCCTTTCTTTCTCCTCTGCGGATAACCATGCCCTTTGCCGGACATGTTTCCCTGCAGCCGCTGCGGTCTGCTATGCGCGTTTGCTGAGCACCTCATTTTCATACTGCTGCACTTCTTTAAACCAGTCCTCTTTTTCCGGAACGCTACACTGTCCGCAGAAATAATTCCAGACATCCCCAAACGGATACAGCTTCAGCTCTTCCTGGAGCATCATAAGCTCTGTGAATTCACCGTTATTCTGCAGTTCTTTCAGCTTATCATTGGGCTGGAGCAGTGCAAACAGAAACGCTTTCTGCATATTCCGCATTCCCACTACCCATGCACTGATACGATTGATACTGGCGTCAAAGAAATCCAGTCCTAAAAATACGCGGTCAAGCGCATCATTCCTCACGATCTCTTTTGCGATCTCTTTTGTCTCATCGTCAAACAGCACTACATGGTCAGAATCCCAGCGCACCGGCCTTGTCACATGAAGGGCAAGCTTCTCATTAAATAAAAGCATGGCCGGAATCTTATCGGAAACCACTTCTGTGGGATGATAATGCCCGTTGTCCATCAGACTTAAGATCCCATTGTTGGCTGCATAATTGATGCAGAACTCACTGGACCCCACCGTATAGGATTCCATACCGATGCCGAACACCTTGGATTCCAGGCATACATAGACCTTTGACCTGTCATAGTCAATGGATAAGATCTGGTCCAGAGAATCCTTAAATCTGGCCCTGGGAGACAGACGGTCAGCCGGTACGTCCTTGTAGCCGTCCGGAATCCAGATATTCATCACGCAGGGCTGGCCCAGTTCCTCTGCAAAATACTGGGAAATGCGGATGCAGGCCTGTCCGTGGCGGATCCAGAACTGGCGGATCTCCTCATCCGGGCTTGAAAGTGTAAAACTCTCTGCCTTCTCATGGGAGAAAAATGTGGGATTGAAGTCAAGTCCCATGCCTCTTTCTTTTGCAAACTCCACCCATTTCCGAAAATGTTTTGGCTCCAGGGCATCCCTGTCCACGAACTCCCCATCCTCAAAGACAGCGTAATTGGCATGCAGATTCAGCTTGTGCTTTCCCGGGATCAGGCTCAGCGCCTTGTCAATGTCATCCATAAGTTCCTGGGGTGTAGCTGCCTTTCCCGGGTAGTTGCCCGTTGTCTGGATACCGCCGGATAATGGCCCTTCATGGTCAAATCCCTGCACATCATCCCCCTGCCAGCAATGCATGGAAATGTGGATATTCTTCAGTGTCTCCACTGCCCTGTCTGTATCAACTCCTATATTTTTATAAATCTCTCTGGCGGATTCATATCTCTGTTCTGTCGTCATATTGTTTTCCTCCTGACTTTCCTGTTATTTTTAAAATACTGTTTTCACGGCTCATATATTTTCATCTCAAAAGAATCACAGACACACTGTCTGGCTGCTTTTAAATCTGCCAGAACTCCCTTTGCCATCATCTGCACCATCAGGTTGCCGATAGCAGTTGCCTCCGTAGGACCTGCCAGTACCGTTTTTCCGGTGCTGGCTGCAGTGAGCCGGTTCAGATACCCGGCATTGGCACCGCCGCCTACCACGTGGAGCTTCTTATAATGCATCCCTGTCATTTCCTCTATCTCCCTCACGGTTTTTCCGTAACACTGCGCAAGGCTTCTGTAAATGACACACGCAAGCTGTCCCGGTGTCTTCGGAATCTGCTGTCCCGTCTCCTCACAGTATTCCTGTACGGCCTTGATCATAGATTCCGGTGCCAGAAAACGGCTGTCGTTGCAGTCCACCAGGGAGGAAATCGTCTCCCCGGATGCCATTTCGCACAGCCCGGCAAAGGAATAGGCGTCCTGCAGTTCTTTTTTGAGAGACTGGATCATCCACAGCCCCATGATATTTTTCAGATAACGGAACCTGTAATCATAGCCGCCCTCATTGGTAAAATTCAGCCCTCGGCTTTTCTCCGAACAGTCCGCTTCCTTTCGCTCCACTCCCATCAAGGACCAGGTGCCTGAGCTTATGTACAAAGTTTTATCCTCATTGGAAGGCACAGCCAGAACTGCGGACCCCGTATCATGGGTAGCGGGCAGAATGACCTGACAGTCAAATCCCACTTCTCTTTGTATCTCCTCCGTAAAATTCCCCAGTACCGTGCCCGGCTTTACCACAGGCTGAAAAATCCGCCGGGGATATCCCAGCATTTCAATCAGCTCAAAATCCCAGTCCTTTGTCTTTGGACTCACAAGCTGGGTTGTGGTGGCATTGGTGTACTCAGACGCCTTTCTGCCTGTGAGCAGAAACTGGAAATAGTCGGGCACCAGGAGCATGGCAGATGCCTTTTCCAGACATTCCGGATGTTTTTTCTTCACAGCCATGAGCTGATAGATCGTGTTAAAGATCTGTTTCTGGATCCCTGTCCTTCCATACAGCTCCTGCTCTGGAAGTACCTCATAGACAAGCCTGTCCGTACCCTCTGTCCTTTTATCCCGGTATCCCACTGCGTTTCCCAGAACCTTGTCCGTATCATCTAAAAGCACAAAGTCCACAGCCCAAGTG
>ENA-ORSX01002237-ORSX01002237.1-human-gut-metagenome-genome-assembly--contig:-NODE-2237-length-11287-cov-2.367254_pt1 | contig 11287 bp, 9 predicted proteins | sample MGYA00241904_ERZ509172 | MGnify/ENA primary metagenome ERZ509172 (study PRJEB26280, sample SAMEA2338795) | human gut metagenome | biome: human gut; feature: human-associated habitat; material: faeces...
ATCTGCATACCTCCATCTTCCATGGCCTTTACATTCATATACAGAGCAAGACTAAAGTCTGCATCTTTCGTCGCACCGATTGTTCCGTTTATCGACATATAATAATCCGTCGTGGTTTCATCTTCCTTTTCCATCGTAACAACCGACTTCTCACTTGAGATATTCCATACATTCCCCTCTTTCTTTGCAATGGCTTTTAAAGAAAAACTAGCACCCGTTGTTTCTGTTCCACTCATTCCACCAATTTCACAAGCCGGGAAGGAAATAACCACGGTATCACCAACGCCTTCATTAATCACCATCAACAAAGAATCGGTATTCTTTATAAGAGTACTAGAACTCAAATCTCCGTAATACACTCCCGTCACAGCCCCTTCCATACTCTTCACTTTCAACGTTTTCACCGTCTTCCCCTCTTTGAAACTAAAATATGACCAAGCATCATATGGATCACAATCTACGGTAACGGACTCTCCATCCCAAGAACCACCGTTATCATCATCATCCGTACAAGCCGCAAAACACGCACCGAACAACATGATAACCACAAGAAACCAATTCATCTTTTTCATTATATTTAAAAATTTAGTTTAACAACGATTTAGTGTCGCAAAAATAAAGTAGCCCACTCCCCCTCACAATCCCTTAAAATGGGTAAAAAACGCCCTTTACATACTTGATTATAGGGATAAGATCAAGACTTGTTTCTTTGGTTCTTACCGACAAAATTTAAAATTAGCATCGTACATTATTCTCCAACATTAATATCGTATGATTTTTATTACCTTTGCGATTCATTACGAGAACTAAAAAAGGATTAACATGGAATACAATTTCAAGGAAGTCGAAAAAAAGTGGCAAAGCTACTGGCAAGAAAACAAAACTTACCGGGTGGAAGTCGATCCTTCTAAGCCCAAATATTACGTGTTGGATATGTTTCCTTACCCATCCGGGGCAGGGTTGCACGTGGGACACCCGCTAGGCTACATCGCTTCCGACATCTATTCCCGTTACAAACATCTGAAAGGATTCAATGTCCTGCATCCCATGGGATATGACGCGTATGGTCTGCCCGCGGAGCAATATGCCATCCAAACCGGACAACATCCGGCCATCACCACGGAGAAAAACATCCGTCGCTACCGGGAACAAATGGATAAAATCGGATTCTCCTTCGACTGGGACCGTGAAATCCGGACCTGCGACCCGGAATACTACAAATGGACCCAATGGACTTTTATCCAGATGTTCAACAGTTTCTATTGCTACGACGAGCAAAAAGCCATGCCAATTACCGAACTGGTAAAAGCATTCGAGGCCGTCGGAACCCAAGGATTAAACGTCGCTTGCGGTGAGGAGATGGACTTTACCGCCGAGGAATGGAAAAACAAGAGTACGAAAGAACAACAAGAAATATTACTGAACTACCGTCTTGCCTATCTGGCTGACACCATGGTAAACTGGTGTCCCCAACTGGGAACTGTGCTGGCAAATGACGAGGTAAAGGAAGGATTATCTCTTCGCGGAGGTTATCCCGTGGTACAAAAGAAAATGCGTCAATGGTCATTGCGGGTTTCCGCGTACGCCCAAAGATTGCTTGACGGGCTTGACAACATTGATTGGTCCGACTCCTTGAAAGACATCCAACGTAACTGGATCGGTCGTTCACAAGGAGCAGATGTGAGGTTCGACGTGAAAGACTCCGATCTGAAATTAGAGATTTTCACCACCCGCCCCGACACCATCTTCGGGGTTAGTTTCATGGTTTTGGCTCCCGAATCAGACTACGTAAAACCGTTAACAACTCCCGAACAGGCTGACGCCGTTGCCGAATATTTGGATTACGTGTCCAAACGCACGGAACGGGAACGCCAAACCGAAGTGAAAAAGGTTACAGGTGTCTTCACCGGATCTTATGCCATCAACCCGTTCACCAACGAGGCCATCCCCATTTGGATCAGTGAATACGTTCTTTCCGGCTACGGAACCGGAGCCATCATGGCTGTTCCGGGACACGATAGCCGTGACTACGCCTTCGCTAAACACTTCAACCTGCCCATCGTACCCGTTGTCGATGACGGGGAAGGACACGATATGTCGGAAGGCTCCTACGATGCAAAAGCAGGTAAAATGATCAATAGCGGCATTATCAACGGCATGGAAGTCAAAGAGGCCATCGCCTACATTGCCGGAGAAGTAGAAAAACGAGGCATCGGTAAAAGCAAAATCAACTACCGCCTGCGTGATGCCATCTTCAGCCGCCAACGTTACTGGGGAGAACCGTTCCCCGTGTACTACAAGGACGACCTTCCTTACATGCTGGATGAATCCAAACTTCCGCTGGAACTGCCGGAAGTCGATAAATACCTGCCCACCGAGAGCGGGGAACCACCCCTCGGACGGGCTAAAAACTGGAAAACAGAAGATGGTTATCCATTAGAATTAAACACGATGCCCGGTTTCGCCGGTTCATCCGCTTATTTCTTACGTTACATGGATCCCCACAACAATAAGGCATTAGTTGATCACGAAATATGCAACTATTGGAAAAATGTTGATCTTTACCTCGGTGGTTCCGAACATGCCACAGGTCACTTGATCTACGCCCGTTTCTGGAATATGTTTCTGTATGACCTCGGCGTGGCTTGTGAAGAAGAACCCTTTAAAAAACTGATCAATCAAGGAATGATCCAAGGACGTTCAAACTTCGTGTACAGAATACAAGGCACAAACACCTTTGTTTCCGTCGGACTGAAAGATCAATATAAAACCACGGAAATCCACGTGGATGTCAACATCGTCAAGAACGACGTGCTGGATCAAGACGCCTTCCGGGCTTGGATGCCGGAGTACGCCAATGCCGAGTTCATCTTGGAAAACGGGAAATACATCTGTGGATGGGCTATTGAAAAGATGTCAAAATCCATGTTCAACGTGGTAAATCCCGACACGATCATCGAAGAATACGGGGCCGACACGTTACGCCTGTACGAGATGTTCCTCGGACCGCTGGAATTCAGCAAACCTTGGGACACGCAAGGGATTGACGGGGTGTACAAATTCTTACGCAAATTCTGGCGCCTGTTCCAAGTCGGTGAAGACTTCAGCGTAAGCGACGAAACTCCTTCCAGAGAAGAGTTAAAAGTGCTGCACAAAACCATCAAGAAAGTGGAATACGACATCGAGAACTTCTCTTTCAACACGTCCATTCCGGCATTCATGATTTGCACGAACGAATTGACCGCCTTGAAATGTAACAAACGGGCTGTCCTAGAACCCCTCGTAATCGCTCTCGCACCTTTCGCCCCACACATGGCGGAAGAACTATGGAGCTTGTTGGGACACACTCAAAGTATCACGAAAGAGTCATTCCCCAAATGGGAAGAAAAATTTCTAGTGGAGGACGCTTTTGAATACCCGGTATCTTTCAACGGCAAAGTTCGTTTCAAACTATCCATGCCCTTAACGGCAACCAATGCTGATATTGAGGCCGCAGTCAAAGCCGCACCCGAATCAACGAAATGGTTAGAAGGAAAAGAGATCAAAAAGATGATCATTGTCCCGAAGAAAATCGTGAACATCGTTATCGGGTAAATCAAAGTAAAAAAGAGGAGAAATCTCCTCTTTTTTACTCTAATTATTTTTGGCATTAGGGACAATGAACAACACGCTACACGTCCCGATCACCCCCAAACCCAAAAGCAACAAACGCACATGCCAGTTCTCGAAAACCACGAAAGCCGAAATAGAAATCATCGTCCACATACACACTATCGACACCGCTTTTGTCTTCCACCCGACACCCTTACGTTCTTGAAAACGCCTTAAGTAAGGCCCCAACCATTTCGAACGGTGTAAAGCATTATGTAATCGTTTCGAACTATTATAGAACAACCACTAACTCAACAACAAACAGGGTGTAGTCGGTAACCCGGGAACAAAAATGCCAATAATCCCCAAAACCACGGAAATACAACCGATGATGATATATATCGTTCTCTTCATTCGCACTTACTCTTCCTCGTCACCCGGCATAAAAGCCTTTACCACCGCCTCGTTATACTGCGTCAACTTATTGCTCTTGTGAATTTTCTTCAAAACCTTCCGGTCTGTCGAAGGCATGAAATACTCCCAGAACGTTTTCATCTTCATCAACAACTGATGATCCCCCTGCAATCGCTCGGCATAAGCCGCGAGTAATTCGGCATGAAACGCCTTGAACCTCCTTAATCGTTCCTCCCCGGCAAGCACCTCATCTTCCACGTACTCTTGTGCCAAGGCCGGGTTCGCCAACAAACCTCTCCCGATCATCACTCCCTCCAAACGAGGGAAACGCTCCGTCACAGTTTGAACATCCTCCAAGGTCAAAATGTCCCCGTTATAATACAACGGGTGTTCACACCCCTCGTAAAAAGCCTCAAAAGCCTCCTTGTCCGTCTCCCCCTTGTACTCCTGCACGCCAACCCGGGCATGGAGAAATATAGCTGCCAACGGGGCTGCGTTCAACAAAGGCAATAACTTCAGACATTCCCCCGGATCTTCCCATCCTAACCGCATCTTCACGGAACATTGTATCTCCGGAAAATCCTTCACCACCTCCATCAAAGCCTCCACCCTCTCCGGGTGAGGTAACAATCCGGCTCCCTTTCCCCGTCGGGAGATCATCGTGAACGGACATCCCATGTTAATATCCACCTGCTTGTATCCCCTTCCTTCCAACATCTGCAAGCAAACATCCAACTCCGCAGGTTCTCCTCCCAACACTTGGGGAACTAGCAACTCCACACTATTTAACTCCGGATCGCAATCCTTCATATCCCTTGAACGAAACGAATCCTCCTTCTCCACCCGGATAAACGGCGTGTAGTAAGCATCCACTCCCCCGAAAAACTTCGCATGTATATTCCGGAACGTCCAATCGGTAAGCCCCTGTACCGGGGCAAAATGTATCTTATACTTTTTCATACTTAATCATTCATTAAAAGAAAACGCCGCACGGGAATTTGCCGGATTCCTTGGAAAGAGGCCCCCTCAAGCGGGTCTAAAGTAACTACAATTTTCGGATAATTATCTCTAATCTCCAGTAAATTTCCATATTCACGCTCCCAAGTCTTTTGTTCCATCACGGAAACGGCGACTTGAATATACAACTTTTCACCATCACGCTCCGCCACGAAATCGACCTCCCGGTCCCCGTCGCGCCCGACATGAACCGTGTATCCACGAACCATCAAATGATGATGGACAACATTTTCCAACACTTGACCAATATCATTCGGACGGAAAGGTCGAATCACGTGGCGGATACCCAAATCTTCAAAATAATATTTCTCCCCTACCCGAAATTGTTTCTTACCTTGAATATCCACGGGACGCACCCGACGAACAAAAAAAGCATTCTCCAGATACCCTAAATACTCCAAAATCATCTTAGGGGTCAAATCAATCCTTTGAGACTTCAGATATTCACTAATGCTACTCGCCGAAAACATATTACCGATCGTGTCAGCCAGATACACGGTAAGGTCTTGTAATTGTCTAACATTACGAATACCATACCGATCAACAATATCTTTCAGAAGAATCGTGTTATAGATACCTCTTAAATATTCCGACACGATCCCCTCGTCAAAAGGTAAGTTTACCAAATAAGGAAGTCCCCCGAATTTATAATACCGGGAAAATGTTTCATCACTATCCTCCAGCTGGTGGAATTGCATAAATTCCGAATAACTCAACCCCCAAATTCTAAATTCCACGTAACGTCCACTCAAAAAAGTGGCCAATTCCCCCGATAGCATCCGGGCATTACTTCCCGTGCAGTAAATATCATATCCCCCGTCAGCCAACAATCCGCGCAAGGCCTTTTCAAATGACGTTATATCCTGCACCTCATCAATAAAAAGGTAGCATTTCCCTGTCTTTCCTTCCCTGTGTTTCTGTATATAATACATTAAATCCGTGTAATCCCGGAGAGAATCAAATTCAAATAATTCCTTATTGATATATAGTATATCAGCGTTCGCATTTTTCCCCCGGATATAATCCATTAACTGAAAAAGCATAAAACTTTTCCCGACACGCCTTTGTCCCACTAAAACTTTTATAATCTGCGTGTCAATAAATGGTTTTATTCGATCTAGATAGATCATTCTAGCATAATAATGCGGTATTTCCATGTTTCATAATTAATTGTTATCCAAAATTACAAATTTCTTTTCTCATACGAAAAGAAATGGTTTCTTTTGTCTCATTTTTTTCGTACACGAAAAATGCCAACCTTTTGGAACACATTTATTCCAAACTCACGTACAACTATCAAGAATAATCATTAACTATGCCTCAAAATTTGTGATATGAAATTTTTACTCTGCCCCAAATGCGGAATACGCCGCTTTTACGTGAAAGACGAGAAGGGAAATAATTGTCTCGTACAAGTCACGACCGACTACGTTGTTGTCCCCGTCCACGAGGGAGATTCCCTAGAAGGATTCGACACGGAAACCCTTTATTGTCTCGGATGCTCGTGGAGTGGTAGTCCTAAAAGCTTGAAACGTTATTAATACAAATACATCATCCTATGAAACATCTGACATTTATACTATTACTGGTCATGACCTGTTCGCTGGCAAAGGCCCAGCAAGACGACAGGGGGTATATCGTGAAAGTAGGCGAGAAAGCCCCGAACATCGAGTTATTGTTTCCCGACGGAACCAAGAAACAACTAAAAGACTTGAAAGGAAAAGTTATCATGATACAATTCACCGCCAGCTGGTGCGGTGTATGCCGCAAGGAAATGCCTTTTATCGAAAAAGACATCTGGCTGAAATACAAGAACAACCCAGAGTTCGCACTCTTCGGTATCGACTTCAAGGAGAGCAAAGAAACCACCGAAAAGTTCGCCAAGGACATCAAGATCACCTATCCTCTACTCCTTGACCCGGAAGGTAAAGCATTCTACACCTACGCCGCGCAGGGAGCCGGAGTCACCCGTAACATCATCATCGACAAGAAAGGCAACATCGCCTTCCTCACCCGTCTCTACGACCCGAAAGAATTTGAGGAAATGGTGAAAGTCATTGATAAACTTTTAAAAGAGAAATAAGCCGTTTGGCTTATTTCTTTTTCTTTGCTGGTTTGCGTGCCGGTTTCTTTTTCTTCTTCTTACCTCCACGGTGTTTTATCAAGAAATGCACAGCAAGAAAGATCACAACTACGGCGACAACCGCTATCACCTGTTGATTTCTTGTCGGACGATACGAACCTCCCGAAGCCTGTCCCCCATCCCGTGACACGTGCGAAAGCGTGTCCGCCTCCAACTCCCGCTCCAAATCATCGGGTAATTGAGAAAAGAAATCAATCCCCGTCATCTTCTCCACTTTATCCACGGGAACGGCAAAACTATTCAAGGGACGCTTGCTCTCCTCGTTAGGCAACACGTAAGCGATCATTTGCTGCTTGGAAGGCGAATAAAACAGCTTGTAGTAATACCCCGGAACCGTCACTTTCCCCTTGCCAATCGAACCCTTATTACTCTTGAAAATCGGGCCTGTCACCACGTAAAGTTTCTCCTTCCGGGCCCGGTTACGCACGTGTTCCTCCAGCTCTTTCCAGATCCCCCGGTTAAACATCGGCACTTGGGGAGACATATTCGACATGTAGAACGTCTCGCTCATCGCCTTTGCGTTAAACGACATATCCGCAGCGGGACACAAATGCCCCCGGTCGTAACCGCTCCGCTTGTAATCGTCAGGCGTGGCGCTCCAACGACTGATCTTCGGGTCCACCCGAAAATCATTCTTCCGGCTCGCTTTCCCTGTCAAGTTTGCGGAACCCAACTCATAGTACACCCAATTCGCTTGTTTATGCTCCTTGTTGAATCCCAAGCAATAATGCTTGTAATCCACCCGTATCCCGTCATCATAAACCGGAATATAGCGCCCGTCGGCAAAACTACCTAAGGCAAGAAACAGAAACAGGAGGCCAAAAATCAGCCTCCCGTGTAATATACTCTTCATCAATTATTGTTTAATCGCTTCTTGCAACGTGTTATCAATCTGACCAAGAATCGGGTAGAATCCCTCGTCATCTATCGTGTGACGGGCAATATACGCCTCGATCCGGGTACGCAAAACTTGGTAGGACTCCTTGATTCCTTTCTCGTCCCGTTTCAAACCGCGACGGGCAGCATAATTCGCCATCTCGTTCACCAGATCAAATGATTTCAAGTAATTCTGAATCTGTTTGTAATCCTTCAGATTCACCATTTCCGGACGATGCCGGTCCATGAAATCAAACGTGTACTCGTACAAGAACTGGGTTCTCGTCACGTCGCTCAAATAACGGGAAACCCCGGTCGGGTCCGCCGGCACGAAAACATCCGGCATGATACCGCCACCACCATACACGGTACGCCCGCCCACGGTCTGGTATTTCAAATTCTCGTCAAAAACAATACTGTCTTTCTGTGAGAACTCCCCGTGAACCAAACGATTGTAAAGGTCATTATAATACTTCTCTTTCCCCTCGTTATACGGTTTCTGGATGGAGCGTCCCGAAGGCGTGTAATAACGGGCCACCGTCAAACGCAAGGCCGAACCGTCAGGCAACATCCGCTGTTCCTGAACCAATCCCTTACCAAACGAACGACGCCCGATCACCCCACGGTCATTATCCTGTATCGCCCCGGCAAAAATCTCGCTGGCTGACGCGCTAAACTCGCTGATCAGCACATCCACGCGCAAATCCTTAAATTGCCCTTTGCCGTTAGACTTATAATCTGCACGAGGTTGCGCCTGTCCCTGCGTGTAAAGAATCAAACGGTCGGCATCCAAGAACTCGTTAATCATCTGTATCGCTATCGGCAACACGCCACCTTCATTCTCCCGCAAATCGATAATAATTTTCCTCATCCCCTCTGCCTTCAACTTCACCAACGCTTGCATGAACTCGGCATACGTGTGCATACCGAAAGTATTCGTTTTCAAATAACCCGTCGTGTCATTCAGCATATACGCCACGTCCACGCTCTTCACCGGAATACTTCCGCGAACCACCTCTTTCGTGATTAACTTCGGCTCCCCTCTTCTAGCGATCGTCAACTCCACTTTCGTTCCCAGTTCCCCCCTCATCAACTCCTGAATCTTATCCTGCCCCATCTTTACCCCAGCAACCAAAGAATCGTTCACCCGTACAATCCGGTCCCCGTCCTTTATCCCGGCTTTCTCCGAAGGTCCACCCGGGACCACCTTCACGACGGTCACCGTATCTAGGTACTTGTAAAACTGGATTCCAACACCCCCGAAGTTTCCCACGATCCCCTCATTTGCCCGTTGCATATCCTTCGCGGGAATATATACCGTGTGTGGGTCCAGATCCTTCAATAAGACCGGAATTGTATTCTCCACGATCTGCCTCGTGTCCACGGTATCCACGTACGAATTTTGTATCATACTGATAATCAAATCCAGCTTACTTCCCGTCACGGGCAAAAACATTTCCGAGGACGCTGACACCTGTGTACGGTCCGGCAAGAACCGGTTCAACATCATCCCGAACACGATGGCCAAAGCCAGCACGATCGGAGTCAACAAAGCCCTCAAATTACTCTTATTCATTCTCTTCCAATTTAATCTTTATTTTCCTGATTCTCGTTCAACTCGATAAATGCCACGTCAATTCCAGCTTTCTGCAACAACTCGATCCCGTCGACACTCCGGTAATTCTCGGAATATACCACCCGCCGGATTCCGGCCTGAATGATTAACTTGGCACACTCGATGCAAGGGGAGGCTGTCACGTACAACGTTGCCCCCAAACTGCTGTTATTTGACTTCGCGACCTTCGTGATCGCGTTCGCCTCGGCATGCAGCACGTAAGGTTTCGTCTTATTATTCTCGTCCTCACAGATATTTTCGAACCCGGAAGGCGTCCCGTTATACCCGTCGGATATAATGGCATCCCCCCGCACAATCAACGCACCAACCTGCCGACGTTCGCAATACGAATTCTCCGCCCATATCCGAGCCATTCTCAAATAACGTTCATCCAGTAACTGTTGCTTCGATTTACTCATCTATCCTTTTATTTTATTTTTTACGATTCCCGATAGCATCTAGCGTTTCGTAGAAATCAATTTTTCTTTCTCTCGGGACATCAATCTTATCCAAAATATCCCGGCTCATCTTCAAATATTTATCAATCGCCGCGAAAGCAAGTTCTTTAATCCCCAAACGATCGTAGATTCGAGTCACCGCCTTGATCTTCTCTTCGTGGTCAAACTCTTTTCGTTCGATCCATCCCCACAACTCTTCTTTCGTTTCCGGATCAGCCAATTCCAACGCCTTGATCAACATATAAGTCTTTTTATTGGCAACAATATCACCTCCGATATTCTTCCCGAATTCCGCCACGTCACCATACACGTCCAAGTAATCATCCTGCAACTGGAATGCCAGCCCTAAGTATCCCCCGAATTCATACAAAGCGTTATACTCATGCTCCGGGGCATCAGCCAGCAAGGCTCCATGCCGCAAACTTCCGGCAAGTAACACCGAAGTCTTCAGATAAATCATCTTAATATATTCTTCCTCCGAAACATCATTCCGGGTCTCGAACAACATATCGTACTGCTGTCCCCGACACACGTCCATCGCCACTTGGTTAAAAAAATCTATCGCCCGACGCAAGTACTTGTCCTCGCAATGCTCGATGCACTGGTAGGCCGTGATCGCTGCCGCATCGCCACTCAGGATGGCCACGTTACTATTCCACTTCTTATGAACGGTCAACCGACCTCTCCGCAACTCCGCATCATCCATCACGTCATCATGTAAAAGCGTGTAATTGTGGAAGATCTCAATCCCGATAGCGGATTTCAGCACCCTCTCAATATCCTCCCGGTAAAGATTATATGCCATCAACGTTAAAAGAGGCCGCAAGCGTTTCCCCCCGTCTTCCAGAATATACAGAATCGGTTCGAACAAGGAATACGGCTCCTGTATATACTCTTTCTTATCTAACTCTTCTTTTATAATCGCTCTAAGTTCATCTATAGTATACATATCCGTCACATTTTCAAATTAGTTCGGCTAAAGTATAAAAAAAGCGCCAACAACCCATCATCTATGCAAAGAAATATCTTTTTCCCAAACAGCCCCCTTTTTTCTCCCACCGCAAAAAATAAAACGATTTTCGAACCTCCGGCCAAGCACGGGGAAACATTCCTAATTTCAAACTATTGATTCTTAATGCCGTAACCGTCTGGAGGAGCTCCTGCATAAGACTC
>ENA-ORSX01002251-ORSX01002251.1-human-gut-metagenome-genome-assembly--contig:-NODE-2251-length-11215-cov-2.463620_pt1 | contig 11215 bp, 7 predicted proteins | sample MGYA00241904_ERZ509172 | MGnify/ENA primary metagenome ERZ509172 (study PRJEB26280, sample SAMEA2338795) | human gut metagenome | biome: human gut; feature: human-associated habitat; material: faeces...
CCCGGACGTTTATAAGCTCTGGCATTTAATGCCACACCATCTATATAAATTGTTGCAATGGTATCATCTACAATCATGCGAATATTATATTTCTTTCCTGGTTCAAGAGAAACCGGTCTTTCTAATCCAATGTTCTGATTCGCCGGCCACGGCCAGTTCGGACATTTTTCAAATACATATCTGTTTTCCGGAATGTGGAACATAAACTGATAGGATTCTTCTTCATCCTCATCTTCATAAAAGCGGATTCCAAAAGCTCTTGTACTCTCTGAAAACTCCACATCTGCCTCAAACTTGAAAATATCTCCTGTATTTCTTCCTACTGTTATTTCTGTACGTTTTGACGGAGTATCTATTACAAAATCCTCCGTTTTTTCTTCTTTATCAAAAGCATTCCAAACTGTTTCCGGAATTCTTACCCCAAGTGTTCCATCTTCTCTCTGGTACACCTCATGGGCCATGAATGTCCCTGCCCAGATAAAATTATTATCATCGTCATCTTTATCCTTTGTAGCAACCCAGCCAAAAAGGATTCTCTGCCCGTTAAGACAAAATGTTCTTCCTGCATAATAGGCTCTTCCATCAAACGCATCGTCTTCCGGCGCAATCCAGGGGCCTTCAAGGCTTTTGCTCATTCGATATACCATTTTACTTCTGTCACTATATTCTGTCACAATATGATACCACCAGTCTCCGATTTTAAACAAATCCGGCATCTCGTGCATAGTATAGAGATCAGGTGCCCAAAAATCCCCTTCAAATTTCCAGTTTTTTAAATCCTTGGAAGTAAATTTCACAGTTCTTCCCGTTTGTCTTGTTTTTGGACCTTTTAATCTTGCTCCAAGAATTAAAAGATATTGTTCCTTCTCCTCATCACGAATTACCCACGGATCTCTCCAATCATCCGGATCATACCCCTCCTGCGGTGTAAACGTTAAATTATCCTGTGTTTTATGCCAGGTTACAAGATCGTCGCTGTACGCATGCATTAATACCTGAGAAGCTTTACCAAGAGCGGGATAGTCCCTGTTATATCCTGTATAGAAAATATGGTACTGGCCTTCTGCTTCAAAAACGCTTCCTGCAAAAATAAACTGATCCTGCTCCTCATCTGTTCCTCTAGGGATTGCAACGCCACAGTCCTCATAATGCACAAAATCTGAAGTAGTGGCGAGATCCCAGCCAAAAGGTTCCCCGAAAGGTCCTGGTTTTCTTGTATCTCTCTGGTGATATAAATAAAATTTGTCTCCCTTTCCAAACGGCATACAATCACCAAACCATGTCCCCGGAAACTGATAATATAATTTCTGCATAATAAAAATCTCCTTTTTTATAATTTAAATTTCTCTTACCCTTTTACTGCTCCTGCCGCCATTCCTGCCAGCATTCTCTTACTACTGAAAAAATAAAATATAAATACTGGAAGTACAGTTACACTGATTGCCGCAAACGTAGCTCCCCAGTCTGTAAGTCCCATACTGCCTACAAAATCGTTTAATCCGAGAGTAATTGTTTTCATATCTGTTGACCGCGTAAAAGTATACGCGTTAATATATTCATTCCAGCAGAATACTGCCTGCATAGTTGCCACTGTGATTACAGAGTTTTTCGACATAGGAACTACCATTTTAAAAAAGCAGCCGATTGGACTGCATCCGTCAATAATCGCAGCCTCCAGCATCTCCTCCGGAAAAAATTTGCTGAATGAATAAAAAAGCTGTATGGAATAAGACAGGGAAAATGCTATCTGAGGCAAAATAATTGCCGGATATGTATTAATCATTCCCAATTTATTAAAAATAGTAAATAATGGAATCAGGGCAACCTGCATGGGTAGCATAAGTCCAAGAAGAAAATAATTTAAAATAAACTTTCTTCCTTTAAATTTAATTTTACTAAGCGCAAAACCTGCCATTAATGCAAATAATAAAAGCGGAATCAAAACACCAACCAGAACAATAATGCTGTTCTTAAAATAAGTAGGCATATGACTTTTTGTAAAAACATTAATATAGTTCGTTATATCCCAATGTGAAGGCAGCGCATATGCCGGAAGCTTCCGAAAGTCTTCCAGTGATTTAAAACTGGACGTAAATACATAAAAGAAAGGATATACCTGTATCACTACAAGAACCAGAGCAATCGTCCATTTTATAAAACTTCCCGCTGATAATTTCCTTTTATTCATTGTCATCCCCTCCCGTCATTTTCCGAAACAGCATTCCTACGACAAGACAGATAATTACAATCATAATAGCTACAGAACTTCCATATCCGTACTTCATACTTGTAAATGCCTGCTTATACATATAGGTTGTCATAAGTTCAGATGCGTTTCCGGGTCCTCCATGTGTCAGAAGGTAGGAAAACTCAAATGACCGCAAAGAACCATTCAGGACGAGAAGGCAGTTTGCTATGATAACCGGTTTAATATATGGAATTTTCACATACAGATACTCCTGCCAGACGTTTGCTCCATCAATCAAAGCAGCTTCCCCAAGTTCGTCCGGTACACCAATTAAGGCAGCATAAAAAATAACCATATAAAGTCCCAGATATTTATATGCCTCCACAAAAGCTGTAACATAGAGAGAAATCTGCGGATTTGAAATCCACTCCATGAATTTCAAAGAAGGATCAAAAAACGAAAGTACCTGATTAATGATTCCTGTCGGTGTTACCGAAAACAACTTCGTAAAAATCTGACAGATAGCAACCGAAGAAATGACTACAGGTATATAGTAAAGTGTCTGCAGAACCGTTCGGCCTTTTTTTATTCTGCTCAAAAGAACCGCAAACAAAAGTCCTCCAAATACCTGAATTGCCACATTAATTATCGTGTAAATCAGCGTATGCCCTACGGTTGCTCTGAAAACCTGATCCTGAGTCAAAAGCTCTATATAATTTTTAAAACCGACAAAAATCTTTTCACCTACGCCGCTCCAGTCAAAAAAGCTATAGTAGCCTGCCCATACAATAGAAACCATGACAAAAGCCGTGTATATTAAAAATGCCGGGAAAACAAACATAAAAATAACTGATTTTTTTCCGAATGCCTTCTGCATGAAATCCCCCCTTTTCTCTGAGAGATACAGCCTTCAGACTGCATCTCTCCACCTTATTTTTCCTGTTATTTCTCTATAAAAGAATCACACGTTTTCTCAAACTCTTCCGGCTTTGTAATACCCTGTGCAAGTTTTTGCTGTTCATCTACAATTTTTGTAAGAACATCGGAATCCAGTTTGTCATCCCATGAAGTCCATGCTGTCTCCGCATTTTCAAACATAGGCTTTGTATCGTAATACAACTGCGGAAGCCCTTCTGGAAGTTCTTCATTAAATGGTGAAAAAATAGATGCCTGGTTGTAGCATGCATCTGAGAAATTTTCGCACATATAGTCAAAAAATTCCTGCATTGTATCATCGTATGTCGCTTTATTAAATGCTTCCGCAAATCCTGCATGAATCGGAACGTTAGTTTCCATATTATCCATACCTTCTACAGAAGGAACCGGGAAAAATCCAAGTTCTCCGGCTTCATACATTTCTTCTGCAAGACCAATCTGTCCGGAACCGGTATAGAAAATAGCCCCTGTGCCTCCAAAAAACAGATTGCATGCAGAAGTAAAATCTACGCTTGCAAATCCCGGCTCAAAATATCCTTTTGTTCCAAGCTCAGAAAGAAGATTTACTGCATAATCAGCGGCCTGATTTTCCGTAAAGGTCTCTGTACCTTCCTGGTAACCGGTAATAAAATCAGATCCTGTCACCGTCCACGGTGCAAAAGAAAGATACCTCATCAACTGCCACGCATCTGAACCTCCCACAATTACAGGAATCTCATCCTGTTCTGCAATTTTCTCACATGCAGTTTTAAACTCTTCCCATGTTTCCGGAGTCTTCTCTATGCCTGCTTTTTCAAAAATATCCTTCCTGTACATAAAATATTCGCAGTATAACCCCTGAGGAAACAGATAAAGGTTTCCATCTTCTTCATCTGTAAGAAAATCTCTTACCGCACCGTTTAATTTATCTCCATATCCGTTTCTTTCCAGTTCAGCGCCTACATCTACCAACGCGTCAATATCCTTACATGCAGCTGAAAGTGTTCCATTAGGACACCCGAAAATGTCGGGAAGCGTATTGCTGTTAATATACATCTGAAGCTTCGTAAAATAATCCTGCATATCATTTACCAGCTCAATCTCATAATCCAATCCCTTGTCATCACAAAATTCGCTGAGCAGATGATCAAACACAAGAAATTGTTCTGTTGACTCTGTTCCTTTTAATAATGCAGTAATCTTGGTTCTCTCTCCATCTTTTCCTTTTGCAGATACTGTTTCTGTCCCTGTGCCTGTAAAAAGAGTGGCTGTGATTGCTGTTGCCAGAACAAGTGCTAATGCTTTTTTTGTTTTTCTCATTCCCTTTTTCCTCCTTATAGGTTGTTTCGTTCTTTGTTTATGGTTATATCTTATCTTTTGTCCCTTTTAGAAACAATTGGAAATAAACGTCAAAATAGGAGATTTGTACACACTTTCCTTTTTGTATACAACTCTCCTATCTGCTGTATCCTTATATATGTTTTTTATATTCGTTTGGCGTTATCCCGTATCTCTTCTTAAATACTTTAATATAATATCCAAAATCTTTATAACCTACCATTTCTGCTATTTCATACTGCTTGTACTTATTTTCCTGAATAAACTGTTCTACATGACGAAAGCGTACGTCTGTCAGATATTCAAGAAAGCTCTGTCCTGCATATCGTTTTAAAAGACGGCTTACATATGTGCGGCTCACGTGGAATTTTTCAGTTAAATCCTCCATAGACAAGTCTTCTGAATAATTTTTATCTATATGCTGCAAAATGCTTTGTACAAGCTTTTTATTTCTCTCGTCAGCTCCTTCTGTATTCTGCTTAATCATAGTTTCAAACAGAGAAAGAAGACATTCTACCACCCTTTCTGTATTTTGGCATTCCGAAATTCTTCGTACTCCATCTTGTAAAACCGATACATTCCAGTTTTTATTTTGAATTTCACTTTCCACGGCACATGTGTATGGAAATTTCATACAGCTTATCAAAAGCTCCATAGCAGAAAACTTTACTGCCGAAATATTCTGCGGAGCCCTGCTGTAAATCATCCGTAGTTCCTCTTCTGCTTTTAGAAAACTCTCCTGAAAAAGCAGCATCATAAAGTGTGTTTTCTCTCCCGTCGTAATCACAAATTCTTCCTGATTTTCATATTGCATTTCATCATACTTAAGAATCACATTTTTTCCCAGATATACACATTGACGACATGCTTTCTGCGCCTGCCTGTACTGCACATTTGCAAGATACCCGTCTTCGCATATGCTGCTGATGCCAAAATTCATGGAAAAATTCAAATATTTGTCCATTTCCTGCTGAATTTCCGCACATGCCTCTACAACCCGCTTTATACACTCCAAATTCTCTTCCTCTTTCGGAAACATAAGAATAAAATTATACTCCATAGCTGCCGTATTATAGTCACTAAGCACCTCCATTTGAAACTTATGAAAAATTTCCTCAAAAATATTAATACAGGCAAATTCCTCAATCCATTTATCGCATTTATCAATACGTTCTTCCTTAAATTTTCTTCCTACGCAGACAAGATATTTTTCTATATGAAGATGAAAGGAATCCTCCTGAGCCCGCATCTCCGCTCTTCCCTGAATACGTCCGTGAAGAAGATTTCCTACAAATTTAGAGCGAAGTTCCGGAAGAGAACTTTGAAAATATTTCTGTAAATCATGTACCTGTTTCTGCTTTGCTTTTTTCTCCCGGATTTCTTCTGAAAGACGCAGTATCATCTCCTTCATACCTTCATAATCCACCGGTTTTAAAAGATATTCTTTCACGCCAATGCGAATGGCCTGCTGTGCATATTCAAAATTATCATACCCTGTTAAAATTACAACTGTAGTATCCGGATATTTCTCCTTCGCGTATCGGGCTGCATAGACCATCGGGCTCCGGGTTTCCGAAACATAGGGTTTCAGCATCGGAGCATGCTTGTCCACCCAACCGGTATAAGCCGGGCAACAAGAGGTGGTCATAAAAGCTTGGCCTTCCTGCATTTTTTCTTCCAATTCTTTGGCTTCGTTTGCAGCTTTCTCATTCCCTCGACTCCGTTTTTTGCAACTGCTGCCACTTTACACCCATAATCTTTCCAGGGAAACGAACAAAGTCCGTCAAGTATAATCGGCTCATCATCTAATATCATTACCTGAAGTTCCATCTGCAACTGTCCTCCTTATTTCTTCAAAAGGAATTCTTAACACAACTTTTGTTCCTTTTCCCTCTTCTGATTCAATATTGATTTCTGCAGATTTATGATACACATAATCCATTCTCTTTTTCACAGCATAAATTCCAAGACGGGTATGTGTTTCTCCTGCTCCTGTTTTTCTCTCTTCTGTATTTTCAAACAGATTCGTAAGCTTCTCTTCTGTCATCCCCACTCCGTTATCTTCTATTGTAAACACAGCCATATTTCCTCTTTTCACTCCGGTAACCAGCAAAAAACAATCCCAGGTAGCATTTTCCACACCATGAACAACTGAATTTTCCACCAGAGTCTGTATTGTCATTTTAGGAATCTGAAGATCATAAAGTATCTCATCGACTTCTATATAAGAAGTAAATCTATCCCCGTATCTTGTCTCCTGTATATAAAGGTAATCCTGTATATATTTGATTTCTTCCCGAACCGTTACCATGCTCTTTTTATTACTGATGCTTGCCCTCATAAGGCTGCTGATTGCAGTAACCATGTGGCAGATTTTTTCCTCCCCCTTCTTTCTCGCCATCCAGTTTATAGTATCTAAAACATTATACAGAAAATGGGGATTTATCTGTGCCTGTAATGCCTGAAATTCAATATCTTTATTCGTAGTTTCCATCTCTACCAGCTGTTTTAAAAGTCTTTCTATTTCTTCAATCGTGTGATTAAATACAGAATTCATACTTCCAATTTCATCTGTTCTGCCTTCCGGAAGGCGTACTGTAAAATCTCCGCCTGCAAATCGTTTCATTGCTTTGCTTGTCTGCTCAATTGGTCCTGCAATCCCTCTTGCAAGAACTTTTGTTAATATAATGCAAAGAACAATGCTGACTACAATAAGGACAGACGCTATTTTTTTTAATTCTCCGGCAGTCTTCTCCAATACACTCATGGGAATCATTCCGACCAGAATAAATCCGGTATCTACGCTTTTCTGATATACACAATTATATGTTTTCCCATCCGCTTTCTCCTTGAAGCTTCCATTTATATCAGTAAGTTTTTCTCCCCATAAATCCGAAAAATCTTTTCCATTATTAAAAATCACCTGTTTTTCCTCATCAAGAAGAAAAATTTGAGCTGCCAGAGACTCTCTTGCAGATGCTGCCATCTTTTCCAGATAATCCACTTTGATAGATGCTCTCAGGATTCCCAAAGGCTCCATTGTCAACGCATCTTTTATCTGTTTTGCGATATATATCACATCTTTATCTTCTTCTCTGTCGTAATAATAAACGCAGCTTCCATTTGCTTCTTCCGCCATACTGCAGACGGTTTCCTCTATGACTTCTTTCTCCTGGCGTTCATTTGAAAGAAGATGATTCGCCCCGTTATATCCATAGAGCTGAATATCTTTCATATAGACGCTGGTATATCCCTGTAAAAGGAGTCTTCGTATTTGTCCCGCCCTTGAATAATAAGAATATCGTTCCGTCCCATCTGAACGATAAGGTTCATCTGATTCCAGTTCTTCCTGAACCACATTATTATTTGCTATGTAATCAAAAGAATTCTCTACCAGCTGAAAATAATGATCCAGATTTACGGACAATTCTTCAATCACTCCCGCCGACTGTTTTCTTGTTTGAGTTGTCACAATTCTGGCTGCCGCTATATATAATGAGAGGCTGGCTGACAATATTAAAATCAGACTGATTCCCACTGTACAATACAGCAATTTTCTCTGAATGCTTAAATTAATAAACCACTTTTTTAACTTTTGCATGAGATCACACACCTATTCTTTTTTATGTTTTACTTACCTCATAATATCATAATTATCTGCAACATTCCATTTATCATTTCGCTTCCTGCTTCCTTCACTTTTCTCATCTCCTCCTACTTTTTTCACATCTCAATAATCTCCACACACAATTTTTAAATATTCCCCACACACTTCCCCTGCATCTATGCTATAATATGACATATCAGCAGAAAATCACCCGGACTGTACGACAGTCTTTCATTTTCTGCATAACACAGAAGGAGACAACTACTATGAATCAGAAACGTGAATGCGGGGTACTGCTTCCTGTAAGCAGCCTTCCCTCAAAATATGGAATCGGCTGCTTCTCCAAAAGCGCCTATGACTTTGTGGATGCTTTAAAAGAAGCAGGTCAGTGCTGCTGGCAGATTCTGCCGCTTGGACCGACAAGCTATGGAGATTCCCCTTATCAGTCCTTTTCCACTTTTGCCGGAAATCCTTATTTTATCAGCCTGGAAGATTTAATCGAAGAGGGAGTCCTCACAAAAAAAGAATGCGACAGCGCAGATTTTGGAAAAAACAAAACAAGTATCGACTATGCCAAAATCTATAAAAGCCGCACTAGCCTTCTTCGCAAGGCATACGAGCGAAGCAAAATCAGTGAAAATCCGGATTTTGTAGAATTTCAGCAGAAAGAAGGCTGGTGGCTTAAGGATTACGCACTTTTTATGGCTGTAAAAGAACGTTTTGACGGAGAACCCTGGAGCGAATGGGCGGAGGATATTCGCTTCCGCTGGCAAAATGCTCTTGATTATTACAGAAGAGAATTATACTTTGACATTGAATTTCAGGAATATGTGCAGTTTAAATTCTACGAGCAGTGGAAAAAATTAAAAGCTTACGCCAATAAAAAAGGAATCCGAATCATCGGAGACATTCCTATCTATGTGGCGATGGACAGTGCAGATACATGGGCAAGCCCGTGGCTCTTTAAATTAGATGAAAAAAATCAGCCCACACAGGTTGCCGGCTGTCCGCCCGACGGCTTTTCCGCAACTGGTCAGCTCTGGGGAAATCCCCTTTATAACTGGGAGGTTCACAGACAGTCAGGATTTGACTGGTGGATAAAACGAATCGAGCACTGTTTCTCCATGTATGACATTGTACGCATTGACCATTTTCGTGGTTTTGACGAATATTATGCAATCCCATTTGGTGACAAAACAGCAGAAAACGGCTGGTGGGAAAAAGGTCCCGGAATGGATTTATTCCGTGCTGTTTCAAACCGCCTCGGTGAAAGAGCAATCATTGCAGAAGACCTGGGCTTTATGACTGACTCTGTGATTCAGCTTGTGGAAGATTCCGGTTATCCCAATATGAAGGTTATTGAGTTTGCTTTTGATGAGCGTGATACAGGAAATGCCAGTGATTATCTTCCTCACAACTACCCCCGAAACTGTGTGGTATACACAGGAACCCACGACAACGAAACACTCGTCGGATGGTTTGGGGATATTACACCAAATGAGCAGAAACAGGTGCGGGAATACTTAAATAACTTCCATGACAGTGATAAAGAAATCTACAAGGATATTATCCGCCTTGTTATGAGAAGCGTGGCAAATCTCTGCATCATCCCTATGCAGGATTATCTCGGTCTTGGCAATGAGGCCCGGATTAACAAACCGTCTACACTTGGCTGCAACTGGAAGTGGAGAATGACAGAGGGACAATTTTCCAAAGAGCTCCGCAAAGAAATGAAAACTCTTGCAAAACGCTACGGTCGACTGAATCCTGTACCTGATACAATTTCTTGATTTTTAAAAAAGGAGAATCTTATGCGACTTAATACCTTCTGTCTCTGCTGTCAGATCAACAAGCAGGCTTCTATGATTGACAGTTTTCCGGACGAAAAAAAGAAGCTTGCCTACATGCAGAATGTCCTTACCCGGCTTACGAATCTTCAGGAAGATGACAACTCTCCCAGCCTTTATACAGAATTTCAGAAGCACTTTACCAAAACCTGGGGGATTGCACCAAAGGACTACACTGAATTAAAAAAAGAATTCAATCAGCTTATGATGGATCTGGAAGAAGAGCTTATGCTCTCCATACGAGAGAGCATCGATCCTCTGGAGCGCGCCCTGATTTATTCCAGAATTGGTAATTATATTGATTTTGCCGCTCTTTCCCATGTTAAAAAAGAAGAACTTTTATCTCTTATTGAAAAAGGAAAACAGGAGACTCTTGATAAAGAAGAATACCGCCGTTTCTGCGAAGAGCTTGCATCTGCCCGCTCTCTTGTCTACCTCACAGACAACTGCGGAGAAATTGTTCTGGATAAGCTTGTAATCCGGATTTTAAAAGAGCGATTCCCAAAACTTAATATTCAGGTTATTGTACGAGGTTTCCCCGCTGCAAACGACGCCACAATAGAAGATGCCAAAATGTGCGGCCTTACAGAACTTGTATCTGTAATTGGAAACGGAAATGATGTGGGCGGCACATGGCTTCCCCACATCAGCAAGGAAAGCCTCTCGCTTATTAAAAATGCCGATGTGATTATTTCAAAGGGACAGGGAAATTTTGAGACGCTTCACGGCTGTGGTCTCAATATTTACTATCTGTTTTTATGCAAATGCGAATGGTTTATGCGAATGTTCCAGGCTGAAAAATTTCAGGGAATGTTTGTAAACGAAAACAGGATTTCATCGGATTGCTGATTCTTTTGACATAATGACGAAAAATTACTTCTGCTTTTTTCGTCATTATGACAAGAAGCCGCAAAAAACTTTGTACAATTCTTCTCTAGCCCTTTTTTCCTGTTTTCGTTATACTGTTTACAGTGAATAACACAGAAAACTATAACAGTTTATATAATAATTTTTTTTGGAGGAAAGCAAAATGGCAAGTTTATCTTTACAGCACATTAACAAAACTTATCCAAACGGTTTTCAGGCAGTTAAGGATTTCAACCTGGACATCGAAGACAAAGAATTCATCATTTTCGTAGGTCCTTCCGGATGTGGTAAATCCACAACTCTTCGTATGGTTGCAGGACTTGAGGAAATCACAAGCGGTACTTTAAAAATCGGCGATAAAGTTATGAACGATGTTGAGCCGAAAGACCGTGATATTGCAATGGTATTCCAGAACTACGCTCTGTATCCACATATGACAGTTCATGACAACAT
>ENA-ORSX01002254-ORSX01002254.1-human-gut-metagenome-genome-assembly--contig:-NODE-2254-length-11197-cov-2.656704_pt1 | contig 11197 bp, 13 predicted proteins | sample MGYA00241904_ERZ509172 | MGnify/ENA primary metagenome ERZ509172 (study PRJEB26280, sample SAMEA2338795) | human gut metagenome | biome: human gut; feature: human-associated habitat; material: faeces...
CGGGATTCTTATATCTCTGTAATATGTCAAGCCTCCGTTATGCAGTGGAAGACAGAAAAGCAGATGCGGTTGCCCACCTAGCTTGCGTGCTAGGAGTCAAAATACAGGGAACGGCATTTTGGGGATTCTACAGAAGATAAAAGGGAATGAAATTTAGCACAGGCTGATTTCATTCCCTTATTTCATCAATACAGGATATACAAGCCTTCAAAAAAGATCCCTTTACGAAACAGGGGCTTTATGATATGATTTTGAAAGTTTGAGAGCAGCAGGAGAGAATATTATGGGAAGAAGAGTCAAGGAGACGATAAAAAAAGTAAATAAAGTCACTGAGATCGTCGGCTCCCATCATACAGGAGCGTATGCGGCCCAGGCTGCTTATTTTTTTGTACTCTCTATGATTCCGATCATCCTGCTTTTGCTGACGGCGGTACAGTTTACACCAGCTACTTATGCAAATGTCATCGATGCAGTGGAGCAGGTGTTTCCGACATCCGTGCAGGGGTTTATCCGTTCGATCGTGACACAGGTCTATTTTTCCCAGTCGGCTAAGATCATTCCGATCACGATCCTTGTAGCGCTGTGGTCTGCAGGAAGAGGGGTACTGTCCGTGACTGCAGGACTGAACTGCATTTATGGTAATACCGAGACTCGTAATTATGTATACCTGAGGCTTAGGGCTTCTTTATATACCGTGATCTTCATTCTTGCAATCGTACTGTCACTGGTTCTGTCTGTATTTGGAAACAGTATCAGCGCCATGATCTACAAGCATGCACCGTTCTGGAGTACTCTGATGCAGTATATTATTAAGATCCGGACCGTTATGACACTTGCAGTTCTGACCGTTTTCTGGGATCTGGTTTATAAATATCTTCCAAACCGGAGAGCAACACAGAAGACAACTTTGCGTAAACAGCTTCCGGGAGCCGTTTTTACAGCGTGCGGATGGCTGCTGATCTCTTTTATTTTTTCGATTTATCTGGACATCTTTGAAGGATTTTCAGATATGTATGGAAGTATGACTACGATTGTGCTGATTATGCTGTGGCTGTATCTGTGTATGTATGTGATCCTTCTTGGCGGAGAAGTCAATGCACTGTTAGAGAAATATCTTGACAATCACAAAAACTGTGATAAGATAATAAAGTAAATTTGTCTTAAATTTGAAAAATGAATCAGGATATGAAAAGCGATGAGCGTGCACAGTAGAGAACTGTTTTCCATCAGAGAGAGAAGGTCACTGGCTGTAAGCCTTCTTTGGTTCAGACGGCAATCGAAATTCCCACGTAAGCTGCATTTTTGAAATGATTTCAGAGTAGAAAGTGCCGTCTATTGTACGTTACACAAGACCAAGTGCTCACAGGAAGACTGTGGGAATTAGGGTGGTACCGCGAATACAGACTTCGTCCCTTTTGGGATGGAGTTTTTTTCATACTAAGAAATATGCTTTCAAAGAAAGGAGAAAGAAGATGAAAGACAGACTGGAACAAATCAAAGCACAGGCTTTGGAGCAGATTAAAGCTTCTGATATGCCGGAAAAGCTGAACGAGGTGCGTGTAAAATTTCTTGGAAAAAAAGGAGAATTAACAGCCGTATTAAAGGGAATGAAAGACGTGGCCCCAGAGGAGCGTCCGAAAGTCGGACAGCTGGTCAATGAGACAAGAGCTGCAATCGAAGAGCTTTTAGAAGAGACAAAAGTGAAAATGGAGGCAGCCATCCGTGAGGAAAAAATGAAAGCGGAAGTCATTGACGTGACGCTGCCATCTAAGAAAAGTACGGTGGGACACAGACATCCAAATACGATCGCACTGGAAGAGGTAGAGCGCATTTTCGTGGGAATGGGATACGAAGTAGTAGAAGGACCGGAAGTAGAATACGACCTGTACAACTTCGAGAAACTCAACATTCCGGATGGGCATCCTGCAAAAGATGAACAGGATACCTTTTATGTGAATAAGGACATTGTGCTGCGTACACAGACTTCTCCGGTTCAGGCGAGAGTGATGGAGCAGGGCAAGTTGCCGATCCGTATGATCGCACCGGGAAGAGTATTCCGTTCTGATGAAGTGGATGCAACACATTCTCCATCCTTCCATCAGATTGAAGGTCTTGTGATCGATAAAAATGTTTCCTTTGCAGATCTGAAAGGAACACTGGAAGTGTTTGCAAAAGAGCTGTTTGGAGAAGAGACAAAGACAAAATTCAGACCGCATCATTTCCCGTTTACAGAGCCAAGTGCAGAGGTGGATGTGACTTGCTTCAAATGCGGAGGCAAAGGATGTCGATTCTGTAAAGGTTCCGGCTGGATTGAGATCCTCGGATGCGGGATGGTACATCCACATGTGCTGGAGATGTGCGGAATCGATCCGGAGGAATATTCAGGATTTGCATTCGGTGTCGGTCTGGAGCGAATCGCACTGCTGAAATATGAAATTGATGACATGAGACTTTTGTATGAAAATGACATCAGATTTTTGAAACAGTTCTAGGATTTAGGTGGAGAGAAAGGAATAGGATTATGAATACTTCTTTATCATGGTTAAAAGCGTATGTCCCGGATCTGGACGTGACAGCGCAGGAATATACAGATGCAATGACATTGTCAGGAACAAAAGTAGAGGGCTATGAACAGCTGGATGCAGATCTGGAAAAGATTGTCATTGGTCAGATCGATAAGATTGAAAAGCACCCGGATGCAGACAAACTGGTCGTATGTCAGGTGAATGTAGGAACAGAGACAGTACAGATCGTAACAGGTGCGAAAAATGTATTTGAAGGTGCAAAAGTGCCGGTCGTACTGGACGGTGGACGCGTGGCAGGGGGACATGAGCCGGGACAGAAAGTTCCGGGCGGAATCAAGATCAAAAAAGGCAAGCTCCGCGGAGTGGCAAGTTTTGGTATGATGTGTTCTATCGAGGAGCTGGGTTCTACGACAGATATGTATCCGGAGGCTCCGGAAGACGGAATCTATATCTTCCCGGAGGATGCCGAAATCGGAGCAAGTGCGATTGAAGCGCTTGACAGAAACGATGTGGTATTTGAGTATGAAGTGACATCCAACCGTGTAGACTGCTACAGCGTACTTGGAATCGCAAGAGAAGCAGCCGCTACATTCAACAAAGAGTTTGTTCCTCCAATCGTGAAAGAGACAGGAAATGGAGAAGATGTCAACGATTATATAAAAGTAACAGTAGAAGATGCCGATCTGTGTCCGAGATACTGTGCAAGAGTGGTAAAAAATATTAAAATCGGTCCGTCTCCAAAATGGATGCAGAGAAGGCTGGCATCTGTAGGAATTCGTCCGATCAACAATCTGGTGGATATTACAAACTATGTGATGGAAGAGTACGGACAGCCGATGCATGCCTATGATCTGGATACGATCGCAGGTCATGAGATTGTTGTAAAAACTGCACAGGATGGAGAGAAATTTACCACACTTGACGGACAGGAGCGTATCATGGACAAGGATGTCCTGATGATCTGTGACGGAGAAAAAGCAGTCGGAATTGCCGGTATCATGGGTGGGGAAAACTCCATGATCACAGATGATGTCAAGACCATGCTCTTTGAGGCAGCATGCTTTGACGGTGTCAACATCCGAAAATCTTCAAAGAGAGTAGGGCTTCGTACAGATGCTTCCGGAAAATTTGAAAAGGGTCTGGATCCGAACAATGCAAAAGCAGCCATTGACAGAGCCTGCCAGTTAGTAGAAGAATTAGGCGCCGGAGAAGTGGTTGGCGGAACCGTGGATGTTTACGGAAAAGTAAAAGAGCCGGTAAGAGTTCCATTTGATGCAGATAAGATAAACTCCATGCTGGGAACTTCCATTTCAGAAGAAGAGATGCTTGGTTATTTCGCAAAGATCGGTCTGGAATATGATGAAGCAGCAAAGGAAGTGATCGCACCGACATTCCGTCATGATCTGTTCAGAATTGCAGATCTGGCAGAAGAGGTTGCAAGATTCTTTGGATATGATAATATTCCGACGACACTTCCAAAGGGAGAGGCCACAACAGGAAAACTGTCCTTCAAACTGAGAATCGAAGATGTGGCAAAAGATATCGCCGAATTCTGCGGATTCAGCCAGGGAATGACCTATTCATTCGAGAGCCCGAAGGTGTTTGACAAACTGAGAATCCCGGCAGACTCCAAATTGAGAGAAACCGTAGAGATCATGAATCCGCTGGGAGAAGACTACAGTGTGATGAGAACGACATCCTTAAATGGAATGCTCACATCTCTTGCGACAAACTATAACCGCAGAAACAAAAATGTAAGACTTTACGAACTTGGAAATATTTATCTGCCAAAACAGCTTCCGATCACAGAGCTTCCGGAGGAAAGAATGCAGTTTACTCTGGGAATGTATGGAGAAGGGGATTTCTTCAGCATGAAGGGTGTAGTAGAAGAATTCTTTGAGAAGATCGGAATGCACGAAAAAGAAACATACGATCCAAATGCAGGAAAAACATATCTGCATCCTGGGCGCCAGGCAAATATCATTTACGATGGAAAAGTAGTCGGATATCTGGGAGAGGTACATCCGGAAGTTGCCGATACTTACGGAATCGGGGAACGCGCATATGTAGCAGTACTGGATATGCCGGAGATCATTCCGTATGCAACTTTTGACAGAAAATATACAGGAATCGCAAAGTACCCTGCTGTGACAAGAGATATCAGTATGGTAGTGCCAAAAGAGATTCTGGTAGGACAGATTGAAGATGTGATCGAGAAAAAAGGCGGAGCATATCTGGAAAGCTATGCACTGTTTGACCTGTATGAAGGAAGTCAGATCAAAGCCGGATTCAAATCCGTTGCATATTCTATCGTATTCCGTGCAAAGGATAAGACTCTGGAAGAGGCGGATGTAACTTCTGCGATGAACCGGATCTTAAAAGCACTGGAAGAGATGGGAATCGAGCTGAGAAAATAGGACCGAGTCTGTTTAGAAAGAGGGATATCATTGAAAACAAGTGATTTTTATTATGACCTGCCGGAGGAACTGATCGCACAGGATCCTCTGGAGGATCGCTCCGGTTCCAGATTATTGTTTCTGGATAAAGAGACAGGGAAAACAGAGCATCATATCTTTCGGGATGTGATCGATTATCTGAATCCGGGAGACTGTCTGGTCATCAACGATACAAAAGTAATTCCGGCACGCCTGATCGGAGAAAAAGAAGGCACCGGTGCCAAGATCGAGGTCCTCCTGTTGAAGCGCGGAGAAAACGATGTGTGGGAAACACTGGTAAAACCGGGGAAAAAAGCAAAACCGGGAACCAGGATCAGTTTCGGAGACGGACTTCTGGTCGGCGAGGTTGTGGATGTGGTAGAAGAGGGAAACCGTCTGATTCACTTTGAGTATAAGGGAATCTTTGAGGAGATTTTAGACCAGCTTGGTCAGATGCCGCTTCCTCCATATATTACCCACCAGCTGGAAGACAGAAGCCGTTATAATACGGTGTATGCAGCTCACGAAGGTTCAGCTGCAGCACCGACTGCGGGGCTTCATTTTACTCCGAAGCTTTTGAAAGAAATTCAGGAAAAAGGCGTGGATATTGCAAGAGTGACACTTCATGTCGGACTGGGCACATTCCGCCCGGTGAAAGTGGAGGATGTGACCGAGCACCATATGCATTCGGAGTTTTACATGGTGGATGCAGAAGCGGCAGAGAAGATCAACAAAGCCAAAGAACATGGAGGCCGTGTGATCTGTGTGGGACCGACGAGCTGCCGTACCATCGAATCTGCGGCGGACGAGAACGGACGCTTAAAGCCTTGCAGCGGCTGGACAGAAATTTTTATCTATCCGGGATATCAGTTTAAGATATTAGATGGGCTGATCACAAATTTCCATCTGCCGGAATCTACACTGATCATGCTGGTATCTGCACTGGCGGGAAAAGAGCATGTCATGGCAGCCTATGAAGAGGCAGTGAAAGAACGGTATCGTTTTTTCAGCTTCGGAGATGCAATGATGATTTTGTAGAGCGATTCACTACAAAATAGCGATACAACGGAATATGGAGATATGAAGAAAGCCAGGGGCGATTAAACCTCTGGCTTTTCTCTGTAGATGAACGTGTGAGACAATCCATTGCGGAATGTGATAGAGTTAACGGCCCCGTCTTTGAAAACGATGTTGTCTATGATACTGCTGAGAAAAGAATCAAGGACCTCCGGAGAGACGGTAGCACTCAGAGACTGAAAGCTGATGTAGTTTCGGTCAGTGAGTTTCTGGGAGAGTATGAAGTTGCTTGCCTTGGCGATAAATTCATCATCAGTGATAGATTGTTGCAGGCTGCCTTCCGATGCCAGGAACGCCAGCTTGTCTTCGACTTCTTCCAGGGAGTCCGAAAGCTGAATCTTCTGAGTGAGGTATTCGGATTCCGACATGGCTTTTTCGGAATAGAGGAACAGCTTGTTCAGACGGTCAATAGCTCTTTCCAGACGGACTTTTTCCTTTTTGAGTTTTGATAGCTGCAATGGCGGCTCGGAGCCTGTTTTGATTTTGACGTCTTTTCCGAAGACCTCTCCCTTGATGGTTCCGGTGCGGAGCGTATGAAACAGATCATGTAATCCGTCCGGGGCAATGGCGGCCACCGGGTAGAAAGTATCGCCGGAGAGTAGCTGCTGTTCCAGTTCCTGTATGCTCGTTTCCGGAGAGAACGCCTTTTGAGCGTTGAGCATATTGAGAATGTAGTTGAAGACGAACTCGCCAATGATTGGGTCTGAGGTAGATTTTCCGGTACACCACAGCTTGCTTTTCCTGTGCGCAGGGCAGAAGTAGAGAGAATAGCGTCTGCCAGTAGTCTTCTTTATGGTGGAAATGGAACTGGTCATAGGTTGACCGCAATTTCCACAGATGAGCAGGCCGGAGAAAATGTGCGTGTATTTGCTCTTGCCACTCTTGCGAAATGATTTGAGCCTGCGGTTGGATTCTAGGAGTGCAAGGATGCGTTCTTTCTGTTCTCGGCTTACGATGGCCGGGTGGTGGTCTTTCACGGTAATCCATTCGGATTTATCCTTAGGACGCTGCCGGTCCCCTTCCTTAAGGCGGTTGTACTGGTAATCGCCGCAGTAGAATACGCTGCGAAGAATAATATCCAGAGAGACCGGGGACCAGTCATTACCGGCACGAGTCCGGTAGCCATGTTCGTTCAGATACCGGGCCAGATAAACCAGGGAGCGGAGTTCTTCGTATTTGTCATGAATCAGATGGGCGATGTTGTACTCATCGGAGTTGAAGCTGAAATCCTGTTCTTCCGGGTCATAATCGTAGCCGTAAGGAATACGTCCGCCGTTCCACTGCCCGTTGCTGGCTCTGGAAATCATAGTGGCAGTGACACGTTCCGAAGTCATGTTACGCTCCAGCTCCGCAAAGACAAGGATAATTTTGAGCATCGCTTCTCCCATAGCCGTACTGGTGTCGAACTGCTCATTTTTTGAGACGAAGGTAACGCCAAGGTCTTTAAGCTCCTGGTACATCTCTGCAAAGTCCAGAAGGTTTCTGGAGATTCGGTCAATCTTCCAGACCAGGAGATGAGTGTACGTGCCGGTCCGAAGCTGAGACATCATTTTCTGAAATTCTGGCCGGATAGTATTTTTGCCAGAGTACCCGGCATCCTCGAAGATTGTCACATCGTCAGTGTTCAGTATCAGCTTGGCGTATGCAATCAAGTCTTGACGCTGCATAGGCAGAGAGTCCCTGTCAATCTGATGCAGGGTAGAGACTCGTATGTAGATAGCCACTTTTGCGTGAGTGGCAGCACTGTTTGAAATCATATTTTTCCTCCAAAAATACGCCGTCCCATTACAGAACGGCGCATGTTCATTTCTACGCCCTTTTAATCGGGCAATTCAATATCACATCCCTTAATCCGGCAAAATCCGTTATGTAAGGTTTTAGAGCTTTCAGTGAATTAAGAGAAATATTTTTCTGATTGGGCTTTTGCTCGTTGAGCACATAGGTAGGCAACACATAGAACTCCCAGTATTCCAGGGCAAGCGGCGAGACATCTTTCGTCAGTGCTTTGTAGAGGCAGAAAACGTAGAGGTCAGAATGTCGCTTGATGTCCGGAGAGTATCCGGCTTTCGGGTCCCAGGCTCTGTGAGGTGCTATGCTGAACTGTATATGCTCGTGGTACGCTTCATCCCAGGATTGGAGATAAGAAGCGGATTTGACTTCGATTCGCTGTCCGGTAGGACTGGTCAAATCAAAGGGGAGCCAATCAGTTCGCATTTTCGAATCGGGGGGTGGCTAATAACGCACTGTGTACTATGTATTCTGCAAGTACGCCCCGGTCTGTGTTGTTGAGCAGATCACTGTAAGCCCAGGACCAGAAATCTACTACTGAAAAGCCGGTGTCTTCCCCATGAAAAGTAAATTTGTTATTGGATGTTAATTGCACCATGCAGGAATCCTCCCTTCGCAGAGAGAGGTTATGCCATGGATGTTGCCGCCAAGAGCAAAGACCAACGCCCGGCGGCAGTCGGTGTCTGTCAGAGTATCGGAATAGGTATGGACCAATGGCAAGAACTCACGAACCGAAAGCGAGAGTTTCTTCCGCAGGTGTGCTATTTTGTTAATTGTTCCGGCAGACAGCGATGCAGGCCCTTCCTCCAGAGAAGAACAGAAGGAAGAGAGATAGAGCAGTAGAGCCGCAGCATCGCAATTCAGTTGTTCTTCGGTCCTGGCCAGGAAAAAGTATTTCTTTGAGTCCATAAGCCCTCCTGTCCGGTATCATCTGAAACGACGATACCAATCTAAACGGATAATCTTTTTTCGTCGTCAAGGTATTTCTTGCTTTCCTCAAGAGCTTTGAGGTAGCCCTTCATTTCCCCTTTAAATTCATAACGCTTTTCTGTTGGCAGAGCCTTGTAAATACTCAGCAGCTCTTTCTCATCATCGGTGTAAGTTTCGGTCTGGACGTCAGTGTAAGCAGATTCTTTTCCGGTCAGAATGTAGTCGGTAGAGACGTGCAGAAACCGGGCAATGTCTGCGATGTATTTAGCTGGCGGCAGAGTGTTTCGAGCCTTCCAGGTAGAGTAGGAAGACTGGTTAATGCCAAGAAATTTGCACAGTGCATAAGGCGTTTGTTCCCTCTGTTCGAGAACTGTTTCGATTCTGTCGATTGCTTCCATGTAGCACCTCCGTAAAATAATTCGAGAAATCGAAAAATAACTCTTTACAAATTCGAATTTTCGAGCTACAATACAATCACAAGCTACAAATGATTCGCAAATGGGAAGTGCTAAATCACATAAGTAGTTTGTGATTGCGTATGTAGTGTATGTTTGTACCGTTAAATTGTATCATTTTACTTCGAGAAAGTAAACTACATATGCAAAAATCCATCAGAAAGGAGGAAAAGCATAATGCAGGGCAATATCACTGACTGGGGCAAGGAAGTTAAGAAAGGTCTGATTGAACGAGGCTGGTCTATCAACGATTTGGCTGAGAGAATCGGCAAGTCAAGAACCAGGGTATCCGGAGTTGTGAATGGCCGGATTTACTCGGATTCGATTGCAAGTGCAATCAGTGACCTTCTCAATATCGAAAAGGCATCAGCGTCCATGAAAGAAGCAACCAGAGATTGGTGTATGGATGCAAGAAAAGCCATGATTGACCTGGATATGAATACAGCGGAGCTGGCTGAGAAGACTGGTTACTCCACACAATATCTGAATGCAATTATCTGTGGCAGATGCTATTCGCCACCGGTTATGAAAGTGATAAGCGGTGCGCTCGGAATCCAGGAATATCAAGGGAAACAGGATTCCTCTAAAGACAGTTAAATTGTAACAGGAAAGATGGTGTGAAGAAATGGGAAGAGGCTCTACGAAAGGTAATGAAAATGTGTATTTTGTTGCCAGAAAAAGGGCAGCAATGTACAACGAGAGGCTATACTCCAGAGAAGGTGCGGCGGAGTTGCTTGGCATATCTGTTTCAACACTCGCAGATTATGAGTTGGGAAATACGAAGGTAGTTCCAGTAGACAAGGTGGTTCTCATGGCGGACCTCTATAATGCACCGGAGCTGAAAACTGGGTATTGCAAGCATGAATGCCCGATATGCAGTTATCTTCCGGTTGCAACAGAGGCGAAAGGCCTGGAAGGGATAACCCTTCGGCTGATGAAGAGACTGGATTGCGATGAGCTGAACCGCATCAAAAAAGAACTCGTAGACATTACAGAAGATGGAATCATCGACGAAACGGAGAAGCCGGAGCTGAAAAAGATCCTGGCTTTTTTAGATGAAGTTGCGGAGTCCATCAGTGAGCTGAAAATCGTAGGCGAGAAGTATTTGAAGAAGGTGTGAGTATGGACGTACAGAAAATGCTTGAAATTCTGAAAAGAGATTACGGAATTGAGAGCAAAGAGGAACTGATAGAAAGATTTGAGTCCAGCAAGGGAATCAACATCGGAATTTTCACTGAACGGAGGCAGACAGCATGAGAAGCAGGGTTATGAGACGTAGGATGCACAGGGTTCTGTGGAAGAAACTGAGCAGAATCTACACAGTGGATATGGCAGAGGTCCTGGGCTGGATAGCATACATAAGCATCGTGGGAATTTTCCAGTGCTTCTGTATCGTGATAGCTTGTGAGCAGAGAGACAGGGTAGCTTTTGGAGGAGAGTATTTGATTCTTCCGGCGGCGATACTTGCAAGAATGTGGATTCCGGAAATGATACAGAGTGTGACTGGTGTTCTGGAGATGCTGGATGAGGAAGAGGATAATGTGTGAGATATGCGGACAGAATCCTTGCCATCCGAGATGCCCGAATGCTCCGGAACCGAAAGAGGTTCATATCTGTTCGGAATGTCTGGAAGGAATTTATCCGGGCGACAGATTCTATGAGAGCTGCGGAAGTTATGTGTGCGAGGAGTGCTTAAAAGGCATGACGATTGATGAAATATTTGAATTACTGGGCGAGAGCCTGGAAAAAGCATAGGAGGTAGGATATGGGACAGATGACCGTAGAACAGTGGTACGGCACGATAAAAACCGGACTGACGAAGAAACTGACCGAGAACAAAGAAGCGTTACCGGCCGGGTTTAATCAGCAGAGATTTATTCTGAATTGCATTACAGTGATCCAGGATATGATGAAGGACGATAAGAAGAAAGCACAGTTGGAGAAAATCAATCCGGAAACCATCCCGGTTTGCTTAGCGAAAGCAGCG
>ENA-ORSX01002258-ORSX01002258.1-human-gut-metagenome-genome-assembly--contig:-NODE-2258-length-11194-cov-2.809229_pt1 | contig 11194 bp, 14 predicted proteins | sample MGYA00241904_ERZ509172 | MGnify/ENA primary metagenome ERZ509172 (study PRJEB26280, sample SAMEA2338795) | human gut metagenome | biome: human gut; feature: human-associated habitat; material: faeces...
GCTTTTGTGTTTGAAGGCGCCGTTAAAAGAGGAGACGGATACGGAATTGTAACGGAAAGACGCGGAGTTATATTGGGTGCGCTTGACATTAAAGGAGTAGAAGCCCATGCCGGCGGAGCATATCTTGAAGGGCACAGCGCCGTTAAGGAGCTTGCGCATAAAATACTTAAGTATTATGACTTTAATGATTATGACAGAGAGATATATTACAACGTTGCCCCTATATGGGGAGGAAGACCTAACGGAGTTGTTGCGGGAGACGCTCACATGGAGTTTTGTGTTGCGGGACTTCCGACAAACGAGTCATTTGCCGAGGCAGAGGCTAATATCCGTTCCCTTGCCGAAAGCAATGAAGACCCCGTATGTAAAACTACTGTCGATTACAGAACTCTTTTCCCTGCATTGGAGAGAACGAAAAAGGGAAGCGAGATGTGCGCTATAGCCGAAAAGGCAGGAGAACTTTTGGGAATGCATATAGAAGAAGCCTTCGAGCCGACGGCAACGGATGCAAACTGGTTCTGCTATTTCGGTGTTCCTGCAATTGACGCACTTGGACCGCTCAACTACGGTATACATACAACAGAAGAAAAGGTATATATACCTTCAATAAGAGAAATGACGGAACTTTTCACAACTATGCTTGCTATTATGTAAATTGGGAGGATTATAAAGATGAAGAAATTTTTAGCGTTAATATTATCGGGAATTATGATGTTGTCGGTGGCTGGATGTTCATCGGGACAGACTGCGGAGAATGAAAATACAGCCGGAGAGCTTCAGGATTTCGACATTGTTCTGGACTGGTACCCTAATGCGGTTCATTCGTTTATTTATGTAGCAATGGAGAAAGGATATTATGAGGAAGAGGGACTTAATGTCAACGTGCAGTTCCCGTCAAACACAAACGACGCAATTTCGCTGACAGCGGCAGGACAAGCTGACGCAGGGCTTTATTACCAGACAAATACCGTTTCTACAGCTGCTAATCAAAACATACCTATAAAAGTAATAGGAACAGTCGTACAGCATCCGTTAAATATAGTTATGTCCATGGGAGAAAGCGGAATAAACGGCGCGAAAGACTTAAAAGGAAAAATAGTAGGTTATCCCGGAACGCCTGATAATGAAGTTTTTATTAAAGCAATGATGGAGCACAACGGTCTTAAGTACGAGGACGTTACTATGCAGGACGTAGGCTTTGATTTGAATACCGCTTTGATAACGGGAAATGTTGACGCTATCATCGGCGGGTATATAAACCATGAATATCCTACGCTTTTACAGGAAGGCTATGATGTAACTTACTTTGATATAACTGATGAGGGAATCCCAGATTATGAAGAACTTGTACTTGTAACGGGAGAAAAACAGATAGAAGAAAGCGATAAGCTGGAAGCGTTTATAAGGGCGTCAAAGAAAGGCTTTGAGGACATGAAAAAAGATCCGCAGGCGGCTCTTGATACATTACTTAAATACCAGGACGAGGGCAACTATCCCCTTGACCCCGAAATAGAAAAGGCAAGCATGGAAATACTCCTTCCTCTTATGGAAAGTGATGAACAGGCGTTCCTTACCGTAAATGAACAGAGTTGGACAGATACGATAGATTGGCTTAACGAGCAGGGATTATTGGAAAATGAGATAAGCGCTTCCGACATCTTGGCGTTGCAGGGAGAGTAATATGGGAAAAGGAAAATTATACGGAGTGAGCGTAGGCCCGGGTGATCCCGAGCTTATGACACTCAAGGCTGTAAGAATAATAAGAGAGGCGGACGTTATAGCTCTGCCCCACAGGGATAAAGAAAAATGCGTATCCTATAAAATAGCTGTTCAGTCTGTGCCGGAGATGGACGAAAAAGAATTTTTGATGATACACATGCCTATGACAAAGGACAGGGAGCAGCTGAAAAAAGCGCATGATGACGGAGTTAATGCAGTTGCGGAAATGTTGGACAGCGGAAAAAATATCGCCTTTCTTACTTTAGGAGACGTATGCATATATTCATCGTGCCAATATATATATCAGCCGATAAAGGAAATGGGATACGATACGGAACTTATAAGCGGCGTGCCGTCGTTTTGCGCGGCGGCGGCAAGACTTGACAGACCGCTTGTAAGCGGAGAACAGAAACTGCATATAATACCGGCTTCATACGATTTTGAAGAGTATATGCAATTGGACGGCGTAAAGGCGCTTATGAAAGCGGGCAAAAACCTGGAAAGGATAAAAGCGCTTGACTGTAAGCTTTGCGGTGTTGAAAACTGCGGTATGGATAATGAAAAGATTTATAAAAATAAAAATGAAATAGGGGATAAACAGGGATACTATTCATTGTTTATAGCGGACTGAAAAAGCCGCATAATAAAAGAGACAGACCTATGAGCGAACCGTTTGGTGCGGACAGTACAAAATGCTTCGGTTCAAATGGTCTGTCTTTTTTTATATAAAGGGATTGCGGTTATGGGTTCGGTAACGATTAAATTCATCCGATTAAAAAGGAGGATTTTTTGTTTCTTACAAATTTTTTAAGAACAGTATTAATTTTATAACAGTACTTGACAATACAAGGTACTAGATATAATATAATATTAGAAAGGAGATAGGCTATGAATGTACAATTTAAAAAAGGCGTACTGGAACTTATAGTGCTTGTGGCTGTAAACAACAAAGATATGTACGGATATGAGTTGGTGGCTGAGGTCTCTAAGGTGGTAAACGTAAATGAAGGAACAATATATCCTCTTTTAAAAAGGCTTACCAATGAAAAGTATTTTGATACATATTTGAGGGAGTCTAACGAAGGACCGCCGAGGAAGTACTATCGTTTAACGGCTTCGGGTATTATATATATGGACAGCCTGAGGAAAGAGTGGGACAATCTCCAGGAAAGCGTAAATAGTTTTTTAAAGGAGCACGGATATGAATAAGACAGAATTTTTAAACGAACTGGAAAAAAGAATACGGGTGCTGGAGAAAAACGAGATAAAAGATATATTAAGCGAATACTCTCAGCACATAGATATGAGAATGGAAAGCGGACTGAGCGAGGCCGACGCCATTAAAGATTTCGGCAACATGGACGACTTGGCGGCGGAAATTTTGGAGGCGTATCATGTAAACCCGGAGTATGAAAAAAATGAGGATACGGTTACGGACACTGCTGAGAATAAAAAAGATCTGAAAGGACTATGGACTGCTTTTATGGGAATATGCGCTTCTGCGGCGGGAGGCATTAAAAGCTTTTTTAAAGCCGGCGGAAGGCTGATAAAAAAGATAGTTTTGAAAATTTGGTCGCTGATATCTTTATCGTGGTTTAAAATAAAAGGCCTGTTCGGTAGAAAAGAAAAGCCTGTACAGTCCGAGACTGAGCAAATAATAAACGAGACTGACATCAATGAAAATACAGATATAAAAAAATCCGATAAGCATAAAAAAATCGGAAAAGCAAAGGGAAGGTGCGGGAAAATGATCAGCGGATTTTTATTTATATGCCTGGCAATTATAGTTATACTTTGTCTTATACCCGTTACAATAGGAGGACTTATTTCCGTATTCGGACTCGGGGCGTCAATAGTGATGATGGTACAGGGCTATCCTGTTCTGGGAATATTTATAATATGTCTCGGCTGCTCTGTGATGGGTGTTTCCCTCTGGCTTCTTCTTGTATCGCTTATAATAAGAAAGAAAAATATAAACAAAACGGAAGAAATCAGAGAAGACGATAAAGAAACGGAAGAAAATATTAAAGAATATATTATTGAAGACTATACTGCGAAGGAGGACGATGAACAATGAACAGAAAGGCACTTGGAATAGCGTTTTTATCAGGCGTGCTTTTATGTGGTCTTGGCTGCGGAGTTGCTTTTGCGCAGTATTCAAAAATGGAGTATGCCGGTGAGAGAATAATCGGAGAAGAAAATAAAGTTAGGGAGACGTTGGAAGCCGAGCTTGAAAGCGAAGGCAAGATATTAATACCGTCTTACTATACAACGTCTTATTCAAGATACGGAACTACATTGGAGACAGACGAGAATATTCCCAAGAATAAAATAATATTTGATATTGAGTATAATCCCGAGAGATTTGCACCGGCTGTTGAAAGACACACTCAGTATGAGGATATACTATACGGAACCGAAGTAGTAAACGAGTACGGGGAAGTTATCGACTACAGAGAAGAGTACAAAACCGATCCCGAAAAAGTAATCGGAGAAGTTTACGAATTGGGAAGACCGAAGTATTATGATGATGTTAAGGATTTTTTTGAAGTGAAAGATATGGTTCTTTCTGATATTAAAAACGGAAAGCTCGGAAATTACAGAGTAGAGTATATTGAAAGCATAACGGTAAGAGTAAATCCCGCTAACGCAGACAGAGTGGAATTTTACTATTAATTATTTAAGAAATAGGATAATATAAAGACAGGTCGTTTTCGTAACGGTCTGTCTTATTTTTTCTTGAAAAATATATTTTATAAAACCGAAATGTTTGTATTAGGAAAGGAAAAGGATACAATTTGAGAAAGACTATATTATATATCGCCATGAGCTTGGATGGTTATATTGCCGATAAAAACGGAGGAGTGGACTGGCTGGAGGGAGACGGAAGCGATACGGGAAACGAAGGAAGCTATTGAAAATTTATTGATACTGTAGATACGGTCGTTATGGGGTATAAAACCTATAACCAAATAGTAACGGAACTGTCTCCCGACAAATGGGTTTATGAAGGATTAAAAACATACGTAATAACTCACAGAAAAATTGAGAATAATAAAAATGTGAATTTTATTAACGGCAGTATCGAAGAACTTATTACGGAACTGAAAAATAACGACGGAAAAAATATATGGATATGCGGCGGCGCAAAAATTGTAAACGAGCTTATAGACATGGGGCTGATAGATATAATATGCGTCAGTATCATTCCTACATTAATCGGCGGAGGAATACGCCTTTTCGGAGAGCGTACGGAAAAATACGGTCTTAAATTTATTTCGTCGGAAACCTATAACAGAATTACAGATTTGGTATACGAATTAAAAAAGTAAACAGATAAAGATTAAAAATTATTGTGTCGGAATGGCGGTGTCAATTTGTATTATACGATTGAAAACAATAAGCTTATCAGATGCGTAGAACCTATAGAGGGAAACCCCAATATAGTTCTGGAAGAATATAAGGAGGGTATGGTTCCAAAAAATAAGCATAACATAGCTTCGTCAGTATTTAACGACGTTTTTTCACACTATTCATTTCATTTTGAAAGCCGCGACGGTTTTGATTTGTTGTGTATGAGGATGAAAAGCGTAGACAACTTTTCCAGAAAAGATTTTCCGATTTATATTTTTCTGAAAAGCAACAGCCTGATAATATATGCCGTTGAAACGGAGAGAATAGAAGAAAGACTTGATACGGCGTCAAAGAACAGCAGTAACATAATGTCGTTGGGAGAAGTTATATATCAATTTATGAACATGCAGATAAACGGGGACTTAAAATATCTGGAAAGTTTTGAAAATGAATTTACAAAAATCGAAGAAAGGGTATTTGACGATGACCGAAATGACGATTATATACATGAATTTATATCGGTAAGGAAAAAACTCAGACGCATAAAACTTTATTATGAGCAGTTTTTAAATATACTTAACGATATAGAGGCAAACGAAAACGGACTTTTTGACAAACATTCCGTTAAACAGTTTAGAATACTGTCAAGAAAAACGGAAAGACTTTATACAAAAACAATAAGCCTGATGGACTATATATCGGAGATAAGAACCGCCTATCAGGCAGAGGTTGAATTGTCCCTAAATAAGACGATGAAAGTTTTAACAGTCATTTCCGTAGTCGTTTTGCCGCTTACATTGATAGTAGGGTGGTACGGCATGAATTTTGATATGCCGGAGTATAATTCTCCGTATGGATATCCCGTTATGGTAGGGTTAAGTATTCTGTCGGTAACAATTTCGATTTTGTATTTCAGAAAGCATAATATCTGACTTTAAAGCTTCAACGGCATACATTATTTCCTCTTCGGTATTAAAAAAACCGAATGAAAAACGTATTGTGCCGCTCGGGAAAGTTCCCATGACCTTATGGGCGTTGGGGGAGCAGTGCATACCGACCCTTGTCATTATTCCGAACTGTTTTTCCAGAATAAAGGCTGCGTTTGCCATATCTGTATTTGCCGTTACGGATACCGTAGCCGTTCGGTTTTTTACTGTTTTTGAACCTATGATTTTATAATTAGGTATCTGTTCAATACTTTCGATAAAAAGCTTTGTAAGGAGCAGTTCTTTATCGGCTATGGTTTTTATACCTGTTTCGTTTATAAATTTCAGACCTTCCCTAAGACCGTAAATACCGGGTATGTTTAATGTTCCTGCCTCAAACCTGTCGGGCATAAAGTCTGGAACCGTTTCCATGTCGGACTGACTTCCCGTTCCTCCGCTTATAAGGGGTTCCGTTTTTTCTGCCATATCGTCTGTAATTATAAAACCGCCTATACCCTGCGGACCGTAAAGACCTTTATGTCCTGTAAAGCACAAGGCGTCTATATGGCATTTTTTCATGCTTATAGGTATTGTTCCTGCGCTCTGGGCGCTGTCAACTATAAACTTTAATCCGTTTTCCGAACATATTTTTCCTGTTTCTTCTATATCGGAAACTGTGCCGAACACGTTGGAGGCATGGTTTATTATAACCGCCTTTGTGTTTTCCTTTATCATGTTTTTGTCAAATATAGTTTTTCCGTCGGAATCGCATGGAAGACGGTCAAAGAAAACGCCTATTTTTGTCAGCTGGTTTAGAGGACGCATGACGGCGTTGTGCTCCAAAGACGATACAAGCACATGGTCTCCGGGTTTCAAAAATCCTTTTATTACAATGTTCAGAGCTTCCGTAACATTTGATGTAAATACAACGTTTTCGGGTTTGTCCCAGTCAAAAAATTTACATAATAATTCCCTTGTTTCATATACGGCTTCGGCGGCTTCAAATGCTTTATCATATATGCCTCTGCCGATATTCATTCCGTTGTTTTTTATATAGTCGTAGACCGCTTCCGCAACTCTTTCCGGTTTAGGATAAGTGGTGGCGGCATTATCAAAATATACTTTCCTCATAAAATCACCCTTACAAATGATTATATCACCATGATATCGAAAGCCGCAATATTAAAAAAGAACCGTATATCAACAGTTCAGATAGGCTTTTCCCTCCGACACTATGTATACGGTTCCCGTAATATAAATTTCTCCGCTTATAAAGTTTGCGTCAACTTCTATTTCTCCACCGGGCTGTTTAAGTAATATACGGACGTCTTTTTTATACTTATTGCATAAATAATATCCGACTGCCTCACTTCCGCTTCCACAGCCCCTTTCCCAACAGGAACTTCCTATTGATTTTACAACTACGAAAGGATGTATTCTCATATTGGTTTCATCAAATACGATTATTCCGAAAGCGTCGTCGCTTATTTGGGACTTTAGAACATTTTCTTCGTTTTCGATGATTTCCTTAAAATTGTTTCCGATATACTCAACAGGCAGTATTATATGGCGTATCCCCGGGAGAACCACTGTAGGAAGTGTATACTCGTTTCCGCCTATTAAATAGGTTTCATTATATATACCCAGGGGAGAAGGCATTAGAACCGTACCTTTAAAGCCGTGTTCCAAAGCCTCGACCTTGCAGTTTAATATTCCGTCAGCTCCCGATACTTCAAGGGGAATATTCATTGTTTCACCGCACCGTATACCTTTTTCGTGGGCAATATATGAAGCTGCCGCCATTGTGCCGTTTCCGCAAAACTCTCCGCCTGCCATTTGCAGTCCGGCGTATGCGTTAGGATTTGACGATTTCTCGATAAAACCTGCCTGTTCGGCATATACGGAATTATATTTTATTATTTCCGAGCCTATTTCAGCTTGTTTTTCCCTCGGCACACGGCTTTTTATAAGAACAGTCATGTTTTCGGTAGGAGAAAGCTTTACAAAATCCAATTCCATTTATATCACCTTACTGCTGAAATCTGTTCAGGAAAAGCTTTGTTCTTTCCTGCTTAGGATTGTTTATTACATTGTTGGGATTGCCTTCTTCAACGATAACTCCGCCGTCCATGAATATGACATGGTTCGAGACGTCTCTTGCAAAGGACATTTCGTGGGTTACGATTATCATTGTCATGTGTTCCGCCGCAAGGTCTTTAATAACTTTTAATATTTCGCCTGTAAGTTCGGGGTCAAGCGCAGACGTAGGTTCGTCGAAAAAAAGCATTTTAGGCTTCATGGCAAGCGCTCTGGCAATGGATACCCTCTGCTGCTGTCCGCCGGAAAGCTGATAAGGATAGTAATCGCCCTTATCGGAAAGACCCATTTTGGACAAAAGCTCTTTTGCTTCCTCGTATACCTCGTCTTTATTTCTCTTTTGCACAAGTATTGGCGCTTCGGTAATATTTTTTATAACCGAGTGATGAGGAAAAAGATTAAAGTTCTGAAATACTAGACCGAAGTTTGACTTTATTTTTTTCAGCTCGTCCGCGGAAGCGTAAACAGAACCGTTTTCACTGTTTTTTGCGGCATAGTTTCCGAGATATATTAAATCTCCGTTATCCATTGTTTCCAGAAGAGTGGCGCATCTGAGAAGAGTTGACTTTCCCGAACCCGATGGGCCGATTATTGATACGACCTGACCTTCACTGACAGAAAGATTTATATCTTTTAACACTTCAAGGCCGCCGAAATGTTTTTTTACATGATTCATTTCAAGTACGTTCATTCGATTGACCTCCTTAATGATAATAGTTCAGTTTTTTCTCTATTTTTTCCATAACGTGCGCTACGATAAAGTTAAATACAAAGTAGAATACGCCGGCTATGAAAAGAGGCATGATATTTGTCTGAGCGGCGGCAATCTGCTTTGCGATTGTAAACATTTCCGCATAGGATATTGCAAATGCAAGAGACGTGTCTTTTACAAGAGTTATTACCTCGTTTGTAACCGACGGAATTACCCTTTTGACCATCTGAGGGAATATTATATGTATAAAAGTCTGGCTTTTGCTGTAACCGAGCACGTTAGCCGCTTCATATTGACCGACAGGTATGGACTGTATTCCCGAACGGTATATTTCCGCAAAATAGGCGGAATAGTTTATTGAGAAACCGAGAATAAGCGCTATAAACCTGTAAGAGCTTGAAAGCTTTATTTTGAACAGATAAAACGGTCCGAAAAATACGACTATAAGCTGAAGCATTAAAGGAGTGCCTCTTAGAATAGATATAAAAATCCTTGCTACGGTATTTAAAGGTTTAAATTTGGACGTTCTGCAAAACATTACAAGAAGACCGAGAGGCAGCGAAAACAGAAGCGTCAGAAAAAATATGAGAACGGTCTGCCCGAAACCTGCTGTAAGCTGAGTAAGCATAGCGGAAAAGGACATAAAAATCATTCCTTTCAAAAATAAAATAAAGTATGTTATAAACGCACAAAGCGGCGAAGAAAAATCTTCGCCGTATTTTGAGCTGAATTAAGAATTTTATTTGCCGAGGCAAACCATCTGGTCAAGGTTGTAGTCTGTATAATTTGCAACTATTTCATCAAATGTTCCGTCGGCAACCATTTCATCGAGAGTAGCCTGAACCTGGTCTCTGAGTTCGGTATTACCGAGTTTAAAACCGATAGCGTACTGTTCTGTTGAAAGTGGCTCGTCAAGTTTTCTGAACGTATCGCCCCTTGATGTAAGCTGATACTGAGCAACACCGATGTCAACTGCTATAGCGTCAACAACTCCGCTTTCAAGTTCCATAAACGCTGTGTTATAGTCCGCAACCTGTTCCAATGAAGCGAATGAAACCGCAAGAGCAAGGTTTTCTTCATTATCTTCTTCAGATGTGAGAGCAGCAAGGGCAGATGAGTCAGCCTGTGTAACTACTACTTTTCCGGCAAGGTCATCTTTTGTCTGAATGTCGGAGTCGGCAAGTACGACAAATACGATACTGTTATCTACATAGGGGTCGCTGAAAGTATATTTATCTTCACGGCCTGTCATTGTAAAACCGTTCCATATACAGTCGATTGAACCGGAGTTAAGCTCCATATCTTTTGAGTTCCAGTCAACGGGCTGTTTTACAAGCTCCCAACCGTTTCTGTCGCATACTTCCTGAGCAAGGTCAAGGTCAAAGCCGACATAGCTTCCGTCCTCAGCCATATAGCCGTAGGGAGGGTATTCTGCGTCAAAGCCTACTGTAAAAGTAGTTCTTTCACCTGCTTCGGCTCCTTCTTCGGTAGCTTCGTTATTTTCCGCAGGTTCTTCGGATGTGCTTGAACATCCTGTCATAACTCCTAATGCCATAACAGCAGCAACGGCTGCCGCTAAAAATTTCTTCATATAAATCTCCTCCTAAATCGTATTATTGATTAAGTCTTTATTATATTACCATATTAGCACGCTAAAGTAAATAGAAAAAACAAATTGCTTTTAGACAAAAATTTTATATGTTTGCATTAGCGGATTGTGAATATATAACAAATTCTATTATGTATAATCTGCAAATACTCCGTTTACAATGACGTGGCAGTTTGTTATATTTACATTATATCTTAATAGAGTATTATTGCCAACCTTTACTGAAAAAAGGAGTGCGTGGAAGCCGATAAGGAAAAATACGGAGTTAATTATGTGGCGGTAAACCTGCATAGAATAATATGCGACGGGGTGAACCGATTGCAGCTGTACCATCTGATTAATAAAAATATTGAGAACGGCGAGTATGCGGAAATATATAACGGTAATTCGGAACAGCCGTGCATTATGACTTTAAAAGGAGTATTCAATCACGATAAGTTTTATATATCTGAAGAAGAAATTAACGGTTATATTATAAATAAAACTGAAAATAAAGCCTGACCTTTTAAGGTCAGGCTTTATGATTATGAAAAATTCAGATTATTTGGGCAAAATATAATCAATCTTCACAACATTCGGGGCAAAGATGTTCGATATTATAATATGGAGAAAAGTCCGTATTTTCGTCAACGTTTTCTGTCTTTACTCCGCTTTCCGGACACTCCCATGTCATTGTTCCGTCTTCTCTAAGGATGAAGTAAGCATACTCTTCATCATCAATGCCGGCTTCCTCAAATGTAAGAGTTTCCTCATATCCACAGCGATCGCAGTGATAAT
>ENA-ORSX01002261-ORSX01002261.1-human-gut-metagenome-genome-assembly--contig:-NODE-2261-length-11175-cov-6.546403_pt1 | contig 11175 bp, 11 predicted proteins | sample MGYA00241904_ERZ509172 | MGnify/ENA primary metagenome ERZ509172 (study PRJEB26280, sample SAMEA2338795) | human gut metagenome | biome: human gut; feature: human-associated habitat; material: faeces...
GGGCGGCCATAAAGGCCGCCCCTACATGGTTCGTATGGATATCCCTACGAGCGGCTGAACAGCTCCCGCAGCCCCACCACGATCAGGAAACCGCCGAAGCAGCGGTGGAGCAGCTCCACATCCAGGCCGGTGGCGGCCCAGGCGGCCAGAGCGGTGCCCGCCAGCCCGGCCAGGACGGCGGGCCAGACGGTCTGACGGTCGATATAGCCATTTTTGATGTGGGCGGGCAGGGCGGTGGCGGCAGTGGGGAGAAAGTAGAGCAGGTTGACGCCCTGGGCTAGATTCTGGGGCACCCCGGCAAAGGCAGTCATATAGATGAGCAGCAGGGTGCCGCCGCCGATTCCGAAGCCGGAGAGCACGCCGGTGACGGCGCCGGCCAGGAGGGAGATGGGCCACGCCATCAGAAGAACAGCGCCTTGACGCCGCCGTAGAGGATAAGCAGGGCAAAGGCGCGGCGGAGCCAGACCATATTCAGCTTCTTGAATACCCTTCCACCCACGAAGCCGCCCAGCAGGCCGCCGGCCAGATAGGGGAGGGCCAGTCCAAAGTCCAGTCCGCCCCGAAACCAGTAGATGACGGACGAGAGCGCGCACAGGGGGAGGATAATGGCGATGGACGTGGCGAAGGCGCGGCGCTGCTCCAGTCCACACCAGCGGGTGAGGAGGGGCACCAGCAGCATCCCCCCGCCGCCCCCGAAAAAGCCGTTGGCCAGCCCGGCCGCTCCGCCAGCCGCCGCGCTGCGGAGCCGGGAGCCTTTTTTCTGCGTCAAAAAACATCCCTCCATTGGCTTTAGTTTACCAATGGAGGGATGTTTTTATACGTGCAGCCCGGCAAGGGACAGGACCACTTCTCCGGCCAGCATGAGCCCGGCCACCGGAGGCACCCAGGCCACGCTGCCGGGGACGGAGCGGCGGCCGGGGGGCGGCGCCTCCCGCTGGAGGGCGGCCTTCGGCTCCTCCGGCGACCAGAGGACCCGGTGGTGGAGGATGCCGCGGGCGCGCAGCTCCTTGCGTACCACCCGGGCCAGGGGGCAGCCCTCGGTTTTCGACAGGTCGGTGATGCGGAACAGGCCGGGGTCCAGCTTGTTGCCTGTGCCCAGGGAGGAGACGATGGGGACGCCCCGGGTGAGGGCGGTCTCGATCAAATCCAGTTTGCAGGACACCAGGTCGATGCAGTCCACAATGTAGTCCAGCGGCTGGTCGAAGAAGTCCTCCCGCCGCCCCGCCTCATACTTCTCCGCCCGGATGGTGAGGCGGCAGTCCGGATTGATGTCGCGGATGCGGTCGGCCATGGCCTGGGCCTTGGGCTGGCCCAGGGTGGAGCGGGTGGCCTCCACCTGGCGGTTCAGGTTGGTCAGACCCACCGTGTCGTGGTCCACCAGCGTGAGGGCGCCCACGCCGGAGCGGGCCAGGGCCTCGGCGCACCAGCTTCCCACGCCGCCCAGACCGAACACGGCCACGTGGGCGGCAGCCAGGCGCTCCATGGCCTGGGGGCCCAAAAGCATCTCTGTGCGGAGAAACCTCTCGTCCATGCAGTTCATCCCTTTCCAAAAACAGGCGGACGGAGCAGCGCTCCGCCCGCCTGTCCCATGATGTCTCTTACTCGCCGAGGTACTTGACGCCGGCGCCCTGGGTGGCCTCCATGTTTTCCGTCAGGCCCTCCAGCCAGGTGTTCAGCTTCTCGTTGGTCAGCGCGTTCTTGCCGGTGAGCTTCCAGACGGGCTCGTCCCAGCCCTCCAGGTAGATGATGTGCCAGCCCTGCTGGCCGTCCTGGGGATTCTCCACCAGACCGGTGTCGCCGATGGCGCGGCCGTCGGCAAAGATCCAGTCGTTGAAGCCCTCGAACATCACGCCGGGCGCGACCTGCTCATACAGGCCGCCGTTGGTGTTGGAGCCGGGATCGTCGGAGTATTCCTCGGCCAGCGCGCCGAAGGACTCGGCAGTCTTGTCGCTCGCCTCCCACTGGGCCAGGATGTCCTCGGCCTCGGCCTTGGCGGCGTCCAGGGCCTCCTGAGTGGGCACCTTGCTCTCGTCCACGTCCTCGGTGGCGGGGTCATCGGCATCGGCCACCTCGGCCTTGATGAGGATGTGGCGGATGTCAGCAGTGGCAGTCTCATCCCGGTAGCGGTTCAACAGCATGACGGCGTAGTAGCCGGAGCTGGACTCCACCACACCCACATCGCCGCTGGCGCGGCTGTCATCCATCAGCCATTCGCCAAAGCTCTGATAGGAGAGGCTGCTGCCCACCGTGCCGGTGTGCAGGGAGGCGTCGGGATCCGCCTCATAGTCCTCCTTGTCGTCCTCAGACACATAGTCGGGGGCCAGCTCGGCAAAGGCAGTTTCCTTGTCATCGGAGGAATTCACCGCAGCCACAAACGCATCGGCCTTGGCCTTGGCAGCCTCCATGGCGGCCTTCGTCTCCTCTTCAGTGGGCTCCACCGTGTTGCCGTCCTCGTCGGTGGTGGACGCGGCCTTGCCGCTGAGATAGATATAGCGGTAGTCGTAGGTGTCCAGCGTGGAGGCATTCTCCTCATAGTAGGCCTGAATGTCCTCGTCGGTAATGCCCAGGCTGTCGGCGTAGGCGCTCTGGTAACCGTTCACCAGAGCTTCCCGCTCCACACAGGTCTTGAAGGCGGAGGGGGTCATATACTTGCCGTACATGGCCTTCAGATAGCCGTCATAGGCATAGCCGTAGGACTCGGCAGCCTTTTTGGTGGAGGAGATGGCCTCATCCACATAGGCCTTGTCATCGTCGGACAGGGTGTAGCCGGCCTCAGAGGCGGCGGTCTCCAGGGCAGAGATCTTCTTCAACTGCTCAATGGTACTGTCCAGGAACTGGTCAAAGTAGCTCTTGGTCTGCTCCTCGTCCGTATACTGGGTTCGGAGATCCTTGCTGGGATCAAAAGCGCCGCCGCTGGTGCTGTATGCCTGATTCATATAATAGGTGAAATAATAGTTGACATCGGTGACGGAGTAATCGCGGCCGCCCACCGTCAGAGCGGTCTTGCCGCGCTGGAAGATGCCGGAGTGCCAGATCAGCAGGGCGGCCACCAGCACGGCAACAATGACACCGATGACCGTATAGACAACGGCCTTGCGCTTGGCGGCCTGCTGCTCCTGGAGCTCCTTCCTCTCCTTTTGAGTCAGGCCCTGTGTCGGGTCGCTCTGGCGCGATTTCTTTTCTCTGGATGCGCTCATTTGTAGCTTCAGTCCTCTCATAAGTGTCCCCCCGCGGGAGCAGGGGGCCTGGCTATAGACATTCTGACATTATACAGGAAATGCCGCACTCTTTCAAGAGCGAAAACAGGTTTTACACTTTGTTCAAATGCCGGAAATAAGAAAAACCCCACGAAACAGCGTTTCGTGGGGGCCCCGCTCTGGCCGTGCGGATCCATTTAAAACCTGCACAAAGTGGCAGGTGGGTTGCCTCCATGTCGCTTCGTTGCTTCCAACTTCCAGCCGTCCCTCGGAGGGGCGCCGGGAGGCCTGCAGTCCACGCCATGAGGTGGGCATCCCGTTTCAGAGATGTGGGTTTAAATAAAACCCGTCACGCACCGAGCAGGAAAAAATTATGCGTCCGAGCCGTCCTCCTCCGCGAAGAGGGACTCCATAAACTGCTGATACACCAGCTCCAGCTCCTCCTCACTGTCCAGGGTGGAGAGCTGTTCCTCGCCGTCTGCCTCGATCACCTTGAGGATCACCAGGCCGTATTCCTCATCCAGATCCACATCCTCTACAGAGCCGTCCTCTTTCCCCTCCACGGCCGGGAAAAAGGCCATGTAGGTCTGGCCGTTGTACTCTAGTGTGTCCAGATGCTCCAGCTCAAATTCATTGCCGTCCTCATCAGTGACGGTGATGAAATCAGGGCCAAATTCTTCACTCATATTGGGCACCATACCTTCCTTTTCTTCGTCTCTTATTGTAGCCTGTTGCGCCCAAAAATGCAAGAGTGGGATCTGCCAAATTTTTGACGAAGCCTATATTCATCCTTTATTGGAAAGAATTAGGGTGGACAAGCTGGAGGAATATGCTATAATATCAGCAATCGCCGCATGCGATGGGGCGATCCTGCAAGCATACGTGTTCCACCGAAAAACGGAGGTGTCATTTTGGCGTCAACATCCAATCAGGGCTCCAATCCGAACCGGGGCAGGAAGCGGAGGCGGCCGTCCACGGCTGCGGTGGTTGCGGGCACGGTAGGGAAGGTGCTGGGCACCTTCCTCCTGATCTGCGTGATCACGGGGGCTATCCTGCTCTGCTTTGCCGCGGTCTACATCAAGACGGTCATCATCCCGCAGGCCCATCTGGAGGCCAATTTCGTCATGAACCAGACCAGTACGATCTATTATAAGGATTCCACTACGGGGGAATATGTGGAGCACCTGTCCCTCCATGGAACAGAAAACCGCCAACTGGTCGACTTTGAGGAGATCCCAGATAATCTGATCAACGCCACCGTGGCCATCGAGGACGAGACGTTCTGGAAGCACCACGGCGTCAACTGGAAGCGTACCCTCAAGGGGGTGCTGCTCATGTTCACCGGCGGCGATATCCAGGGCGGCTCCACCATCACCCAGCAGCTCATCAAGAATGCCACCCAGTACGACGATGTGACGGTAAAACGGAAGATTCTGGAGATCTTTACCGCCTTGGACTTCGACAAGACCTACTCCAAGGAGCAGATTCTGGAGTGGTACCTCAACTATATTTACCTGGGAGAGGGCTGCTACGGCGTGGCCACGGCGGCTCAGAACTACTTCGGCAAGGAGCTGTCGGAGCTGGATCTGGCCGAGTGCGCCAGCCTGATCTCCATCACCAACAACCCCTCGGCCTACAATCCCTACCGCTATCTGGAGAACAACCAGTACCGCGCAAGGCTGGTTCTGGGCAAGATGCTGGAGCTGGGGAGCATCAACCAGTCCGAGTACGACGAGGCCATGGCCGAAATTGATGATCTGGCCTCCCATCTGGAACGGAGCACCGATGAGGCCAGGCCCGCCACCATCTACAACTGGTATGACGAGCAGGTCATCACCGACGTGATGAACGACCTCATAGAGAAGTACGGCTACTCCGAGCAGGTGGCCTCCGACATGGTCACCTCCGGCGGACTGAATATTTACGCCTGTGTGGACCCGGAGATCCAGTCCATCGTGGAGTCGGTCTACTCCGACCGCAGCAACCTTCAGCTCACCAGCAAGTCGGGGCAGGCGATCCAGTCGGCCATCGTAATCATTGACCCCCAGGGCAACATCGTTGGGCTGGCCGGCGCCCTAGGCGAAAAGAGCAGCAACCGGGGCTGGAACTACGCCAGCCGCTCCCTGCGGCAGCCGGGCTCCTCCATCAAGCCGCTGAGCGTCTATGCGCCCGCTCTGGAGAGCGGGGTGATCAGTCCTGCATCCGCTTTTGACGACTATCCGGTGCAGCTCCTCAGCGGCAAGGCCTGGCCGCTGAACAACCCCCAGACCTACCGGGGGAGGATGACCGTAGCGGCGGCGCTGGAGGTGTCCTCCAACCCGGTGGCCGTGCGCACCCTACAGAACCTGGGTGTGGAAAATTCCTTCCAGTTCATGGAGGAGAAGTTCCATATCGACCTGGAGGACGGCCGCACCGTCAACGGACAGGTGATGAACGACCTGGGGGCCAGCCAGCTCGCTCTGGGCGGCCTCACCGACGGCGTGAGTGTGGTAGACATGGCCGCCGCCTACTCCGTGTTCCCACGCAACGGCCTGTATGTGGAGCCCCGCACCTACACCAAGGTCACCCGTGTGCTGGACGACGGCACGGAGGAGGTTCTGCTGGACAATACCCAGAATCAGCCCGAGGCGGTTCTCTCCGAGGAGACCACCTGGTATATCAACGACATGCTGAAAAATGTGGTTACAGGGAAATTCGGCGGGGCAACCGGCACCGGGGCCCAGCTCTCAGGTATGACGGTGGCCGGCAAGACCGGTACCACCAACTCCAATAACGATAAGTGGTTTGTGGGCTATACTCCCTACTATACCGCCGCGGTCTGGGTGGGCTATAACAACCCGGAGCGCATCAGCTCCAGCAATAACCCGGCAGTGTCCATGTGGAAGAAGGTCATGGCCCCCATCCATGAGGGGCTGGAGAACAAGTCCTTCCCGGCCGCCGGCAGTGAACAGAACAGCGTCAGCATCTGCATGGACAGCGGCCTGCGGGCCACTGAGGCCTGCCTGAACGATCCCAGGGGAAGCCGGGCCCGCACCTTCACCTTGTTCAGCGACGACGTGCCCGCCGAAACCTGTAGTCTCCACAAGGAGGTGGAGGTTTGCACCGGCAGCCCGGTGCTGGGCGGCGACGGCACGGCGATTGAGGGCCTGTATCATCTGGCGGGAGAGTTTTGTCCCCGGCAGGCCGACGAGGGCGCAGGAGTCACGGAGGGCACGGTCAAGACCATCGGCATCCTGGATTACAGCCGGGAGAGCGTGGGCGGTGCCGCCGCCAAGGACAGCAGTTACCTCTACAGCTTCCTGGAGGCCCAGGGGACCTGTGACGTCCACACCACCGCGCCCCAGCCCCAGGAGCCGGAGGAGTATGATCCCAACAGCTTTGTGATCAGTGATCCCTCCACCTGGCCGCCGGTCAACGACCCCAGGTACGAGAATTTTGACCCGGAGAACCCGGCCACCTGGCCCAACGCGGGACAGCCGTCTGAGACCCCGTCTCCCGGGGAGAGCGGCCAGCCCAATCCACCCGAGACCAGCACAAGCCCCACACCGTCTCCCGTACCCACGCCGGTGGAGACGCCCCCGGACGAGCCCTATATCCCGGCGGATGGTACGAAATAAAGAAACAAACAGCCCGCGGCATGTGCCGCGGGCTGTTTGCTTAAGGTCCGAACAGGCTGTGCAGGAGGCCGGAATCCCAGAGCTGCCGGGCCAGCACGGCGGCCAGTGGGGCGAGAAGCATTCCAAGAACTCCGAGCGCCTGAAAGCCCACATACATGCAGACCAGGGCAGCCAGGGGAGGGAGCCCCACCCGCGCCCCCACCAGACGGGGCTCCAGCAGGCTTCGCACGAGAGAGATAACGGAGTAAAGCACCAGCAGGCCCACGCTCATCCGCACGTCGCCCCCCAACAGGGCGAGCACTGCCCAGGGCAGCAGTACGGTGCCTGTACCGAAGACCGGCAGGGCGTCCACCAGAGCCACAAGTCCGGCCAGAAGGAGGGACAGCTCCACCCGCAGCAGCAGGAAACCGGCGGCGAGCTCGCCGAAGGTGATCAGCATCAGCAGGCCCTGGGCTTTCAGCCAGCCGCCCAGCGCCTCCCTCAGACCGCCGGCCACCCGGCCCAGCCGTGTCCGCCACGGCGGGGGAAGGCGGCGGCGCAGGCCGTCCAGCAGAGCGGGACGGCCTGCGCTGGTGAAATAGGTGGCCAAAACTGTCGTAAAGAGAAAAAGAGCGGCGGCGGGAAGGGCCGAAGCCAGCCCTGTCACCGCCCCGGCCAGGGCGTCATAAAAGCGGTTGGGCAGGGCAATGCCCTGCTCCAGAAGGCCCTCCAGGGCATCACGGGCCAGGGTTTGGAACTGAACGGGCAGGGCGATGAGGAACCGGTAGGCCCAGCGCTCCAGCCCGTCGGCCAGCGTGGGGAAATCAGCCAGCAGGGTGGGCAGGCGGCCCAACAGCAGGGACAGTTCGTAGCCTACCCGCCATACCACCAGCGCCAGCCCTCCCAGAACAGCGGCGGTGAGAGCCGCGGTACACAGTGCGGCGGCGCCCCGCCGGGGCAGGTGCAGGCGCTCCATCAGAAGGCGTACGGCGGGCTCCAGCAGGGCGGCAAGGCTGAAGGCCAGCAGGAAGGGGAGCAGCCAGGGGAGGAGAAAGCGCAGGGCCAGCCACAATCCGGCCAGGGCCAGGGCGGCATAGAGCAGGCGGAGCAGAAAGCGCAGGTGTCTGTTTTCCGGCAAAAGACAGCCTCCTCTCCTGAAAATCGGTGAGAATACACAAAAACGGCATGGGCGGATCGGCAGAAATCGGCAGAGTTGGCAGGGGCTTTGCCCTTGCGGCGGGCGGGAGGGTGTGCTACAATAGACCACAAAGGATAAACAAATGGCTTTCTCACGTGGACATATGGGCGGGAGGTACATAGAATGGGTAAGTCACCCAGTTATTTCATCGTGGAGTCCAGCGCACTGCCAGAGATTTTTCTGAAGGTGGCGGAGGCCAAGCGGCTGTTGGAAACCGGCGAGGTGGACACGGTCCACTTGGCCACCCGGCGGGTGGGCATCAGCCGCAGCGCATTTTATAAATACAAGGATGCGGTGCGGCCCTTCAATGACATGCTGCATGGGCGGATCGTCACCTTTCAGTTCCTGCTCAAGGACGAACCAGGGGTGTTGTCCGCCGTCTTGAATATCTTTGCCCAGACGGGTGGGAATATTCTTACCATCAACCAGTCCATACCAAGCAACGGCTGTGCTGCGGTGACGGTGGGGGCGGAGACCTCGGGGCTGCGCATCGCGCTGGAGGAGTTATTGAACCAGGCCCTGGAGATAGAGGGAGTCCTGCGCTGTGAGATTTTGGCGGGCTGACGGCCCGGACAGGAGGAAGACAGAATGGTGAACGTGGCAATTTTAGGGTTTGGCGTGGTGGGCTCCGGTGTGGCTGAAGTGCTGGACACCAACGAGCGGCACATCGAGGGCAAGGTGGATGATCTGATCCGCCTGAAATATATTCTGGATGTGCGGGATTTCCCAGACAGCCCCTTTGCAGGCAAGGTGGTGCACGATTTTTCCGTGATTGAGCAGGACCCTGAGGTGTCCATCGTGGTGGAAACCATCGGCGGGGCCAAGGTGGCGCTGGATTTCACCCGCCGGGCCCTCCAGGCGGGCAAGAGTGTCATTACCTCCAACAAGGAGCTGGTGGCGGAGCACGGCTGCGAGCTGCTGCGGCTGGCCCAGGAGAAGGGTGTCAGCTATCTGTTTGAAGCCAGTGTGGGCGGCGGCATCCCCATCATCCGCCCCCTGAACCAGTGCCTGGCCGCCAACGAGATCGAGGAGATCACCGGTATTCTCAACGGAACGACCAACTATATCCTCACCCGTATGATCCGGGCGGGGCTGGTCTATGAGACTATTCTGAGGGTTGCACATGCGAACGGCTACGCCGGGCGGGGCGGAGCTTGGCCGACGCTCGGAGGGAGGCTCAGGCCAACGGCTACGCCGAGCAGGACCCCACCGCCGACATTGAGGGCCACGACGCCTGCCGGAAGATCTGCATTCTGGCCTCCCTGGCTTTCGGGCGGCATATTTACCCCCGGCAGGTGCCCACCGAGGGCATCACCGGCGTCACCCTGGCCGACGTGGCCTATGCCGACTCCTGTGGAAAGAAGCTCAAGCTGCTGGGGCGAGCTATTCGCCGGACCGACGGGAAGGTGTGCGCCTATGTGGCCCCACACCTGGTGGACCGGGAGAACCCCCTCTCCGGTGTGGAGGATGTATTCAACGCCATCGCCGTACGGGGCAACGCCATCGGCGACGTGATGTTCTACGGCCGGGGGGCGGGTAAGCTGCCCACCGCCTCCGCCGTGGTGGCCGACGTGATCGACGCGGCCAAGCACCGGGACGAGAAGAAGCGGATGTTCTGGGCCGAGGGCGGGGACGATACGGCGGTGCCGCCCGACGGGCTGGAGAGCCGCTGGTACCTCCGGGGGACCGGGGTACAGGCGGCGGAGGCCGCCTTCCCGGACAGTACCCGGCTGAGCCGCCCCGGAGCGCCGGCGGACGAGTTCGCGCTGGTCACCCCGCCCATGACCCGGGCTGCCCTGGAGGCCCGGCTGACGGGTATGACGCCCGGCTCCATGTTCCGGGTGCTGGACTGAGCGCATAGAATGTCGCGGAGGAGCGCGCCTCCTCCGCGACGGACGGATATTCCTGATTTAGGGGGTACATATACCAATGGGACTCATCGTTCAAAAATTCGGCGGCAGCTCCGTCGCGGATGCCGACCGCATCCGCAACGTGGCCCGCATCATAACCGAGACCTACCGCCGGGGCCACCGGGTCGTGGCGGTCCTCTCCGCCCAGGGCGACACCACGGATGATCTGATTGCCAAGGCCGCGGAGATCAACCCCAACGCCTCCAAGCGGGAGATGGATATGCTGCTGTCCACCGGCGAGCAGATCTCCTGCTCCCTGTGCGCCATGGCCATCGAGGCCATGGGCTACCCGGTGGTCTCCCTGACGGGCTGGCAGGCGGGCTTCCGCACCAACTCCTCCTATGGCGACGCCCGCATCAAGCGCATCGATACGGAGCGGGTGCTGGCCGAGCTGGACAAGAACACCATTGTCATCGTCACCGGCTTCCAGGGCCTCAACAAGTATGAGGATATCACCACCCTGGGCCGGGGCGGCTCCGATACCTCGGCGGTGGCCCTGGCCGCTGTGCTCCACGCGGATCTCTGCCAGATTTATACCGACGTGGACGGCGTCTACACCGCAGATCCCCGCCACGTCAAAGGGGCGCGGAAGCTGGAGGAGATCACCTACGACGAGATGCTGGAGCTGGCCACCCTGGGCGCCCAGGTGCTCCACAACCGTTCGGTGGAGATGGCCAAGCGCTACGGCGTCAATCTGGAGGTCCTCTCCAGCTTTTCCGGCAAGCCCGGCACCAAAGTCAAGGAGGTTGCAAAAACCATGGAAAAACTGCACGTCAGCGGCGTAGCCTGCGATAAAAATGTGGCCCGTGTGGCCGTGGTGGGGCTGGCCGACGAGCCGGGCATCGCTTTCAAGATCTTCTCCCTGCTGGCCAAGGAGCGGATCAATGTGGACCTCATACTCCAGTCCATCGGCCGCAATAATACTAAGGATATCAGCTTCACCGTGAGCATTCAGGATGTGGAGCGCTGCAAGCAGCTCCTGGATGAGCACAGGGATTTCCTTCAGTTCGACCATGTGGATGTCAACGACAAAATTGCCAAGGTCTCCATCGTGGGAGCGGGCATGGTCCACAACCCCGGCGTGGCGGCCAAAATGTTTGAGGCCCTGTACAATGCGGGCATCAATATCAGCATGATCTCCACCAGCGAGATCAAGGTGTCCGTCCTGGTGGATATCAACGAGGCCGACCGGGCAGTGCAGGTCATCCACGACCGCTTCTTCCACGAGTTCGGCGGCAATTGAAGCCAAAAGACGAAGGCGGCGCCGGTTCCAT
>ENA-ORSX01002265-ORSX01002265.1-human-gut-metagenome-genome-assembly--contig:-NODE-2265-length-11164-cov-10.433612_pt1 | contig 11164 bp, 7 predicted proteins | sample MGYA00241904_ERZ509172 | MGnify/ENA primary metagenome ERZ509172 (study PRJEB26280, sample SAMEA2338795) | human gut metagenome | biome: human gut; feature: human-associated habitat; material: faeces...
ACCAGGAGAAGCTGCGCAAAATGTCCATTATCTACGACGGCCAGGTGAAGATGGCTTACATGGCAATTGCAGCCAGCTTTTCCGTTAACGGCGTTGCGAGGCTTCACACGGAAATCCTTAAGCACCAGGAGTTAAAAGACTTCTATGAGATGATGCCGGAGAAGTTCAACAACAAGACCAACGGAATAACCCAGAGACGGTTCCTGCTTCACGGCAACCCGCTTCTGGCAGACTGGGTCACCTCCAAGATTGGAGATGAGTGGATAACCGACCTTCCCCATATCAAGAAGCTGGAACTCTTTGCAGAGGATGAGAAGTGCCAGTTTGAGTTTATGAACATCAAGTACCAGAATAAGCTGCGTCTTGCCAGGTACATCAAGGAGAATAACGGCATTGACGTGGATCCGCGCTCCATTTTCGACGTGCAGGTCAAGAGGCTTCACGAGTATAAGCGCCAGCTGATGAATATTCTCCATGTGATGTATCTGTACAACCAGCTGAAGGATAATCCGGATATGGATATGATTCCCAGAACCTTTATCTTCGGCGCAAAGGCAGCCGCAGGCTACAAGCGGGCTAAGCTGACCATCAAGCTCATCAATTCCGTGGCGGATGTCATCAACAATGACAAGTCCATTAACGGCAAGATTAAGGTAGTGTTCATCGAGGATTATCGCGTATCCAACGCAGAGCTTATATTTGCGGCAGCCGATGTCAGCGAGCAGATATCCACGGCCAGCAAGGAGGCATCCGGTACCAGCAACATGAAGTTTATGCTCAACGGAGCCCTTACCCTGGGAACCATGGACGGGGCAAATGTGGAAATCGTGGAGGAAGTGGGTGCGGACAATGCCTTTATCTTCGGTATGTCCTCCGACGAGGTCATTAACTACGAGAACAACGGCGGCTATTACCCCATGGATATCTTTAACAATGACCAGGAAATCCGCCGTGTGCTCATGCAGCTGATTAACGGCTACTATGCGCCGGATAACCCAGAGCTGTTCAGGGATATCTACAACTCTCTTCTGAACACCAAGAGCAGCGACCGGGCTGACACTTACTTTATCCTCAAGGACTTCCGTTCCTATGCCGAGGCGCACCAGAGGGTGGATAAGGCTTACAGGGACCAGGCATGGTGGGCTAAGGCTGCCATCCTTAACATGGCCAACTGCGGAAAGTTCACATCTGACCGCACCATTGAGGAGTATGTGAAGGATATCTGGCATCTGAAGAAAGTGACCGTAGAAATGTAAATGCTTGCTCCGGCAATCCTGATTATTGGGGTGCCGGAGCTTTTTTGGATGACGCGGAAGGAAGGGAAAGATTGAAAATGAAAATACGTGAGATACTGGCAGAAGGAAAGCCCACCCTCTCCTTTGAGGTGTTTCCCCCAAAGACAGAGGATGCATATGATTCCGTGGAAAAGGCGGCCGCAAAGATTGCAAAGCTGAAGCCGTCGTTTATGAGCGTTACATACGGGGCAGGAGGGGGAACCAGCGATTATACGGTGGGAATCGCCTCTGCCATCAAGGAGGAGTACGCAGTGACGCCTCTGGCGCATCTGACCTGTGTGTCATCCACCAGGGAAAAAGTGCACCATGTACTGGGCGAGCTAAAGGAGCGCGGTATTGAAAATGTACTTGCCCTGCGGGGGGATATTCCCCAGGATGGCAGTACGCCAAAGGAATACCATTATGCCTCCGAGCTGATACGGGAAATCAAGAAGGCAGGTGATTTCTGCATCGGGGCTGCATGTTACCCGGAGGGCCATGTGGAATCAGCCAACAAGTCTGTGGACATGGATTACCTGAAGCAGAAGGTGGAGGCCGGATGCGATTTTGTCACCACCCAGATGTTTTTTGACAACAGCATCCTTTACAGTTACCTGTACCGCATTCGTGAAAAGGGAATCCAGGTGCCAGTGATTGCCGGTATCATGCCAGTTACCAACGCAAAACAGATACGGCGGATTACCCAGATGTCGGGGACCTGCCTGCCATCCAGGTTTATGTCCATTGTGGACCGGTTCGGGGACAATCCGGCGGCCATGAAGCAGGCCGGAATAGCCTATGCCACGGACCAGATCATTGACCTGATTGCCAACGGGGTCAACGGCATCCATGTATATTCCATGAATAAGCCGGATGTGGCCATGAAGATAAAGGAAAACCTGTCGGAGATTTTATAGGGCCGGATACAGCACTGGGAAAAACTCAGGAGAAAAAATCTCATAACTATATCCCGGGAGAATAAAACTCAGAAAAACAAATGCCAGAAGAACGAATGTCGGGAGAACGAATACCAGAAGAACGATCATCGGGAGAAAAGACATATGGACATACAGGACGTAGACAGGAGGGAGGTCCTCCGCTATCTGGGGTACAGGGGACAGGAGGCTGACGGGGCAGTGGCGGCCATGGTGGAGCAGTCCATGGCGGAATTATGGGAAGCTGCCACACCCAGGCATCTGTACCGGGAATATCCTTTGTCACTGGGGGAGGATTACAGAATTGACGGAGGCTGTTTTGAGGCCAGGAGCAGGAACTTGTGGGGGAATCTGAAGGACTGCGATCAGATTATTGTGTTTGCGGCCACCCTTGGCTGCGGGGCCGACCATCTGATTCAGAAGTACAGCCGTCTCCAGATGAGCAGGGCCGTGGTCATGCAGGCCGCGGCAGCGGCCATGATTGAGGAGTACTGCGACCAGGTATGTACCGTGATAAAGTCGGAATATGAGGCAAAAGGCCGTTATCTGCGCCCCAGGTTCAGCCCCGGTTACGGAGACTTTCCGCTGGAATGCCAGGGTATGCTGTTAGAGGCCCTGGAGGCCGGAAAACGCATCGGCATCAAGCTGACGGACAGTCTTCTCATGATGCCCTCCAAATCTGTTTCAGCGGTCATGGGAGCCAGCAGGAAACCTTACCGCTGCGATGTAAAAGGCTGTGAAGCCTGTGCCAAGACGGACTGCCCCTACCGGAGGTGACAGGGGAAAGCCCTTTAAGGCGGCGGCATAAAAATAAAATAAAAAGGGGAATTATATTATGATTCGTTTTAATTGTGATTACAGCGAAGGCGCCCATGAGCGCATACTTAAGAAACTGGCAGAGACTAATCTGGAGCAGACGCCCGGATACGGGGAGGACCATTACTGCGCAGAGGCCGCAGGCATCATCCGCAGGCTATGCGGACGGGAGGATGCAGCGGTCCATTTCCTGGTGGGAGGCACCCAGGCCAATCTGACGGTCATAGCATCTGCCCTGCGTTCCCATCAGGGGGCGGTGGGGGCTGTGACGGCCCACATCAATGTACATGAGACAGGCTCCATAGAAGCCACCGGACATAAGGTGCTGGCCCTGCCCTCTGAGGACGGCAAGATTACGGCAGAGCAGGTGGAGGAGCTGTACCAGGCCCATATCCGGGACGAGAGCTTTGAGCACACGGTGCAGCCGAAGATGGTATATATCTCCAACCCCACGGAGCTGGGCACTATTTACACCAGGGCTGAGATGGAGAACCTGTATGGGGTGTGCAGGAAGTACGGCCTGTACCTGTTTGTGGACGGCGCCCGTCTGGCATACGGCCTGGCGGCGGAGGGGAATGACCTGGACCTTAAGTCCCTGGCAGCTTCCTGCGACGTATTCTACATCGGAGGAACCAAGGTGGGGGCTCTTTTTGGGGAGGCCGTGGTTATATTGAACGATGAGCTGAAGGCGGATTTCCGCTACCATATCAAGCAGAGGGGCGGTATGCTGGCCAAGGGCCGCCTTCTGGGCATACAGTTTGGAGAGCTTTTACGGGACGGCCTGTATTTTGAGCTGGGAGCCCATGCGGACAGGCTGGCAGACAAGATACGCTGCGCCTGTGTCAAAAAGGGATATCCCTTCCTGGTGGAAAACACCACAAACCAGGTATTTCCCATCATGCCGGATTCCCTGCTGGAGTCGTGGAAGGACAAGTACAGTTACACCAACCAGGGAAGGGTGGATGAAAGTCATACGGCTATCCGCCTCTGCACCAGCTGGATTACCAGCGGGGAACAGGTGGACATCCTGGTAAACGACATTTTGAACAGTTAAGAGGACTTGCGGAGAATGACGATGACAATATTAGAAGAGATGAAGGTACGCCGCCTGTTCTGCGACGGCGGAATGGGAAGCCTGCTCCAGGCCCAGGGCCTGAAACCGGGAGAGCTTCCGGAAACGTGGAACCTGACCCGCCGGGATGTGCTTATATCCATACACCGGTCCTATCTGGAGGCCGGCGCAGACATCATGACCACCAATACATTTGGCGCCAACGGGCTTAAATTTAAGGATGATCTGGAGCCCATCGTGACAGCCGCAGTGGAGAATGCCAGAACCGCGGTCAGGGAGGCAGGACATGGATACGTGGCCCTGGACCTGGGACCTACGGGACGCCTGTTAAAACCTCTGGGGGACCTGGAGTTTGAGGATGCGGTGAAGCTTTATAAAGAGGTGGTATCCATTGGCGCCAGGGCGGGAGCAGACCTGGTGCTCATAGAGACCATGAGCGACAGTTATGAGCTGAAGGCCGCGGTGCTGGCTGCCAGGGAGGCGGGATTCAGGCCGGATACAGGGGAACGCCTGCCTGTGTTCGCAACCGTTATATTTGATGAAAAGGGAAAGCTTTTGACCGGCGGAAACGTGGAGTCCACCGTGGCCCTGTTAGAGGGACTGAGGGTGGATGCCCTGGGCATCAACTGCGGTCTGGGGCCTGTGCAGATGAAGGGTATCCTGGAGGAAATTCTGAGGGTGTCCTCCCTTCCCGTGCTGGTAAACCCCAATGCAGGCCTTCCCAGAAGCGAGAACGGAAAGACGGTGTACGACATAGACGCTGAGGGTTTTGCCCTTGTCATGGAAGAAATCGCGGCCATGGGCGCTGTGGTGGTGGGAGGGTGCTGCGGAACCACCCCGGAGCATATACGCCTGATGACACAGCGGTGTAAGGACATGCCTGTGGTGTGGCCCGAGAAAAAACACCGCACTGTGGTGTCCTCCTATGCAAAGGCAGTGACCGCCGGCCGTAAGACAATCATTATTGGGGAGCGCATAAACCCCACCGGCAAGTCCAAATTCAAGCAGGCCCTGCGGGACCACAACCTGGAATATATCCTGAAGGAGGGGGTCAGCCAGCAGGACAACGGGGCAGATGTGCTGGATGTGAATGTGGGACTTCCTGAAATCCATGAGCCGTCCATGATGGAGGAGGCTGTGAGAGAGCTTCAGGCCATCATTGACCTGCCTCTTCAAATCGACACATCGGACATGGAAGCCATGGAGCGCGCCATGCGTATATACAACGGAAAACCGCTGATTAACTCTGTCAACGGCAAGGAAGAGTCCATGAGCCGCGTATTTCCGCTGATGGCAAAATACGGCGGAGTGGCGGTGGGCCTCTGCCTGGATGAGTCCGGCATTCCCGATACGGCAGAGGGACGTCTGGCCGTGGGCAGGAAAATCATAGAACGGGCAGCGGAGTACGGAATCGGACCGGAGGACATTATTCTGGACGGACTCTGCATGACGGTCAGTTCCGACAGCAAAGGGGCCCTTACCACCCTGGAGACCCTGCGGCGCATCCGGGACGAGCTGGGAGTGGGAACCGTGCTGGGGGTATCCAACATATCCTTCGGACTGCCCCAGAGGGAAATCATCAATGCCGCGTTCTTTACCATGGCAATGGAATGCGGGCTGGGAGCCGCCATCATAAACCCCAACTCCGAGGCCATGATGCGTGCTTACTACAGCTTTAACGCGCTTATGGACCGGGATCCCCAGTGCGGCCAGTATATCAGCGTGTACAGCGGACAGAGCGCGGGCCTGGGCCAGACCATTGGAAGGAGCGGCAGCCGGGACGGTACAGGGGCAGACAACATTTCCGGTTCAGGAGAGACTAAAGGAAGCCAGGTCCCGGCCCTGGCGGCAGCCATTGAGAGGGGGCTTAAGGAAGCCGCCCACAACGCGGTGACTGCACTGTTAAAGGAGAGGGAGCCGCTTGATATTATCAACAGTGAGATGATACCGGCCCTGGACCGAGTGGGGAAGGGGTTTGAGAAGGGAACTGTGTTCCTGCCTCAGCTTCTTATGAGCGCGGAGGCTGCCAAGGCTGCGTTTGAGGTCATCAAGGCAGCCTTGGACAGCAGCGGGCAGGCACAGGAAAAGAAAGGCACCATTATCCTGGCAACGGTGAAAGGCGACATCCATGATATCGGCAAGAACATCGTGAAGGTCCTGCTGGAAAATTACAGTTATGAGGTCATCGACCTGGGAAGGGACGTGCCGCCGGAGGTCATTGTAAAGGAGGCTGTGGAGCGTCAGGTTGCCCTGGTGGGTCTGAGCGCTCTCATGACCACCACCGTGCCCAGCATGGAAGAAACTATCCGCCAGCTAAGGGCTGCTTCCGCCGCCGTAAAGGTGATGGTGGGCGGCGCTGTGCTGACGGAGGATTATGCCAGGACCATAGGCGCTGACGCTTATTGCAGGGATGCCATGGCATCTGTAAATTATGCGGAGCAGATCTTCGGCGCTTAGAGCGCCGGAAAGCTCCTGTGTTTTCATAGACTGATACGGGAATCCCCATCCACCTGAGGAACCATCTGCCCCAGCTGCTTCAGCTGTCGGGTAATGTGGTATACAGTGAACAGGTTGAGGGGATTTTTGTGTTCGTCAATAATCAGTTTGCCTCTGAGCATGAACCACAGCCAAGCGCCGTCCTTCCTGCGAATACGTATGATGCAGCTGCGCACTGTGTCGTCTGTGGAAAATACGGTCATGGTCTCCTGGAATGTATGGGTGTCATCCGGGTGCAGCTGTTTAAGGAACGATAAGGAGTCTGCGGACAAAAGCTTGTACTCGGACAGGCTGCAGTAGCCAAGGGCGTGAAGCAGCCTGGAATTCATATATATGACTTCCGGGAAATCTGCCTGGTAGCTGGTCAGGAGGATGCCGCCGTTTACCACCTGGTTCAGAAGTCCCAGCTCATTATTGCCGTACAGTTCAAAATAGTGCTGGTCCGTCACATCCTCGATGAGGCAGCCGCAGTAGCCTTCGTGGAATTGAAAACACTCTATTTTAAGGTACTTGCTGCGTTCCGGGCTGAAATCGTAAAACATCTGGCGTCCGCCGTGCATGGCTGTTTCATAGTAGGCGGGAAGACGCCGTGTATCGGCGTCCGGATAATGGCTCAGGAAGCTTTTGCGGTAGAGGATGTTTCTGGAACGGCATTCCAGGCGGGCGCAGGCTTCATTTACATATACATAAGAAAAATCGCAGGCCTGTCCGTCCTTTGCCTGAATTTGTATGATGGCAAAGGGGAAGGGGATGCTGTCATATATGAGCTTTGCGTGCTCCAGTTTGTCCTCCAGGGATAAGTCGGAGCTGGGAGCCGGATTCAGTTCCCGGAAGGAAATCATATTCTTTCCGTGGCTTTTGGCGTAGTAAAGTTCATCATCCGCTGCCCGTACCAGCTTGTGGTAATCATCCATGGAGGTAAGGACCGTGCTCACCACCCCCACGCTGATTGTCACAAAGGGGGAGGCGCTCCGGTTGGCTGCGGGAATCTTTAAATCGGCCACAGATTTCCTCAAACGGTCACCCACCTTGATGGCGTCAGAGGGGTGGACGTCACAGAGCAGTATCTGAAACTCCTCCCCTCCAAACCGGCAGATCAGGTCATTTTCCCGGTGTATGCTGCCGGACAGGGCAGCGGCCACCTTCCTCAGGCATTCGTCGCCCTGCACATGGCCGTAGGTGTCATTGTACTGTTTGAAATAGTCAATATCGATCATGATGACAGCTACCGGCACATGTAACCGTATGCTGTAGGGAATCAGCTCCTCCAGCCGGAGAGAATAGCCGTTGCGGTTGAAAAGCTGCGTCAGAGGGTCCTTGTCGGCCCGCTCCTGGAGACAGACCTGTTCATCCCTGGCCTTTCTTACCATTTGCAGGTTGCTCACAATGATGTGGCAGCGCATCTGGGACAGGAACAGGCTGATGAAGCTGTATAGAAACAGGTTGGAATACAGGGCCGGCGGTACATGGTGGGCTCTGAAAGCCGGAATTGCAGCCAGGGCGGTAGCCAGCACCGAGGCCAGTGCTTCGGTAAAGGAATAGATGGGCCCGGCGGCAATGTAAATGTAAAACATAAGGACACTCTCTGCTGTCAGGCGGCTCTGCAGGCAGATGTGGTTCACTGTAATACAGTACAGGGCAAATATGGCAGTGAAAAAGTATGTATGGTGTTTCAGCCTCCGCCTTGTGGAACAGGTCCGCTGCTGTTTTAATAAGTATTTGCAGTATACAATATTAAGGGCAATGAACAGAAGGAACAGCAGCATGGTAAAGCTGAGCATGGAAACAGCCCTGCCTGTAAAGTCTGTGGCCAGATATACGATTAGGCTGAAGGCTTCCATAATGATTAAAAGGATGGAATAATTCAAGGTCTGGCTGATGTTCATGGTCTGCACCGTATCGTATATTTCGTCTGCACACCCGCATCCTTCGCCGTGGTCCTGTATGGAAAGGATGCAGGAAAAATTTTTCTTTACATATTCTAACATAGTATAATATACAACCCCTGTCTTAATCGTGATTGCCATGCCTGTTCCTGACATGCCTGTCCGCTGTACGGCAGGCAGCAGTTTTAAGTAAAACCGGCGCTGGTATCATGCGTATTTTTTGTTTGCGTCAATTACATAATACTGATAATATATGAGGGATATTGGGGAAATATTACCAAAGAACATGAAAAATCCGCAAAAAAAGACAAAAGTCGTTGTTTTTCCAATAACTCCCAGACACAGGGCTCCTAATATGTGATAATATAGTTTTGTAACAGAAATGAAACAGATTTGTAATATCTGTAAGAAAGAAAGCGAGGACATACTATGTTATCAGTTTCATCTATGGCACTTGCAGCAATGCTGGGTTCTGCATGCGGCACTAATATGGCAAATATAAATGACTGCAACGCAGCACTTTACAATACGGGAAATTGTCCCCAGGCAGTACAGTACCAGAAGGGCGGCCAGGACCTGAATTCCATGCTGTCACAGATGGGAGTCGGCATGATGCCGGGAAATTCCCAGTGCGGCGTTAATTAAGCGTATTGGTTAAATACATTAATTAAATACATCGGTTCCATATGCCGTTTCATTATCACATAATCATATTCCTCAAAAATAGATCCCGGAGAAAGGCAGAACTGCCTGTCCTCCGGGATTATTTTCATGTCCGGGGCAATAATAAGCCGTACCCGGACATAAATATATACAGAAAATTAATTCACTTTTCCGGCTGCATGGGGTAGAATATCGTTACTGTTGTTCCGGAAGGGACGCGCGCGCAGTAAGGTCACAGAAGGTGAAAAGGAGTATTTCCAGTGAATCGAGACAATGTGAAAATCATTTTAAAAGGAATGTGGATAGGGGGGACCATGACGGTTCCCGGAGTAAGCGGAGGGTCCATGGCCATGATTATGGGGGTCTATGACAGGCTCATTTCATCCATCAGCTCCTTTTTCAAGGAACCTGCAGGAAGCATGGCCTTTCTGTTCAAATTCGTTCTGGGGGCAGGAACCGGAATGGTGCTGTTTTCGCGCTTTATCAGCTATCTGCTCACAACCAGGGCCGATGTTCCGCTCCGGTTTTTCTTCCTGGGAGCGGTGGCGGGGGGCGTTCCCATGATATACAGGGAAGCAGGCGTGAAAAAGCTGGACCTGGGAGCGGTGGCCTATCCTGTCATAGGCATCCTGGGGGTGGTGCTCCTGGCGCTGATTCCCTCCGGGCTTTTTACACCGGACGGAAGCTTCGGGCCCGCGGCCCTGCTCCTTCAGCTGGCTGGGGGATTCATCATTGCGGTGGGGCTGGTCCTGCCCGGAATCAGCGTGTCTCAGATGCTCTATATGCTGGGAATCTATGAAACCATTATAGGAAACATCAGTTCCTTTCATATCCTTCCCCTGATACCCCTGGGAGCCGGCGTGCTGGGCGGCATTTTCCTGACCACCAAGGTACTGGAGCGGCTGATGTCCCGTCATCCCCAGCCCACCTATCTGATTATCCTGGGATTCATGTTCGGTTCCCTGCCCGAACTTTTTCCAGGCATCCCGACAGGTGCGGATCTGGCGGCGGCCCTTATAGCCGGAGCTGCCGGTTTTGCGGCCCTGTATGTGATGTCCATGAAAGAACAGAGAACCTAAAGGGCCGGAGCGCGGCCGGGGCGCGTCAGAAAGCAGTTTTCAGACACACTCTACACGGTTCTGCCGTCTCCCCAGAACACCAGGCATACGGTGCCTGGACCGGTGTGGGAACCGATGACAGTGCCTATATCCACGATGAAAACCTTTCCGTTTAATTGAGGGAAGGTTTCTTCCACCAGGCTGGCCACTGCCTCGGCATCTTCGGGGCAGGAGGATTGGGAAAGGAAGCATTTTCCGTTATAGGCAGCGCCCTGTTCAGCATGTTCCCTCATCCGCTCCACCATTTCCCGGATAACACGTTTCTTGCCCCGGTACTTGTCCCGGGGAATCAGTTTGCCCTCCACATTTACATTCATCAGCGGACATATGTTCAGCATGTTGCCAAAGAAGGCAGCTGAGGCAGAGATGCGTCCTCCACGTCTTAAATGGGTCAAATCAGAGGTGAAGAACCAATGGTGGACCCTTTTTTTATTTTCCTCAATCCAGGACACAAGTTCCTCGTATGTTACACCCGCCTGCATCATCTCCCAGGCCGTGTCCACCAGAAGTCCGTAGCCCGCTGAGGCGCAGCAGGAGTCAATGACGGCAATCCGCCGGTCCGGATAGCGCTCCAGCATCTCGTCCCTGGCAATGACCGCCGAATTATAGGTGCCGGATATGCCGGAGGAGAGGGTCATGTGGATGATATCCTTTCCTTCTTTTAATATGGGCTCAAACATAGCCTCGTATTGTTCCGGGTTCACCTGGGATGTGGTGGGCATGGCGCCCTGCCGGATGTTCTCGTAAAAATCCTCAATGGGAATGGATTTTCCCAGGTCATCATCGTATTCCATGCCATTCATCCGGAAATGGAAGCAGGAATAGGGGATGTCTCGCTCCGCCAGATAAGACGCCGGCAGATCGGCTGTGGAACAGCAGGTAATCATATAGGAATTCGTCATGG
>ENA-ORSX01002266-ORSX01002266.1-human-gut-metagenome-genome-assembly--contig:-NODE-2266-length-11161-cov-2.423195_pt1 | contig 11161 bp, 7 predicted proteins | sample MGYA00241904_ERZ509172 | MGnify/ENA primary metagenome ERZ509172 (study PRJEB26280, sample SAMEA2338795) | human gut metagenome | biome: human gut; feature: human-associated habitat; material: faeces...
CACCGGGACACAATCTTCTTCCGTACAACCCGGATAGACCGTAGATTCATAAACTACGTAATCTCCCTTCTTTAAGGCCATTCCTACCGTGCGGGATGCCGCCAGCAGGGGTTTCAAATCCGGTTGATTAAACTTATCTATCGGGGTCGGAACCGCCACAATAAAAAACGACGCTTCCCGTAACTCATCCACGGAAGAAGTAAAATAAATATCACTATTCTCAAATGCTTCCGGCCCCAACTCATTACACGGGTCGATTTTCTTTCTCATCTTTGCCAACCGTTCCTCGTTAATATCAAAACCGATCACGGAAATCTTCTTGGCAAACTCTAGTGCTATCGGTAACCCGACATACCCCAACCCGACTAATGCCAACTTTGCCTTTTTATTTAATAACTTATTATACATACACAATAATTTAAAATGTAGAGTTTAGAATTTAGAGGAGAAAGAATCTGTAACTCGTCCAAAGCGAACGCTCGTGCGACTAAAATCTAAAATCATGAATCTAAAATTAATCAAGTCTATCTTCCGGTCCCAACGGACGGTACGGCCCATCTTTCACTTCAAAAATCACGGTTCCTTTCTCCACGACTTCCAACGTGTGCCATTGCCCGGCAGGTATATGAATACCATATTCACCTTTCAACGGATTCAAGGTCACGGACTCGGTCACCCGCTTGTCATCATCATAAAAAAACACGTTAATTTCACCGCGCAGCACGATATAAGTCTCCGCGGTAAAACAATGTCTATGTACAGGTAATTCAGTCCCCGGCTCCAAAGCATTCAACAAGCGTTGAGCATTAGCCTCCAACGTATCGTGAAAATTATAATTCATCCTCAAACGCGGACTCTCTGCGGCCTGCCGAGAAACCTCATCTAACAACCCATTATCAATAATCTTCATTTTCCCTTTATTTTTAGTTTTTACCCTTAGTTTTTATCTTCTAACTTTTATCTTTTAGTTTTTATCACCTTCCCCAACCAAAAGGATGTTTCACCAATGGCAATTTAGCCAAAGGATGATAATCCCCTTTTAAACCGATTGGGGTTGCGTGTCGAATATCATGAACTATCCCGATACAATTACGGGCTTCCTCTATACGAAACCCTTCTCCTGCCAGAATTTTCCGATAACTCTCTGTATGCAGTTCCGTGAATCCCTGACTAAATTCAAATTCCTCCCCCTCAATACGGATAGAACGGTAAGTTCTTTTCTCCCCTTGCACGGCATTTTCCGGTAAATTATCAGCATTTATACTCAAAAAATAACGTACACGAGCCTTTTCCAATCCCAAGAATCCGGCAACCCGGTCGTGACTCATCACATGTACTATATTTTCCTTCACCGGACCAAAGATCCATGACAACATATCATAAAAATGGACCCCAATATTCGTGGCAACACCCCCACTCTTCCGCTCGTCCCCTTTCCAACTCGTATAATACCAATTTCCGCGAGAAGTAATATAAGTCAAATCCACGTCATACACCTTGTCTTTCGGTCCTTCCTCGATCTTCTTTTTCAGAGCTTTTATTGACTCGTGTAAACGCAATTGCAGGATCGTGTACCCTTTATGTCCTGTCTCTTTCTCCACATCCTCCAACGCATCTATATTCCAAGGATTCAATACCAACGGTTTCTCGCAAATCACGTCAGCCCCCAAACGCAAACCATAACGAATATGAGCATCATGCAAATAATTCGGCGTACAGATTGATACCATGTCCACCCGTTCGGCTGTCTTCTTCAATTTTGAACAATGACGATCGAACAACTCCATCTCCGTGAAAAAAGCACAATTCGGGAAATAACTATCCATGATACCCACGCTATCAAACTTGTCATAAGCAGCTACCAACTGATTCCCCGTGTCTTTTATGGCTCGCAAATGCCTTGGAGCGATATATCCCGCCACGCCAATAAGTGCAAAATTTTTCATATTCATTTTATTAGTTCTTTACTCACATCTACCTTTTTGTCAAATTAAAAATTTGAACTTCAAAAATATAACATTAATACTTTACATCAAACGAAAGAAGGACGAAATTCGAAGTTATTTTTCCTTCGTACATTTCAATGCCTCGTACAAAACTTCTATCGGATGCAATGCCTGTTTCCCCGTACCATCTTTTATTTGTCGTCGGCAACTCGTTCCCGGGGCTGAAATACAAACATCCTCCCCAGCATCCCTCACAGCTGGAAACAACACTTGTTCCCCGATTTTCATGGACAGCTCGTAATGTTTTTTCTCGTACCCGAAAGCTCCCGCCATCCCACAACATCCGGAAGGAATAACCTCCACGCTATAATTCACTGGCAAAGATAACATTTCTCTAGAAGGCTCAACGGAGGCCAACGACTTTTGGTGACAATGCCCATGCAACATAATCTTCAACGGTTGATCAGTAAATTGTTCTGCCCGTATTCTTCCGGCACGAATCTCCCGGGTAAAAAACTCGTCATACAACAAGCAATTTTTTCCTAACCTCAGGGCCTCTTCCTTCAAATCATCTCCTACCAAATCCGGATATTCATCCCGGAACGATAATATACACGAAGGCTCAATACCTACCAATGGAATATTTTCTGTAACCCAGCTTTTCAACAACAGTACATTCTTCCGGGCCACCCCTTTCGCCACCTTCAACATACCTTTCGAAATGGCTGTCCGTCCACTTTCCACGTGTTTCGGTATAATAACCTCATACCCTAACCGATCCAGCAATTCGATCATCTTTATCCCGATCTCCACGTCCATGTAATTGGTAAACTCATCGGCAAACAGAAACACTCTTCCCACGATCTCACCCCTATTCTTTCGCCGATAACGACCAAGCCAATGCTTCAACGTGGTCTTATAAAGAGTAGGAATCGCCCGCTCCGGGGCAAAATGCAACATTCGTTTCAACATCCCGCCTGTCATCCGGTTTCGAACGACGGCATTATAAAACCACGGTAAGATCGTACCCAAACGCTGAATTTCTGTCAAACGGGCAATCAAAAAAGCCTTCATCGGAACCCCGCACACATCATAATGCTGTTGCAAGAACTCTGCCTTAAAACGAGCAATATCCACGTTAGAAGGACATTCTGATTTACACGCTTTACATGAAACACAGGTATCTAACACTTCTAAAATCTCCCGCTGATCATATATCTTTTTCGTTTTCGGACGAGTCATCAACTCCCGTAACGTATTCGCCCTAGCCCGTGTCGTATGACTCTCTTCTCTCGTAGCCCGAAAACTCGGACACATCGTACCACCAAAAGCATATGATTTCCGACAATCTCCCGAACCATTACATTGCTCAATAGCACACAACCAACCTTTTTCCTTTGAAAAATCAAAATAAGTGCGACACGTCACGTTCGAATCCCCTACCTCATATCGAAGAGAGGTATCCATGGGCGGCGTATTCACAATCTTCCTCGCATTAAAAATACCCTCCGGGTCCCAACAAGCTTTAGTCTCCTGCATCAAGCCATACACCTTCTCCCCGAACAACAATGGAATAAACTCCCCTCGTAAACGTCCGTCACCATGCTCTCCACTTAAAGAGCCGCGATGCTTTTTCACCAACTTAGCCGTCTCTTCCGCCACACGCCGGAATAACACCCGGTCATTCTCCTCCTTCAAATTCAACACGGGACGTAAATGCAACTCACCCGTACTGATATGTGCATGATACACGCACTTCAATCCCAGTCGTTCCAGCATCTCCCCGAAATCCTTCATATAAGCAGGTAACCGTTCCGGAGCCACGGCTGTATCCTCAATCACGGACACGGGCTTCGCATTCCCCGGCATTCCGGACAACAACCCTAGTCCCGCCTTCCGTAAACTCCACACCCGATTAATATCACTCCCGTACACTCGCGGGAAATGATACCCATACCCGTGCATCTTCATATCTGCTTCGATCTGGTCTGCCACCCGATCCACCTCTTCCCTACTTTTCTGTGCCAACTCAACAATCAGTATTGCAGCAGGATCACCTTGAACGAAAAAACGGTTCTTATTTTGTTCTATATTTCCTTTACTTAGTTCTAATATATTCTGATCCCTTAACTGGGTGGCCGCCGGGTGGTGTTTCAATGCGACCAGATTCCCCTCAAACGCCTCCTCTAATGTCCTGCAATGTACACAAATTACCGCCTTTTCTTTGGGTGGTAACGGGACAAGATTCAATTTCAACTCGGTCACAAATGCCAGAGTTCCTTCTGATCCGGCTAATAACTTGCACAAATTAAACTTTTCCTCATAAACAACATCAAAGTAATCCGAGTACAACAATTGATCAATGGCATACCCAGAATTTCTTCTCCGCAAAGCCGGGTCCGGAAAATGTTGAATAATCTCCTCTCTATTATTTTCCAACATCTCCACAGAACACCTGTATATCTTTCCCTCCAACGTGTCTTCCGCCATTTTATTCCTCACCTCATCTTTCTCCATTCCCTTCAACCAAGCCTCCTCCCCGTCACTCAAAATAACTTTTGCCTCCAGAAGATGATCCCGGGTACTCCCATACACTAAAGAATGAGAACCGCACGAATTATTTCCCACCATTCCTCCCAGACAACAACGATTAGAAGTAGAAGTCTCCGGCCCAAAGAACAATCCCAACGACTTTACCTGCATATTCAATTCATCCAGCACTACCCCCGGTTCAACCCGAACCCAATGCTCTTTTTCATTTATCTCTAGCACGTGATTCATATACCGGGACACATCAACGACCACCCCATTCCCTACCACCTGCCCCGCTAAAGAAGTTCCCGCGGCACGGGGAATCAATGTAATCCCATTTTTTCTGGCAAACTTGATACATTCCTTCACGTCCGAGGCATCCCGAGGATATACAACAGCCAATGGCATCTCCCGATAAGCCGATGCGTCTGTCGCATAAATCATTTGATGAAGAGAGTCCGTCATCACTTCTCCCTTCATATTTCGTGCTAACTGTTCAAAATCAATCATTTTCAAAGACTATCAAATATTTTATCACACGTCCCGGTCCCTACGTACCGCAAAGGTAAAAAACTTCTCACAAAAAGAGGTATGCCAACACATTTGACACACCTCCTGTAATATGAAAACCGGATCCCCGGTTACAAACTTATTCCTTTATAAACCGTTTCAATTTATCATTTCCAAAAACATTAGCCACGAAAGGTAATGCCAAAACTGTACCCACTCCAGCAAAGCCTCCCAAGAACGTAAACAACACGCAAATCAATCCCCTTTTAGGTTTAGAACGTTCAATCGGAACTACAACCGGTTCCACGATCGTCAAAATCGGTGTGGTTTCATTCACGGCAATCTTAGCCTGTTCCATCTGTTTTGCCAACTCGGAATACACGCTATAAGCAAGATTATACTCATTCGTTAAAGCCTCCTCCTGAGTCTTTGCCACGGCAGAAGAAAAACTCTTGTTCGCATCTCTGAAACGAGCCAAACTATCCTGCATCTTCTCGTAACGTTTTTTTGCAGCATCATATTGTTGCTCCACGAAAGTCAAATTTGACTTCACCTTCTCGATTTTAAAATCCGTAATATACGTCTGTAACAACTCTTGAGCCCGTTCAGCCAACTGAGCTACAGCCAAAGGTTCTCCCAAGGACGCAGACAATTGCACGTAACCGTCTTTATCATTCACGTTCAAAGAAATCATATCATTCAACATCTCCGACATCTTCTTCTCGTCCTTTGAAAGAGACTGAATCGCACTTCCCTGCCCCGCAGAAATCATCGTTGTATCTTCTCCCCGAATTGCATTTATAATCACTCCCGGTAAACCAATCGTGTATTTCGCAATTGTACCTCCCAAACTAAATTTCTGGTACTCATCCTTTGTATAATAATCCAATAACGTGATCGGTTGATCATACCCTTCAAACTTCAACGGGGTCGCCATCAAATCCTTCTTAAAGGGAATACTTGCCACAATTTTAGGATAAATTGTCGGAGATAAAACTTCTCCACCAGAAGCCCCACCTAAATTAATTCCGACCATGGATGCCAGTCCACTCAAATTTCCACCGACTTTCTTATCCCCGGATTGAGGGACCATCGTACATCCGGCAGTATATTCTTTCGGACTAAACAGGGCCACGAATACCCCTAGTACCATAAACACGACTGTAATCTTCAGTATCAGTTTCCGGTTTTTCCACAACTTCCGGACCACCTCGACCAAATCAATTTCTTCCTCCTGTGGCATCTGATTTGCCTGCTTTACTTCCTGTTCCATACTATTTCGTGTTGTTAAGAATTGCAGTAACCATTGCCGCTATCGAAGTCGTTGATGATGCCAAACTCAAAATTTCCGGTAAGCCCATCCGATTTTTGTTCATGGATTTCAACGGAACTATAATCTCGCATCCCGGCTCTATCTTTGTACGATTTCCCTTGCATACGGCAAGCGTCCCGTTTGGATAAAGCACATATGCCCTTCGTTTTTTCGCATCAACACTATACCCTCCGGCATTTTCCACGTAATCCTTATATTTCATTTTCTTGTGATAAGTTACAGCATTAGGATGCATCACCGCACCACTAATCTTAACTGTATTCACGTAATTAGAAACGTGCAACACATCACCTTCACGAAGTACCAAGTCTGCCTCACCTCCCGGATTTTCCAATGCTTTTTTTAAATCGATTCCCACGTAATAAACCTTTTCCAAAGACATACTATCTATCACTAAAGAATCACGACTGGAATGTTTAGCTAACTGCAAAGCAGAACTAACTCTTGCCAATTCATCAGCATTCATCCGACGCAACAAACGAGCCCCATTCACGTAGGCTTTGGAAGTAACCCCGCCAGCCCGTTTTACAATATCAGAAAGACGATCATTGGATGAACGCTTTGCGTATACACCAGGGTAAAGAACCTCGCCATTCACTGTCACGTTCTGCTGTTCACGGTATCCCGGGGAACGACGAACATATATCTCATCAAAAGGTTCAAGTGTAAATTCAGGATCTCCCTCCACAACCAAACCATTCTTCAAACCAAATGTAAATAATTCAGCCTCAGCCGGAGCTTCCTCCGTACTATTAGGAGACTTTATTCTTCGGGAAACATCCACCCGTACCATAGAGGCAGACTCCAACAAACCACCGGCTTGTAACACTGCATCCTCCAACGTCATATTATCCACGAAAGGATATTTTCGAGGATTCTTCACCTCTCCCCGAATGTCAATCACGTAATCTCCCCGCAATTCTGTTGCTGAAGGTACATACAAACGGTCATTCTTTTTCAATGGAATATCGTCGATCTCACCCCTTAACAATTTTCCCAGATCAACAGCAAGCATTTCTTGACTTAAATCCTCTTTCTCTCGATATAAAATAGTTCTATTTAAAAAGGCATCTTCCCGCGGTCCTTCCACCACGTTTATCAAATCCTTCACTGTCTTTATGGAATTATTTATCGCGTAATTTCCGGGACGATATACCGCTCCTGTCACGGTTACGCGATTTTCGTATCGACTTATGATCGGATCAATCATAACAGAATCACCGTCAGCCAACGTAAAATCAACAAAATCTTCGTTATCTACAGTATATATTTGAAACTCGGAATCTCCCTTACGGCTCACATTCACATTCTTCTTGTAAGCATCACTAGTAAATCCCCCAGCATACTCCAATAATTTACTCAGACTCTCCTCTCCCTTCATCTCGTAACGCATCGGACGTTTCACTTTACCAGCCACAGTGACAATTTTCTCGTAAGTACCCACGTTAATCAAATCACCATCCTGCAAAGTAATATCAAAACTATTATTACCATTCATGATATAATCATAAACATCCACGTGCTTAAAGGCTTTTCCATTCCGATACAACACGACATCCCGCAAAGTTCCCACGTTATTTACACCTCCTGCCGCATACAACGCGTGAAACACCGTTGCCAAAGAGGGTAACATATAGGTCCCGGGCATGACAATCTCCCCCATCACGTTCACTTGAATACTTCGAATTTGTCCCAACGACACTTTCAAAAATGTTGATGGATTTTCTGACGCTAAATCTGAATATATACGACTAAACATCGTTTTTAAATAAGAAGATGCCTCTTGAATCCGTTTTCCATTCAAATAAATCGGCCCTATATTCGATACGTTTATACTCCCCTCCGGGGATATCACCTGCCGAACAGTCGCTTCCGAATTTCCCCATATATCAATGATAACCTCGTCTCCTGGCCCCAACACATAATTCTCCGGTGTAGGAATATTCAAACTCGGTTCAAAAGTTAAATTTTTATTACTAAACAAATTCCGCCCGAAAATACTATTCTTATCCCCTTCTGTAACCAACACCACCTCCCGATTCTCTAACGAGATAGTCTCAATACGCTCTCTATTCTCTTGAGCCAAACCTCCCTGCTTTCCTGCATTTTCTCTTTCGTAATTCTCCTTGATTCTCAACACCTGCTCTTTCGTGACGCCTTTTTGCGATAACATCAAAATAATCTCGTCTTGACTTTTTCCTTGAGCCTGTGCGGACTTCACGGCTTCAATAACTTGCGCATCGGTCATCTGCGCACAAGCAATTCCCGTGACGCCAAGCATAAGTACAATAAAAATTAAAAATCTCATATTACTTTTTTTGAATGTTTTTTATGCAACCATCCCACAGGTTCATCTTTCTTGATTCACAAATCAATCCTGATAAACCTATATGCCGGATCGGCCACAAAGATACAGCATTAATTGAAAATCGAAAATCGAAAATCGAATTTTATTATAGTTTTCAGTCTATAACGTCTCTTCAAATCTCATACTTGCTCTCGTAACGCATAAAATTTACATCTCAAAGGCAAATAAACAGCCACCAGCACCACCATAGAAATAATAAAATAAATCAATGTATACTCGGGAAGATATACCAACACCAACAAATACCCCAAATTAACAACAGCCTGTACCCCCATGTAGATCAAAGAAACAGGCAAATGAGCAAACTTTCCCTCGTTAGCTAACAACTGGTATAAATGTTTCCGGTGTGGTTGTCCGATGTTCTCTTTCAACAAGATACGATGGATAATCGTCAGCACCCCATCCACCCCATAAACTGCCAAAAACACTAATGCAGACACGTATCCGGTATGCATTATAAATCCACCCAACAAAAAAAGTATAATAAAAGCCATTGATATGGCTCCTACATCCCCGGAAAAACATTTGGCACGAGAACGGAAATTATAAAAATTAAATACCAGCAATGATAGTATCACCACGGGAATAAACCCCGCCGGCGCTATCGGGAAAACAAACGCATTGATTCCCCATAACGCCAACATGGCAACCAGACTATATCCTCCGGTAATGCCGTTAATACCATCCATGAAATTATATATATTGAGTATGGCTAACCCAACAAATAAAGCCACAACCACATATCCCCACGAGACCTCGTGGACTCCTAACTGCAACAGCAGCAATAATAAAGAAAAGGTCTGGATCAAAAGACGAACCTTTGCAGAAAGCGGGTGCATATCATCAATAAAACTCACCAAAGCCACCAACGTCAATCCGCATAAAAACCAAGGTGCAAAAAAATCAAAAATCAATCCATGTACAAGTACCCCTAAATAAAAAATCACCCCACCTCCTCGTAGGGTAATTGTATGATGAGAACTCCTTGCATTAGGAACATCCAAAATATTATATCTCTTGGCAATCTTAAAATAAATGTTCTCCAGCACGAAAAGGAGCAGGAGAACAAATCCATAGATCCAATTTATCATTTCTGTTGCTTAAACGATTCAACCATCTCTCGAATCCCATCCTCCAAAGTATAACGAGGCTCGTAACCGATAGCACTTAACGCTAACTGACGATCAATAACCACATCTCCCCAGAGTTTCTGATAAAGATCAGGACGAACCTTCTCTACCAGTTTCAAGAATATAGAAGGAGAAGGTAAATTTACCGTGTGTACTCCCAATTGACGAGAAATTTCCTCGACCACGTTACGCGTAGAATAAGGAACTTTATCCGTCGGATAGAATACACCCTCAACCTCTTTCTCCACGGCTAAATGAATAAACTCAACCAAATTTTTTACATTAATAAAATCACGACTATTCCGGGCAGAACCGAAAGGCAGCGGAATATGCTTATTTACCAAACGAATCAAACGCAACATATTACCCGGAGCCATTCCACCCCCGTATGCCATCGGCGGACGAATAATCGCAGCCTTAAACTCCCGGTCGCTCATTGCCATTAACTCTTTATCTGCTTTAAGCTTAGAACTTCCGTAATAAGTCTGTGGTCTTTCCGGTGTTGTCTCAGAAATTCGACTGGCACTACCAAACACGGCTATCGTACTCATCTGCACAAACTGGCCTACTCCAGCTTGTTTTGCTTTTTGAGCTAATAAACAAGCCATCCGATAATTCACATCATCATAAAGTTCTTGGTCTTTCACTTCCGGACGATGTACGATAGCTGCAAAATTTATTACCGCATCAAACCCTGAAAATGCTTCAACGGGCATATCTCGAAATGCTTTCACAACAATCTCTTTCTCGTACCCGGTCGGTCTGCGACTGTAACACGTGATTGAATCCGTTGATACATATTTCCTTATAAATTGCCCGGCAATAAAACTATCTCCTCCAATAATCAATATTTTTTTCATTCCTTGATCCATTTAAAACGGCATAAACCTCCAACTTGCCCACATACATGAGCATCATTATCTATCTCATATTAGCGTGTTTATAAACAGGATACGCTCTCTCCTCTTATCTCGCTCCCCTTTTACGTCGTATAGACCTCAGATGTTTTATTCATTCTCATATAATTAATAATAGTGTTGTGTGTGTTGTTTTTAATCAAGATGCAAAAGTACATCAAAGGTTGCGTCACAAAATGATGTTTTTTTGTTTTTAACAACTTCTTAACAAGTTAGACGTCTTGTCAAAAATCATTTAAAAATATAATATTCACACACGCCTATCAGTAGTAATTATTTAAAAGGAAAACTGAAATTATACCCCCAGTTACGGGAAACAAACATTTACAAAACTTTACTAATATAATAATTTACAATAACACTCAATACTTAATATCCTATTCCTCCTTTAATAAAATTCGCTTTAATTGCTCATATGATCTCCC
>ENA-ORSX01002270-ORSX01002270.1-human-gut-metagenome-genome-assembly--contig:-NODE-2270-length-11138-cov-2.777046_pt1 | contig 11138 bp, 7 predicted proteins | sample MGYA00241904_ERZ509172 | MGnify/ENA primary metagenome ERZ509172 (study PRJEB26280, sample SAMEA2338795) | human gut metagenome | biome: human gut; feature: human-associated habitat; material: faeces...
TATGACAAGATTTTCTTAAAAAAGAATAAAAAGCACCCTGTAAGGGGATCCGGCAGTATGTGCAGGCTTCCCTTACAGGGTGTTTTCTATTTATGCAATAATTTTCTTTTCAGCCAGTCGGCCGCATAACCGAATGTGTGGCGTATCAGGGCAAATTCGATCCGGATATAGCTGCCTAGATGCTCCATCCGAAACGGAACCTTGCGGCATTTGGACAGACCATGGATTCCTTCTTTGATTCCGTTTTTGTAATCTGTTCCAAATCCGATTTTGCAGAAAAATAAATATTTCACCAGATATCCCAAAAGTAATGGGATGAAATTCAGGATCAGCTGCAAAAGCGGCATATTTTTGTAATTCAGCCAGACACTGTTGCGGGCGGATAGTTTCACTTTAAAAGTGTTATATTTGGAACCGCTCGTTCCGCTTCCGACGTGGTACACAAGAGCGGAAGCGCAGAACCGGTTTTTATAGCCGTAGATCATGGCACGGTAACCAACATCGATATCTTCCAGATAGGCAAAATGGCTTTCGTCAAAGAAGCCGATTTTATCAAACACGCTTCGTCTGTAGATAGCAGCTCCGGCACAGGCCGTAAATACCGTATCATCTTCGGTGTAATTCGAAACCGGTCGTCCGGCTCCCCGGCATACCCCCCAGCCCATCAAGGTATAGAGATCTCCTGCGCTGTCGATCAGATCGGGGTGATACATCTGGATCATCTTGCTGCTCACAGAAAAAATCCGGTCAGAGACCTCGATCGCCCGGATCATCTCTTCGACATAACGAGAATCCACGGTTGTATCATTGTTTAAAAGAATGACGTACGGGGTATCTGCGTGACGTATCCCTTCATTGACCGCACGGCTGAATCCATAGTTAGAATCCAGGGCCAGCACTTCGATATCAGGGTAAGTCTGTTCCATATATTCCAGACTTCCGTCCGTGGAGGCATTGTCCACGATCAGGATCTTGAAATCCCGGCAAGTCTGTTCATTTAAAGAAGCCAGACAGGGCTCCATAAAATGTTTTCCGTTATAATTGGGAATAATGATAGTAACTTTCATGTGCTCCTCATTTCTATTACTGCTGTAATTTATTTCGCGAATGTATTATATCAAATTCGGTTCTGTTTTTCTATACAAACATATGTTTATTAAAAATTACGAAAATATTACGGAAAAATGAATAAAATACTGTTAAAATTAAGTTTGTGCTTGTCCATTGAAATAAAGTATTGTATTATATCATAGATAATGTGTTTTTATAAGTAAGATAACGGAAGGTCGTATTATGATAAAAGAAAATCAGAAATTATTAAACCGTATTCAGGTTGTGCTGGATGCAGGAGTGATCATTGTAGCATATGTGCTGTCCTGGTATATCCGTTTTCGGAGCGGATTATTTGACCTGGATCCATGGTATCTGTCACTGAGAGAGTATATGAAGGTACTGTTCTTTCTGGTGCCGTCCTATTTGATCCTGTATTACGCATTTCAGCTCTACACGCCGAAGCGGGTACAGGGAAGAAGGCTGGAAACCTGGCATGTAGTACAGGCGAATGTGATCGGCCTGATGGGTGTGACCATGGTATTTTTCCTTGCAAAGCTTTCGGACAGATATTCCAGATGGGTAGTATTTATCTTCTACTTTGTCAATATTACCATGGAGGTATTCGCCAGAAATATGGTGAGGATGGTTTTGCGCAAGGCGAGAAAGAACGGATATAATCAGAAACATATGATTCTGGTTGGCTACAGCCGCGCGGCAGAGCAGTATATTGACCGGATTCTTGCAAACCCGGAGTGGGGATATGCCGTGCGGGGAATTCTGGATGACCACCAGCCGAGAGGAATGGAGTATAAAGGGATCAAGGTGATCGGGAGTATCGACAATCTGCTGGTCATTCTTCCGCAGAATCAGATCGATGAGATTGCAATCACACTGGGACTGGATGAGTATCACAAGCTGGAATATATTGTAAATATGTGTGAAAAATCAGGTGTGCATACAAAGTTTATTCCGGATTATAACAATATCATTCCGACAAAACCATATACAGAAGATATTCAGGGACTTCCTGTGATCAACATCCGTCATGTACCGCTTAATAATGCTTTGAATAAGTTTGTGAAGCGCGCAGTGGATATTTTTGGTGCAATCGTTGCGATCATTCTTTTTTCACCTGTGATGCTGGTTGCATCTGTGCTGATCAAGCTGACTGCACCGGGACCGCTGATTTTTAAACAGGAGCGGATCGGGCTGCAGAACAAGCCGTTCTACATGTATAAGTTCCGTTCCATGATCGTACAGAAAGAGAGCGAAGAGAAGAAGGGCTGGACGACAAAAGATGATCCGAGAGTGACTCCGGTAGGAAAATTTATCCGGAAGACCAGCATTGATGAGCTTCCACAGCTATTCAATGTGCTCAAAGGAGATATGAGCCTGGTTGGTCCGAGACCGGAGAGACCATTGTTTGTAGAAAAGTTTAAGGAAGAGATCCCAAGATATATGATCAAGCATCAGGTGCGTCCGGGACTGACCGGATGGGCACAGGTGAATGGCTATCGTGGAGATACTTCGATCCGGAAGCGGATTGAGTGTGACCTGTATTATATTGAAAACTGGACGTTGGGACTGGATTTTAAGATTATCCTGCTGACGTTCCTGAAAGGATTTATCAACAAAAACGCATACTAAGACGGAGGCGGATCTATGTTTCGCAGAAGAGAGCGAATATCGCTGCAGCAGAGAAAACGATTGAATAAAAAAAGACAAAGGCGGGGAATCCTGTTTTTGGTCCTGGAATTTCTGATACTTGCGGTTCTTGTTTTGGCGGCATTTATGATGTACAAGCTGGATCATCTCAACCATAATACACTGGATGAGAGCAGCCTGGAACTACATGAGACACCGAAGGGATACACGAATGTGGCATTGTTCGGGTTGGATTCCAGAGACGGAGAGCTAAGTGGCGGCGTGAGAAGTGACAGTATTATGATTGTCAGCATCAACAATAAGACCGGAGATGTAAAGATCATTTCCGTATATCGGGATACGCTGCTAAAGCAGCAGGATGGTTCTTATGAGAAAGCAAATGCGGCGTATTCCTTTGGAGGTCCGCAGGAGGCAGTGGCAATGCTCAACCGGAACCTGGATCTGGATATTACAAAATATGCTTCTGTAAATTTCAATTCGCTTGCAGATATCATAGATATCCTGGGTGGGGTGGAAGTAGAGCTGACCAGTGAGGAAATATTCTGGCTGAATGGATATACGGCAGAAACCTCACAGGTGGTAGGACGGCAGACACATACCCTGGATGAGAATTCTCCGGGAGTTCACAATCTGGATGGAATACAGGCAGTTTCCTATACCAGGATCCGTTATACAGCCGGAGATGACTTTAAGCGTGCAGAGCGCCAGAGAATCATATTGCAGAAGATGATTCAGAAGCTGAAGACAGCAGGACCGGTAAAATGGAATAAGATTCTGGATCAGGTACTGCCGGAAATATCAACGAATATGACGACACCGGATATCATGAAACTGGGACTGAATATATTCCGATACAAAATTGGAGAGACAAAAGGCTTTCCGTTTGATATTACGACCAGTGAAAATGTCATTGGACTGGAAGGCTCTTATGCGGTTGCGATCGGACATGCGGACAATGTAAGACAGCTCCATGAGCAGCTTTTTGGAGAGACTGGATACCAGCCTTCGGACGAAGTACAGCAGATCAGTCAGGATGTGGCTTATCTGACGGGGGTTTATCCGGAAAATTATGCACAGTAGCGAAAGAGGAAAAGAATGTTACGAAAAATGATCGCAGACAGAAAAATCGAATATAGTTCTTATACTTTAGTTTATGCGGCAGCGGTATTGGCTGCAAAGGCACATCTGGATTATGTGACTGCAGTACTTCTGATGGCAGAGGCAATGTTTTTGTTTATATGGAATTTTAGAAAGACAAAAAATCTTGTGGATATGCGGGGGCTTTTTACGCTGGCATGGGTAGGCGGAGAAGGCATCGCATGCCTGAAGCTCAGCAGGCTGCAGAGTGACTGGAGCAATGTGACATGGCTGACCTTTTTTCTGATCTATGTGTGTTTCAATCTGGGATATGATCTCTGGCTTGGCCGTTTTTCGAAAGAACAGAGGCAGGAAGTAAAAAGAGATGAGATCTCGGCAAAGCGGATTCTGATCTGCATCTTCGGACTGATGGCAGCTTCCATTGCATGTTTTACGTTGGAGGCAGTGGTGGTAGGTTATATTCCATTGTTCAATTCAGCGCCTCATGCATATTCTTATTTTCATATTTCGGGAGTGCACTATTTTACAATCAGCTGCATTTTGATTCCGGCACTGACTGTATTGTATACCAAGGTTACAGAAAAAATTTCGGTCAGGACATGGATACTTTTAATTGCAGGAAACCTGACGGCAGTGGCGATTCCTATTTTATGTGTCTCCAGATTTCAGCTGTTGTTTGCGGTTGGCTTTGCGGCAGTGATGTATCTGATGTTGTATAAAAAAATCACATGGAAGATGATCGTCACAGGTTTATTGATCATGATTCCAGTGTATGTACTTCTGACAGTTGCAAGACGGCATAATGTGACTTATTTAAATGGAATTTTTGAGATGAAAAATTCCAAAATGCCGATTTTTATTACACAGCCTTATATTTATGTAGCCAATAATTTTGAGAATTTTAACTGTATGGTAGAGCAGTTGACAGCGCACACATGGGGACTGCAGATGCTGTTTCCGTTTTTTGCACTGACGGGATTGAAATTTGTATTTCCACAGCTGGTGACAATTCCGGATTTTGTCACAAAAACAGAGCTTACGACGTTAACGATGTTTTATGATGCCTACTATGATTTTGGAATCATCGGAACCGCTTTGTTTGCGTTTATAATCGGTCTGACTGCAGCAGCAGTTTCAATTCCGGTGCGTCAGAAGAAAAATCCGATGACGTATATGTTTTATGGACAGATTGCGATTTATCTGGGGCTTGCCTTTTTTACGACCTGGTTCAGTAATCCGACGACCTGGTTCTGGCTGGCACTGACTTTGATGATGTACTGGTTTGTCGGATATCGCAGGAAAGGAATAGGATCACATGGAAGAAAATAGAACAGTGGATGTGCTGATCCCTACGTATAAGCCGGATCAGAGATGCGTACAGCTGGTAAAACGTCTGTTAAGCCAGAGTGTTCAGGTCAATCGGATCTATCTGATCGATACAGAGAGCGGGATCTTTCCAAAAGAGTTGTATACGATTTCTGACAGAGTCAAGATCCACCGGATTCTGCCGGAAGAGTTTGATCACGGTGGTACGAGAAATCTGGGAGCTGAGATGTCAGATGCGGAGATTCTTGTCTACATGACCCAGGATGCTATGCCGGCGGATCAATTTCTGATCGAGCGTCTGCTTTACGGATTTTCGTATGAAAACGTAGCAGCAGTTTATGCAAGACAGCTGCCGGCAGCGGATTGTCAGTTTATTGAGCGCTATACAAGAGAATTTAATTATCCGAAAACCAGCAGATTGAAATCCAAAGAAGATCTTTCCAAACTGGGAATCAAAACCTATTTCTGCTCTAATGTCTGTGCAGCATACCAAAAGGATGTATACGAAAGGCTTGGAGGATTTGTACGAAAAACGATTTTCAATGAAGACATGATCCTGGCAGGCAGGATGATTCAGGCGGGATGGAAGATTTATTATGCGGCAGATGCAAAAGTGATCCATTCTCACAATTATAACTGCAGACAGCAGTTTCACCGGAATTTTGACCTGGCGGTCTCACAGGCAGATCATCCGGAGATTTTTGAAGGAGTACCTTCTGAAGGAGAAGGGATACGTCTGGTGAAGGATACAGCAAAATATCTGTTGAAGTCGGGCAGACCATGGCTTCTGGTATCTCTTGTATGCAAGAGCGGGTGGAAGTACATAGGATATAAACTGGGGAAAAATTATAAGAAACTGCCCCGGTGGCTGATTTTGAAATGTACGATGAATCCACGATACTGGAGAGAAACTTGAAATTCACAGTTTTTTCATTGATGTTTGAAGGAAAATATTGTATGATGTTAAAGTGCATATTTTAGGCAATCTATGATGTATGCCATGAGAAAGGATAGAATTATGGGAGATACAAGAAGGCGTTCGAGAGCAGTAATGTCCGGAGCGGACAGAAGAAGTTCTCAGAGGTCGGGGCAGCCGCGCCGCCGTCCGGAGCAAAGAAATCAGATGGGAGACGACAGGGACAAAACGCAGAGACAGCGGTCCGCCCAGAGAAAACGACCGTCCGGCAGCACTTCTGCCAATGGAAGGCGGTCTGCGAACGGAAGACCTTCACAGAAGGGGCGTTCGAGAAAGCGGGCAAAGAGAGGATTTGCATCCTGGTCTACAGGGAAAAAAGCAGTGGCGATTCTGATGGGGGTTCTGATCCTGCTGATTACAGCAACCGTTGCAGTGGTTGCGGCAAAATGGGGAAAAATTGGCGGTGTTGCATTAAATCCGGATAAGCTTGCGATTTCGGAGGAAGCAGAGATCAGCGGTACCGGTTACCTGACTGTTGCACTGTTTGGTCTGGATACGCGTGAGACAGATGAGGAGATGGGATCCCGAAGTGATACGATTATGGTGGCGTCTCTGAACCGTGAGACAAAGGAAATCAAGCTGGTTTCTGTGTACAGAGATACGCTTCTGCAGCTTTCAGATGGAACTTACAATAAAGCGAATGCAGCATATGCTTACGGCGGTGAAGAAGAAGCGGTTGCTATGCTCAATAAGAATCTGGATCTGAATATTGAGCACTATGTGTCAGTGGATTTTTCCGTTTTAGTTCATGTGATAGATGCCCTTGGCGGAATTGATATTAATGTAGAAGAAGCGGAAAATGGCATGGACATCATTCCGTATCTGAACAACTATGTTGTAGAAGTGATTAAAAATACAGGAGTGGATTCAGCTCCGTTTACGCAGTTAGGACAGCAGCATTTGAATGGAGTACAGGCAACGGCTTATGCCCGTCTCAGATACGGCGGCGGTGACGATTATAAGCGAACAGAGAGACAGCGGCAAGTACTGGAGCAGATTGCGATCAAAGCGCAGAAAGCAAAACTTTCCACGATCAACAAGATCATTGACAAGGTGTTTGACAACGTGAAGACGAATTTTACACTGACGGAGACGATTGCTTATGCAAAAGACGTGAAGTCTTATAAATTTGGAGAGACGCAGGGATTTCCGTATGAAAGTACAACGGCTGATCTTGATGTTGGAAATTCTGTTGTAGCGACAGATCTGGCATCCGATGTGACGAAGCTGCACCAGTTCTTATTTGGAGAGAACGATTATACACCGTCTTCTACGGTACAAAGTATCAGTGAGGATATTTCCAACTCCACGTATGATACGGGAGAATCTTACGATACAGAATATGATGAGTATGGATATTCTCAGGATTATTCCGGATATGACAGCGGCTACACAGATAACAGTTATGGAACTGGCGGATATCAGGACAGTGGCTATGGAGATGGCAGCTCTGGTAATGGGTATACAGAAGATACCGGCGGTGATTATGTACCTCCGTCAGATGGCGGCGGTACAGACAGTGGAAGCAGCGACAGTAATTCCCAGATACCGGATACCGGAACCGGCGACAGTGGTGATACCGGTGGAGAGAGCTTAGAATAAGGGAAAAACAGTTTTTATTTATACGAAGAAAAGTCGAGAGACAGGAAAGAGGAGATGTACATGAAGTCGTTGAAAAAGATAGGGATTCTTTTGTTTGCAGTGTGCTTTCTGATGCTGTATCCTTCAGTGTCTGTACATGCGGCAGAAGGAACGTTTCAGTTTTCGGATCCTACAGCAAAAGTAGGAGAGGATGTTACAGTCAAAGCTAAGATCAGTACTGGTGGAGAAGCAATCGGGGATGGTTTTGTCACAGTAACATATGACAAAGCAGCACTGGAGTTTGTCAGCGGAACCAATGCAACCGGTGGGGACGGAACGGTGAAGCTGGAGGCTACCGGGGATGGAACTGTTTCAGAGCTGGAGTATACCATGGTCTTTAAAGCGCTGAAAGAAGGAGCAACAAAGCTGGAGGTGTCAGAGTATACCTCTTATCTGTATTCTGATGAAACTTTAAATCTGACAACAGGTGATTCCACAGTTACCGTGGAGGCAGGGGACGGAACATCGTCAGAGAGCTCAGCAGGGACCACTGCGGTGGCCACAGGAACGGGAAGTGTAGAGATCGACGGAGTCACATACACAATTTACAATGATTTTTCCGACGCGCTTGTTCCGGACGGATGCAGCAGAACTACGATGGAGTATAACGGAGAAACTGTAAACGCGATTTTGCAGGAAACTTCCGGAAAGTATTTTGTGTATCTGGTTGAGGGAGACAAAGACCCAGTGATGGCACTTTACAATGAAAAAGATAACTCATTTGCGATTACAGAGATGGTGTCGATTACAGATTCCAGTTATATCTTTTTGTTGGGAACAAATGATGGAAAAGGACTGCCGTCTCAGTTTAAGAAAACAAAACTGACAGTCGGCACACTGACTTTCCCGGTATGGCAGAATTCAGAGAGTGAGGACTTTTATCTGATGTATGCGATGAACGAATCAGGAGAGGAATCGTTCTACCAGTATGATACAAAGGATGAAACGTACCAGAGATATCCAGTCACAGATGTAAAAGAAAAGAGTACAAGTTCTTCGACAACACTGATAGATAAAGTAAAAAACTTTCTTCAGGATCAGGTGCTGATTGTTGTAGCAGCAGCCTGGGCGGTTATTTTAATTTTGATCATCATTATTATTGTAGTCGGCGTGAAATTACGCAGAAGAAATGAAGAACTTGATGAATTCTACGATGAGCATGAATCCATCGGGAATTCAAAAGGAAGTCGTGCAGTTGTTGAGAAAAAATCTCGTAAACAGTTCAAAGGATATCAGGACGAAGAGGATGATTTTGTAGATGACTTCGAAGACGAAGAGGAAACAGATGACGAAGATCCTGATGAATACGAAGAGTACGAAGATGATGACGAATATGGGGAAGATGATTACGACACATACGAGGACGATTCGGATGAATATGAGGATGATTTTGAAGAGTACGACGATGACGAGTATGAAGATGATGATTATGACGACGAATACGATGAGTATGAGGACTATGATGATGACGAAGAAGAGGATGATGTTCCGGAGTATCAGCCAAAACGAAGATCGTCTGCTCGTGAAGAAAAAGACAGTTATGATGTAGATTTTATAGATTTATAAGAAATTGGGGCAAACAACAGAGAAAGTCTGTGGTATGCCCCGATTTTATTTATAAATAGTCACTTTAAGGAGAGTATAAGGAGGAGAAAGATATGTGTGGAATTGTAGGATATGTAGGAGAAAAGCAGGCAGCGCCGATTTTGCTGGATGGATTATCAAAGCTGGAATACAGAGGATATGACTCAGCCGGAATTGCAGTCTATGACGGAGCAGAGATTCAGACAGAAAAATCAAAAGGTCGTTTAAAGGTGCTCAGTGAACTGACACATGACGGACAGACAATGCCGGGAACAATCGGGATCGGTCATACCAGATGGGCAACACATGGTGAACCGTCAGATGTAAATGCACATCCACATTATAACAAAAATAAAAATATTGTTGTTGTGCACAATGGAATTATTGAAAACTATTTGAAACTCAAACAGAAGCTGGAGAAAAAAGGGTATGAGTTTGTGTCGGAGACAGATACCGAAGTACTGGCACATCTTCTGGATTACTATTATCAGGGAAACCCTCTGCAGGCGATTACAAAGGTAATGCATCGAGTAGAAGGGTCTTACGCACTTGGGATCATGTTCCAGGATCATCCGGATGAACTTTATGCAGTGCGAAAAGACAGTCCGTTGATCGTGGGAGAGACAGAAAACGGATGTGTGATCGCATCCGATGTTCCGGCAGTGCTGAAATATACAAGAGATGTATATTTTATTGAAAATGAAGAGATTGTACGTATGGAAAAAGATTCGATGCAGTTTTTCAATGTAGATGAAGAAGAAATCGAGAAAACTCCTGAGCATATTGAGTGGGATGCCAATGCAGCAGAAAAAGGCGGATATGAGCATTTTATGCTGAAAGAGATGTATGAGCAGCCAAAAGCAATTCTGGATACGTTTTCACCGCGCATCAAAGGAAATGATATCGTGATCGAAGAGCTTGGGATGTCTGATGAGGAAATCAAGGCAATCCGCAAAATCATGATCGTGGCCTGTGGATCTGCATATCATGCGGGAGTTACTGCAAAATATGTGATGGAAGGAATGGCTCGGATTCCGGTGGAAACAGATCTGGCTTCTGAGTTCAGATACCGTGATCCGATCATGGGGGACGGAACATTGGTTGTGATCATCAGCCAGTCAGGAGAGACTGCAGATTCTCTGGCGGCACTGCGTGAAGCAAAGCAGAGAGGGGCAAAGGTACTTGGAATTGTCAATGTTGTCGGAAGTTCTATCGCAAGAGAGGCAGATAATGTCATGTATACATGGGCGGGACCGGAGATTGCGGTTGCGACAACAAAAGCATACTCCAGTCAGTTGATCGCATTGTATCTGCTGGCCATGAAATTTGCATTTGTGAGAGGGAAAATCACAGATTCGGAAATGCGGGGATATATTGAAGATCTTCAGAAACTTCCGGAGCAGGTGGAGCTGTTATTAAATAACAAGAATCGCATCCAGAAGTTTCTGGACACCTTTGTTCTTGTAAGCTGTTCCGCAGCATACCGGAACTGCTGTACATTCACAAGTTGCTTTTCTCAGAGTTGCCTTCAGTTCTTCTGTAGACGGCTCTTCTCCCTCCAGATACTGCATCATCAGATCGTCGTCCAGCTCGCAGATCTTCTCTACCAGCTCTGTACGATACAGCTCTGCATCATCTTTCATGCTCTCCGGAATCTCTTCGATCGAAATGTCATCACCTTTGTCATCATTGTAGATGTAAGCTTTCATTTCAAACAGGTCGATGATTCCTTTGAATTCATCTTCTTTTCCGATTGGAAGCTGAAGACAGATTGCGTTTTTACCTAATCTTGTTT
>ENA-ORSX01002272-ORSX01002272.1-human-gut-metagenome-genome-assembly--contig:-NODE-2272-length-11132-cov-52.961813_pt1:0-10000 | contig 11132 bp, 7 predicted proteins | sample MGYA00241904_ERZ509172 | MGnify/ENA primary metagenome ERZ509172 (study PRJEB26280, sample SAMEA2338795) | human gut metagenome | biome: human gut; feature: human-associated habitat; material...
GTAAAAGCAAAGCCGACCAGATCAAACTCCTTGTCAGGCAGGCACAGAAATCCGGAATGAAGCTGGATGAGATCGCGGATAAGCTTGGCATGGCGCTGCCTGAATAACCTGATATCCCGCTTTTCCTCTGTCCCGCTGCCGAAAGGCTGCGGGATTTTTCTTTTTCGATTTTTGTACACACTTCCTCTCTTCGATTCTGAAAATCGATAGAATAAAATCTCCAAGAAAAAAATCCCAGCACAGTTCATCACTGATGCTGGGATCTGTATTGAGCTACATATTGACAATCTTTTCCTTGAAATGATATTCTGGACACGCTGCCTTTTCAAAAAAACGCAATCAAAAAAAGCAATAATACCCAAAAACACCTTAAGCTGCAACTCACGGTGTTTTTGGGGTTCCAGGCGGCTTGTGCCCTTTCTGGAATCTTCTTGATATTCTTTTCTGCAACAACAATTCACATTATCTGGTGAGCTGTGGGTCAGATATCCTTCATTTTGGCAAAAATAGTCACCGGAGCGCTGTCTATTCCCTGTATGAATAAAGGTACGCACAGCACCTGCTCAAGGCGGTCAGCCTCCACGTCGGCGAGCGCCACATCCTCAATAATCAGCACCGGTTTGTTTCCATTTCCGCCCAGCATAATTTGATGCGCGCGAATCCCATCTTCCAGAGCCAGCGGTGAGGAAAGCGAAATCCAGTCCAGCCCCACTGCCTTTAGATGCGGCCAGCGCGTAACAATCAGTTGCGCCGTAGCTGCTGATACACTTGGCCCCCGCTGGGAATAGCGAAGATTGTCCTCCGTTCGTACAGCTTCAAAGCCACTGCGCAGGAACAGCATGTCCGCCTGCTTTATCGCCTCATCGTGCACCAACAGTTCGTCGGGCATAACCGATTCGCCCTCTCCTTTAGGGATGTCCAGCAAAAGAGGGCTTTCGCTGAAAAACATCTCCTGCGGCACCTGCCAAAGTTGCTTTCCTTCCGGATCAAAATGGTTGGGTCCATCCATATGCGTGCCATAATGATTAAACAGCTCCACACGGAATGTGTTGCATACAGCGCCGTCTTTCCCGATCACCTCAAACGGCATCAATTTCATTGTCGGCGCGCCGGGAAAAGCATGGTCGTGCAGGTTCAAGCTGTGAGATAGACGCAGATACATAACGTTCATCCTCACTTTTCATATAAAGAGAATGGTATTTGCTGTAGAAACGCTGACGATAGTAGAAACAAATGCCATGATAAACGCCCCCAGATAAATAGTGCCTGTGCGTTGGTAAGCCTTTCTCAGTACCACTGTACCGATAGCCATCATGGGAATAAACGGAATAACGAGACAAATATTTACCCATGCACGGTTTGTATAGAATGCAGCCAGACCTGTTGTGAACAGCACGAAAAACTGGAGGGTCACAAGACCAATCAAGCCGATGGTGTTTACCACAACGCACATTGCCGTATTCGCCCATGGCTTCTTGGTCTGCACACGGGCGCTGACATTCACCATAAACGATGTCACCAACCAGAATATGGCCATAAACGGCACATAGCGCAGCCACAACGTCAAGATGCTTCCGTCCGCCGCACGCACGGCAAAGCTCCAAAAACGAAAATCCGTCTTAAAGAAGCGATCAGCAAACAAAACAGTCGTATACGCGCCCACCATTACGATAAAAGCCAACAGTAAGCTTTTCCCTACATTGGACCAGCTGGTTTTAATGCCCCACTTCGATGGCGCATCACCTGATTTTTTGCCATCAACAAAATAACCCACGGCAAAAATGATTGCTGCCAGGGCCGCGTTCAACACCGCCCACACAATGATACCATTGAATCCGGGCTGCGGGAAAAATGCGGTGGAGTTATTTCTGGCTCCATCTGTAAAAATCATGCCGTACGCAATGTTCGAGAACGCCGGCATAACAGTAAGGCCTGGCAAAATCGCCAGCAAAACAAGGCTGATAATAAACACCGCTTTGCCTCGCGCCGTAACGGGAGCCGGACGCGCCGGGCCGGCCGGCTGCATCAGCGTAGCAAAAAACGGCGTTTTCATTAAAAGCGTGGCGAGGGGAATCAGCAGCAGGAAGAAGCCCGCAAGGCCCACGGCATTCAACACTTCTTTCCAGAACCACAGCTGATTATCCGCCGCAATGGGATTGGGCGCTCCCAGTGTGTCCATGAAGAACTGATTGGTAATCGTCGCATTCTTCTTGGAGAAGAATTGCCACTGATGCGATGTATCCGGATTATACACTACGCGCATCGTGCCGTCCTCGATATTTCCGTAGTACTTTCCGATTTCCACCTTTTCTGTATTGTCCCATCCGGAAAGTGTTACATCATTGTGGCCCGTTTCGGGGTCTATGGCAGCATCCGCCTGCAGCGTGAACGCATCTGGCGTAGTTGTGTTGATAAAGAACTTTGCTTCGGGCGAAACGGTCATATCTGCCCACTGGTAGCCGTCTACCTTTGTTACCTGAACCGTGGCTCCCTCGTCATAGCGGGCAAAGTTAATGCCTACGTTTACGCCTTCGGGCATATTATTTAGAAGATAATGATCGGGGAAGAAAGCCAAAATCAACGCACTGGAAACCTTTGTTTTATAATCGCTCGCATCGCTTGGCTGTCCTGTATATTCCAAACCGTGTTCATTGCGTCCATAGGCGTCCAATGTAAAGGCCACGTTGCGTCCGCCCGTGGAATGGCCCGTGATGCCAATACGGTCCGGGTCCACATAATCGATATTATCATGTACATAATCCACCAGTTGCAGCATGCCCAAACCGTAATAGCTGCGGCTGACACCATAGGGGAGCGTTGTTCCAGAGGAACTGCCCGCGCTGTATGTGTCCATGTTGAATACCACAAAGCCGCGGCGCGCAAGCTCTATGGATGTGATGTCCTGCGTTTCCAGCGTAGCATGATAACCGTGGCTGGTGATTACAGCAGGGGCAGGGTTATCCTCTGTGGCCGTGGCGGGCCGATGCACCAAAACGCGCAGTGTTTCGCCGTCCGGCATCGGAAGTCGAACATCCGTAACGGTCACGCCTCCAAAATCCGTCTGGATCAAGCTTGCGCCGATGCAACTGATAAGGATAAGAACGACTGATACGGCCACCCATGCAATTGCATTCATTTTTGTTTTCCCCATGATTGCTCCATTCCTTTCTGTCAAAATATTATTCTTCCATCAAAACCTCAACTACCTCCAGCAGTGTGTTTTCCATTCCAACGTTCCCCGGGAAAATAACATAGGGCATGCCGGGAAATTTGCTCTCGGGACCAGTCAGCCATACTGGTATCCCTGGTCGTATCTGTCCCATGACTATAGCCCTGCGAACACCTAGCGCCTTTGTTCCCACATCACTTGAAGTAATGCCCCCCTTGGCGATAATGAAAGCCGGCCTTGCTGTAAGCTTTTCTATCACACTTGTCAATGCATCAGAAATACGCACAGATACCTCCAGCTGCCTGTCTTTCTCGTCTGTGTCCAGATCCAGTCGGTCGCGCCGGGTAAATACAACCACACTGCGGCCCAATGTAATATGCTGCTGTGCTAGGGCTACTACCCGTGCCACTTCCCTCTCAAGACCGCCCTCCTCCAGTACTAGGTGTTGATCAAACTGAATGAATTCAAGCGGACATATGCTTTTGCGCAGTTGTTCAAGCTGTCGGGTCGTCTTATTTACATGAGACCCCACAATTACAATGCCGCCATTTCGATCACCCGGCAAAATCAGTTCTTTATGGGTCAGCAACGGCTTGTCCGGCACGCCTCCCAACACCTTGGTCACCGCAGCCGCGCTGCGCAGTAAAAAGCGCTTTCCTTTGGATATGGCACGCAGGAGAACAATCGAAAACACCTTCACATTTTCATATGAAATACTGTTTACAATTACTTTTCCGAAATCATGCACAGCCATGAGCTGGCGCTCAATCTCATCGTAGCTACAGGTACACAGATTTTGCAGCGAAATGCAGGTTATATCCTGCGCACACACTGTTCCACCGCTTTTTTCGACGCACCACTCGGGAAGAGAAGACGCCTTATATCCAAAGCTTTTGTCCTTGGCGAATTCCGTAAGCCCTGCAGGGATTAGCTGTTCTCCCTCCTGCACATAATGAATGTTATTTAATGTATAACGCCCTCCCTCCATGAAGAATGGATAAATGATCTCTCCGTCAAATGGCTTTTCCCCCAGCTCCTCCAGGGTATGACGCAACGTCTGTGTCTCCAAAGGGTAATGCCCGCGCAGTGTAGAATCACTGCGGCTTATCAGAATGTATGGTCTATCAGCCGCCTGGGCCGCAGCATGAATGGCATATGCCATCCTTTCATGTTCAGCAGCGGTCACCTCCGCTGTCATTCCGCGCGAATTGGTAAGTATGAAAAACATGCGCCCTGGCTCTTGAAAGGCTTCTAAAAGCGTATCCGGATCCCAATTGGTGTATACGGGCACCCCATGTACGGTTTGCACCCCTGTTGGATCATCATCCAGTACCACTACTTTTGCTGTGCTGCGCGAAAGTTCTTCGTTCAGCGTATGTTCCACCTGTGTACTGTCTGGCTGTGTAAATTGGTTCAGCACATCCACAGTAATTGGTTTAGGTTCCATCATTTTTTGTCCATCTCCCTGCTCTGTACTGTTACGTTTGCCAAGCCTTCAAAAAATTTTACGATAGCGCTGTGATCTTCATTTTCATGTCCGGCCACCTTCAGGGCCTGCATGATTTCAAACAAAAGCGCCGTCAAAGGCAGCGGCACATCCAATGCATGGGCGCTGGCCATCACATTTTTGATATCCTTATGATTGATGGAGATTTTTCCGCCCGGCTGAAAATCCCTATGCAGCATCATGGGCGCTTTTGCATCCAGTACCTGGCTTCCGGCAAGGCCGCCGCGGATTGCCTCGTACACCAACGCCGGGTCAGCCCCAGCCTTAGCCGCCAGGACAAGCGCTTCCGACACGGCGGCGATATTCAAATTCACAATGATCTGATTTGCCAGCTTGGTCACAGAGCCACTGCCTGCCGGGCCAATTCTCATCGCAGATGAGCCTATAGCTTCAAAATATGGCTTTGCCCTTTCGAAAGCGCTTTCTTCGCCGCCCACCATGAGCGCCAGTGTCCCTGCTTTAGCCCCCGGCTCACCGCCGCTAACGGGCGCATCCAGAAAATCGACCTGTTTTTGCGCCAGTCTCTGCGCGCATTGGCGAGATTCCTCCGGCGTGACACTGCTCATATCCACTACAAGTGAACCAGGCTGTAGGAATTCCGCCAACCCGGCTTCAAACAGCACCTGTTGAACGATGCCACCATTCGGAAGGATCATAAATATTACATCACATGATTCACCAATTTCCCTTATATCAGCCGGACAAGCCCCGAATTGCTGCGCTGCGGCGCATGCCGTACTGTTAACATCGTTTACCAATACCTCATATCCAGCTTCACACAAATGCCTTGCTATCGGTAATCCCATGATACCAAGGCCGATAAAGCCCAGCTTTTCCATCAATTTTCCTCCCTTTTTATTTTTTTACATTATAATACCACATACCGGTATACCGGTCAACCTATTTTTGATATTTTTATAAATATCATTCACATAAATTTTAAATATTTCATTAAATATTTTATATCATTGTGTGAATATGGCAAAATCCTGATATTGAAAAAAAGAAGTTTTTATATTATACTGATATCGATAGAAACGCACTACACAGAAGGATCCTATTGTCCACCTTGCTATCCATGATTTCTAAACATGCGTATTTTTAAGGAGGGAGTACTCTCTTTGGCAAGTTTCAAACAGCTTCAGGAACAGGCTTACAACTATTTAAAAAGTCTTTTGATAGCCGATAAGCTCGAAGATGGTGTAATCTACTCGGAAACAAAAGTAGCAGCGCAAATGAATATTTCCCGTACGCCAATGCGTGATGCGCTTCATCGTCTGGAGCAAGAGGGTTATATCGACATTATTCCCAGTAAGGGCTTTTGTTTAAAGCCTATTTCTCCGGAAGGTGTTATTCAAAACAGTCAAATTCGCAGTGCCTTGGAGGGATATTGTGCTGTGATGCTTGCACAGGAATGCCGAACGGTTCATGCGCGTGAAACCCTGCAAGGTATGGAGGCCCTGCTTGCGCAGCAGAAGGAGCTTATCGGGAGCATAGAGAACATTCCCGGTTTCGTTTCGTTGGATGTGCAGTTCCATACCGCAATCGTGCAGTACAGCGGCAATGAAGAATTAGAATGTATCTTTCACAATCATTTGCACTATATCCAGCGCATGGCGCGGCGGTCTTTGGCTGAACCGGGCCGCATGGCGGAGACGGTAAAGGAGCACCAGGATATCTGTGATGTGATCCGTTTTGGAGATGTCGCGCACGTCTACACCGTCACGATACGACATATGCAAAATTCCCAGCGTATGTATCTGGAGGAACATGCCAGCCAAATCCATCTTTCTCTGAGATCGAATGCCGCAGGATGCGGCCCCTGACATATGACCCGGGGGGACTGATAAAATAATGAAGCTACCTCATATGGCGATATGAGGTAGCTTGCTTTGCTAAATCCATAAAAACGGCGAGATGCTTTTTCAGCAGCAGTCTACGCCGCGATTTAGAGAAGCGAAGGTAAAAAATTTGTTGGCTTATTGTTTCAAGGAGTATTTTGGGTGCGCTGATTTATTTTCTTTCAGAGATATAAAACAGTGGGTGTTTCTTTGCTGCCTCGAAGCTGCTCTGCTATTCTGAAAACCGATAGAAGCAAATCTCTGCCAACAAAAAATCCCAGCACAGTTCATCGCTGATGCTGGGATTTCTATTGGGCTTCATCTGAGTTACATATTGACAATCTTTTCCTTGAAGTGATATTCTGGACACGCTGCCTTTTCAAACTGGGCCGGAGGGAGGTGGCTGCGTGTCCTTTTTGCTCGATGTTCTGAGTGGAATTTTGGCGAATATTATTTCCGGAAAAATTCTGATGATTTCAAAAAAGCGCAGTCAAAAAAGCAGTAATACCCAAAAACACCGTGAGCTGCAACTCACGGTGTTTTTGGGTTTCCAGGCAGCTTGTGTCCTTTCTGGAATCTTCTGAGCAGATAAGCCGTTTTGGCGCGGCTTTTAAAAAACCGCCTCCGAAGAGACGGTTTTTGGTGCACCAACAGGGACTCGAACCCGGGACCCGCTGATTAAGAGTCAGCTGCTCTACCAACTGAGCTATTGGTGCTCATATAACTTTGTAATCGCCAGGGACTTCTCTGAGCAAATTTGCCCAATCTATTGCACTCTTAAACTCCAAATTTTAGCTTTGTACTGCGATTTTTAGAGAAGTCTTAGTGTGTTACAGTAGCTCTACCAACTGAGCTAAAAGTGCAAAACAGTCGCAAGAGATGCGGCGCGGAATATAAAAATGGTGACCCCTGGGAGAATCGAACTCCCGATTTCGCCGTGAGAGGGCGACGTCTTAGCCGCTTGACCAAGGGGCCATATTTGGGGGAAAAAGCTGGTTTTTCCCCAAATAAGGAAAAAAGCCGGCACCTACCTATTTTCCCAGGTCGTCTCCAACCAAGTATCTTCGGCACAACCAAGCTTAACTTCTGTGTTCGGAATGGGAACAGGTGGAACCTTGGCGTCATCGGCACCGGCTATGAATGTGCTTGAAGCAATTGCTTAAAGCCTAGCCTCTACATATTCTCTTTTTCCCTTTGAAGGTCATACCTTCAAAACTGAACAACTACTGCGCTCTCTTGGGCAAATGCAGAACCTTCAAGAAGATTGTGGTCAAGCCCTCGACCGATTAGTACTCGCTAGCTGAACACGTCACCGTGCTTACACTTTGAGCCTATCAACCTTGTAGTCTTCAAGGGGTCTTACCTGATTATCTCAGTGGGATATCTTATCTCCAGGCCGGCTTCACGCTTAGATGCTTTCAGCGTTTATCCGATCCGCACATAGCTGCCCAGCTGTGCCACTGGCGTGACAACTGGTGCACCAGAGGTGCGTCCATCCCGGTCCTCTCGTACTAGGGACAGATCCTGTCAAATATCCTGCGCCCACGACAGATAGGGACCGAACTGTCTCACGACGTTCTGAACCCAGCTCGCGTACCGCTTTAATGGGCGAACAGCCCAACCCTTGGGACCTACTTCAGCCCCAGGATGCGATGAGCCGACATCGAGGTGCCAAACCTCCCCGTCGATGTGGACTCTTGGGGGAGATCAGCCTGTTATCCCCAGGGTAACTTTTATCCGTTGAGCGACGGCATTTCCACTCACATACCGCCGGATCACTAACTCCAACTTTCGTTACTGCTCGACCCGTCAGTCTCGCAGTTAGGCTGGCTTATGCGTTTGCACTCTTTGGCTTGGTTTCCGTCCAAGCTGAGCCAACCTTTGAACGCCTCCGTTACTTTTTCGGAGGCGACCGCCCCAGTCAAACTGCCCGCCTAACAATGTCCCCCGACCCGATTCAGGGCCGCAGGTTAGAATTCCAATATCACAAGTGTGGTATCCCAAGGCTGACTCCACACAGGCTGACGCCCGTGCTTCCATGTCTCCCACATATCCTGTACATGTAATATCGAAACCCAATATTAGGCTGCAGTAAAGCTCCATGGGGTCTTTCCGTCTTGTCGCGGGAAACCGGCATCTTCACCGGTACTACAATTTCGCCGGGCGGGCTGTTGAGACAGTGCCCAAATCATTACACCATTCGTGCGGGTCAGAACTTACCTGACAAGGAATTTCGCTACCTTAGGACCGTTATAGTTACGGCCGCCGTTTACTGGGGCTTCGGTTCAGTGCTTGCACACATCCCCTTAACCTTCCAGCACCGGGCAGGTGTCAGCCCGTATACGTCATCTTTCGATTTAGCACAGACCTGTGTTTTTGCTAAACAGTTGCTTGGGCCTATTCTCTGCGGCTCACTTTCATGAGCACCCCTTCTCCCGAAGTTACGGGGTCAACTTGCCGAGTTCCTTAACAACCCTTCTCCCGTTGGCCTTAGAATCTTCTTCCTACCTACCTGTGTCGGTTTGCGGTACGGGCGCCTTAGATATACACAGGGCTTTTCTCGCCACTCTCCATGCTGGACTTCCCTACTAAATTTCAGTCCCTTTCGACCGGGTAAACCAACACCCGGCACCAACACTTCAAATGTGTCCCCCTGCTTAAATCTTTCGGCGGCTACGGAATCTCTACCGTATGTGCATCGGCTACGCCTTTCGGCCTCACCTTAGCTCCCGGCTAACTTGGAGCGGACGAACCTTCCTCCAAAAACCTGAGGCTTTCGGCCATGATGATTCTCACATCATTCGCGCTACTTATTCCGGCATTCTCACTTGTGTACAATCCACATCCGCCTTCGCTAATGCTTCGCCTCGTACACAACGCTCCCCTACCCATCCTTGCGGATGCCTAAGCTTCGGTGCAGGTTTTAGCCCCGTTGAATTTTCGGCGCAGAGTCACTCGACCAGTGAGCTATTACGCACTCTTTAAATGAGTGGCTGCTTCTAAGCCAACATCCTGGCTGTTTTCGCAACTCCACATCCTTTTCCACTTAAACCTGCTTTGGGACCTTAGCTGTAGATCTGGGCTGTTTCCCTTTCGACTATGAGACTTATCTCACATAGTCTGACTCCCATGCATCAATTTTCCGGCATTCAGAGTTTGATAGGCTTCGGTACCCTCTCGGGCCCTAGGCCATTCAGTGCTTTACCTCCGGAAATCTAACATGAGGCTAGCCCTAAAGCTATTTCGGGGAGAACCAGCTATCTCCGAGTTCGATTGGAATTTCTCCGCTACCCACAATTCATCCGCCGCCTTTTCAACGGAGGTCGGTTCGGTCCTCCATGGGGTTTTACCCCCACTTCAACCTGATCATGGGTAGGTCACTCGGTTTCGGGCCCAATGCATGCAACTCAACGCCCTTTTCAGACTCGCTTTCGCTTCGGCTTCATTGCTGAACAACTTAACCTTGCTGCATACATTCGCTCG
>ENA-ORSX01002275-ORSX01002275.1-human-gut-metagenome-genome-assembly--contig:-NODE-2275-length-11111-cov-2.478835_pt1 | contig 11111 bp, 9 predicted proteins | sample MGYA00241904_ERZ509172 | MGnify/ENA primary metagenome ERZ509172 (study PRJEB26280, sample SAMEA2338795) | human gut metagenome | biome: human gut; feature: human-associated habitat; material: faeces...
GCTTTCGTCATGCCTTACCTGCCTGTTTTATTATAAACTATTTTCCTTGAGCTGTTATATCTGAAATTTTCCCGAAACCATCATATTTCACCTGCTTTTCCTCATCCAAATTTCCCGTTCCCGGATCTTTTTGCGGAATCAGGTAAACATATCCTTCCGAATCCGAGGCTTGTGTCGCCATCATCACGGCTTTCGTGTTCAACGGTAAGGTCAGTAAAATTTCCGTGTCACTGTCAAAGTCTTCCGAATTGACATTATATCTTCCCTGCGTGTAGAATTTCAGAATAGTGATATTCTCTCCTGCTACCGCCGTGTATTTCAATGATGAACTGAGTGAACCGTCTATATTCAGACGCACGGCATGAATCTCTCTAGCTGTCGCCACGTACATGATCGGGTCCACCGTACTGAAACAAATTGACACAGAACGATCCAGTAAATCCTTGATGGCTGCCGGAACCGAATACAAGTAACTCGGAGTCGGGTTAACCAACGTATAATCCTGATTTTTAGTAAAAAATGTGTAAAGAGAATATTCTCCCGATACTTTGTCCTTCAATACCATCACCAAGGAAGAGCTATTCATGAAACCTCCGGCCACGGCCTCTTTACCCGGCACGGCAGAAGGATCAAAGGGGAAATTATCGTCATTTTCAGAAGAAGAATACAACGAACATTTGTTCTGCGAGTAAGCCCCGTTAAAACGCCCGAAGCGTCCTACCTGTGAATCATACCAGATCGTCGATCCGCTGGAATGAGTCCCATCGCCCGTGGCCGCGGCAACCACTCGATTATCCACGTAATTGGACTGCAAACCGCCCAAGTCGGAAACCACTTCCGGCTTGATAAATATCGCATCATTCTGACGAAGATGCTGGTACACCTGATTATTCATCACCAAAATCGTCGTTGCGGGAGCCAAATAGAAATGTCCGGAAGTATATGTCTCGGTCACGAAAGGAATAATCTTACCCGTTTTCAGGAAGGAATAGTCCCGGCAATCAGCCCGGAACAATCCATTCTTTCCGGCCATCCACAGGATATTCTGATAGGTACTCCATGTTGCTCCCGACACGGTATAGGCCACGTTATCAATCCAATCATCCAAAGGTTCCCCCTTGGAGGTGAAAATATCATCATATTGAATTTTCTCCGTTCCCGTAAATCCCTTGCTAATGTCTTTATCCATGATTAACGACAAATCGGAAGTCACGCCATCACGGGAATGAGCCACGATAATGCCTTCCCCGAATTGGCTCTCCACCACTAGAGAAAAGACAGAATAATATTTAAGCGTGGAAACTTTGTCCGTCACTTCCAAGGTCAACGTGTAACCACTAGCCTGAATCGGCATGGAAGCAATCGTGTCAAGCACCCGTTCGTTCGACAACACTTCTCTCAATCCCGCTGACGAACTTAACTCGATCTCCCATTTATATTCCAAATCCGGATGGTCCGGGGTTCCGTTTTTTTTCACGGGAATATCAATATGCAATTTGCCCAAATACGCCACGTACTGCGTTTCCGACACACCATTCAGGTCCAGTTCCACGTTAGGAATTTCTTTCGTGTCATAGGTGCTCTTGTCGTCATAACACGACACGAGGCCGTATCCCAACACGAGCAACAACAGGTAATATATAGTTTTCATCTTCATTATCTTTAATCCGTTTTATCAAAACTTTCGCGCTCTCACTGGTTGGTTTATAGCAAGTCCTCCATCATGCAACAATGGAGTTCCATGTTCTTGTTCGTAATCATCCAGATACTTCTGTAACAACTCGTAGTAAGCATTCGTGATCGCTGTATTATAGAACATATACCCATCCGGATCCATCCGGTTATACTGGGGCCACTGATCCGCTTGCCACGGCCATCCTAAAGCTGCCAGAATCGCCTTATGTGCGTTCCGGCTATAATAATTGTAGTTCGCCAGATTCATACTTTGTCCTGCATTGATCAAAAAATTGTAGGTTCGGGCATAAAATGTACCACTGGGGAGCATCGGTAATTGATTATCCCACGAAAATTTAATACGAGTATATTCCGGTGGTCCGGCCACGAAATACTCCGAAGCACCCAACACAATTTCCATCATACACGTCGTGTCTTCCAATTCAACCAACTTCGGCAATTCCAGCGTGAGATACCCGTAACGTTCCCCGGCGGGAATAACGGCATTCAACACCTTATACGATCCTTCCAACAACCGGCTGCTATCCCGCACGATCGTGTACCCTACCGCCCGGTCGTAATCCCGGACATCCCCGACCAACTTTAACGGGATATTCACCACCATCGTCTCTTCTTCCGGATCACTCCAAAACGAATAAGTCTGGTCAAAAGTCTTCGTTAAGGAGTTATATCCCGGATAAGTCCTCACGTCCACGCTATTCCATGGAACCGTTACCGTGGCTTGGGTCTCATCAAAAGTATCTATTCCCACTTTCGAGCAACCGCCGCATAGCAACCCGCTCAAAAGAAAACATATCGCGTACAGAAAATTAAATCTGTTCATATCCTTTCATTTATAGCATTATTAATCATCATTGAACACGTCCCATTTCCCGTTCAATAGCGGGATAAGGCCACAAATATTTTTCGTCACTCATCACGATGGTCGAGTTGGGAATATCGGTTGCTCCAATACGCTTGAAATAGAAGAAGGTCACTCCCTCACACAAGAATTCCCGCCGATATTCATTCATCAGGCATGTTAATAACTCGTCTCGTGTATAACCGCTAATATCAATATAGTTCGAACGATTCTCCCGCAACGTTTTCAAGTAAGATACGGCTTGAGACAAATCAATATTTGCTCCTCGCAAATAACTCTCGGCCACGATCAAGTACATTTCCGGAAGACGGATCAAAGGCATACGGTTTAGTTTTAAATATCCCGATGAACGATCCTGTGCTAACTTTAACGGTGTATAATACCCGTTGGAATTTCTGAAGAATAACTTTTCCCGACGGTAATCGGCATTCTCCCCACTCCCCGTTTCTTGGTAAATATTAACCAAATTATCCTCACTCAATTTAATCGCTTCATACGCCGTACCTTCCAAGAAATTATAAAGATAATAATCCGTCAAACGATCCGTGAATGCCGGAATATTTAAAGAAGTAATATGTTCCGTGGAATGAATCGGGTCTGTACTTACCAAATCTGTCGTCACCCACTGGTAGAGTCCCAAACGCTCGCCTTCACGTATCACATCCGACGCTTCTTGACGCGCCAAGGCTATGGATGCATCACTTCCTTCCCACATATATACTCTTGCCAATAAAGCTTTCACGGCAAAATAATTCAACCGGAAAGTACGGTCACTGAAGAACCCGTCGTCATTCAACGCATCGTAATAATCTGCAGGATGTTTTCCCGTGATAGGTTCATCATCCAATAACCCCAAAGCATCCATCAAATCTTTAACGATCAATTCTATGGTCTGATTATACGAAAGCTGGGGAGTCATCTCTTTGTCATAATCCGTCACATACGGCACGGTCGGTTTCGTTGATTTATCCGTTCGACCAGCCAGATTCCCGTACCCGTACAAGCGCATCATGTCAAAATGCAACATAGCACGAATAGCTAACAATTCGCCCTTAATCATCCGGTAAGAAGCCGGATCCAATACCCCCTGCCGCTTATCTATAAATTTCAACGCATTATTCACGTTGGCAATCACGTTATACGCCTTCTGCCAAACACTGTTAAGTATACTCAATGCCCGCTGGGCCGTGTACTGGTAGGTTCCCATTGCATACACGTAAGCCTGCGAATGAATCGTGTACTGCCCGCTTTGCATTTCCGTAGAATACCACGTGAGCTGTTTCCCGTATAAATCAACATCCGCCATACCGATATAACAACCGATCAGGGCCTGCCGGAAACCAAATTCATCATCGAACTGATCTTCTTCCGGTACTTGCGAAGGGGGTGTCGTGTCCAGCCAACTATCACAAGCCACCATCGTGCATAATATCACACACAACACGATATTTTTTATTATTGTCTTCATATCTAACTAATTAAAATGTTCCAATAAGCGAAAACGACATCGTTCTGGCAAAAGGATAATCAAACCCTCTCTCGGCCTTTATAGATGAGATTTTCGAGATCTCTTCCATGTAGAAAGACTCTCTCAATCGTTTCATTCGAAGATATTTAAGTATATCCGCCTGAAAATCATAATACACGTTCAACGATCCCCAAGTCAATTCCTTCGCATCCTGCACGAAACGAGAAGTTGCCCTTGTCATCTCCTGGCGTGACAAGGGATCATCATCATACCGGAAAGTTCCCAAACGTTTAAAAGGAGTTACTTGTCCCGGCTCTTTCCAACGACCGTACAATGCCCGTTTGTCAACATTATAATTCATGTCCACGTTCTCCACCCGGTCGATCAATGTCTTATTATAATACTGATACCCGGCTTGGTAACGGAAAGTCGTGCTGACACCAAATCCTTTATGCTCGAAAGTGAAACCGAAAGTTCCCCTGTATTTGGGTAATGAATTACCTACCGGGTATAAATCCGATTCGTAATACGTGTAGGTCAGTGAACCATCCTGACGAATATAAAGTTCCTGTCCTGTCATCGGGTCGATCCCGGCAGAGCGCACAGCCCAGATAGTCTCCATGGACTCCCCGTCCACGTATTTCAGCACCGGACGATTATTTGCTTTATCCGAAGCCATCTTATCCCGCAACTCGTTGAAAGCACGCATACTTTCCGACAACCGGATAATTTTGTTCTTCGTGGTCACCAATGAACCGAAAACGGTCAAGAAAGTCTGGTTCTGTTGCAACATACCATAAGAAAGATAAGCCTCAATTCCACTATTCCGTACCAGCCCCAAGTTATCTTTCACGGTCGCAAATCCCGTACTTGTCGGCACAGAAACATCCGTCAACATATTCTCCGTATCGGCTCGGTAAAGATCGAAACGTAACGTGGCCCGATGAATCGTTGCATCACCCCCCACGTTATAATCTTTTTTCTGTTCCCACTTCAACGAGGGGTTTGCCAAGCGCCCTAAATAGGATCCCGTCATACCCAAATAATTCGCATCCGTGTAATACTGGTAAGTTGCCACCGCTTCATTGGTATCAAAATTCTGATTCCCGGTTAATCCGATCGACCCCCGAACTTTGAATTGACGAACCAAATCCTTCCATGGGAAAAAATGCTCGTTATGCAAGTTCCATCCGACTCCCACGGACCACCCCGTAGCCCAACGATTATCGTTTCCGTAAAGCGAAGATGCACTAGTCTGCACGTTAAAATCCAGGAAATACCGATCGTCATAGCTGTAACCACCTCCCAACACGAAATTAATCTCTCGACGCAAAGATGACGATCCTTCCGGACGACTGTCCAAGGCATACTGACGAGCAAATGTAATATCTGCAGACTGGCTATTGGGGAACCCTTCGGCCTTATGCACGTAAGCCTCGTATGAATATTCGGATATTCCAAAACCACCCATTGCCAAGATAGAATGTTTACCTATCGTGGTTGCATAATTCCCATGTAAATCACCGGACACGTTACTACTTTTCCCATTATCCAAACGATAAGATCCTTTTCGTAATTGTTCCTCCACCGGAGAGTCTTTCGTAATATTAGCAAAACTTGAATGCGCAGCCGGTAAGAACTCGTCACCATCATTCCGTTTAAAAGACAACATCACACGAGCTCTCAGGATCAAACCATTCAACGCTCTCCATTCCACTTGAAAATTATTCAAAAAATCCACGTAAGACTCCTGTTTTAACGTACCGATCTCGGCATCATACATCGGGTTGGGAATCCGATCTTCAGCCCAACGTACCACCTGTCCCGTTTCGGGATCCTTTGCCCGCCAGTAGGGATTCATCTTCGCGTAATCACTAAAAGCACCATAAGGGGAGTCATAACTTTTATTGCTATTTACAGTCATTGTATTGCTAAAAATCAAGTCATTTCTCCGATAAGACAAATCCAATGAACCAGAAATATTCCGTCTATCGGATCCCTTCATTACACCGATAACTTGATTGTAGGACACGTCCAACACGGCTCTTAATGTCTCGGCATCTCCCAATTCCACGCTCAAGTTGTGCTTGTGCCCCACACCCGTACGCAAAGGTTTCGATAACCAATAGGTGTCTAATCCAGCTGCAACCAATTGTTTCCGCTGCTGATACAACATCTGCTTTTGCGTGTATAACAGAAAATTAGCATCATCATAAATCCCGTCAATACGTTCCGCTTCCAACTTTTCCTCTGCATCACACAGATTATAACTACTCAAATCCGGCATCTGTATATCCACACTGCCCGTGTAAGTCACCCGTTGTTCGTTACCAGCCAAACGTCTAGTCGTGATCACCACTACCCCATTAGCTGCTTTAGAACCGTAGATGGCTTTCGCGGAAGCATCTTTTAACAAGGTTACACTTTCAATCCGGTTCATGTCCATATCCATCACCCGCTCCGCCGTCACCTCGAACCCGTCAAGGATAAACAACGGTTGATTCGGACTATTTTTATAATTTCCCTTCAAGCGGACACCTGTCTCTTCCAGCGGGAAACTCGATATACCCCGCATCTTCATCTCCGGAATCGCATTCGGGTTCGAACCCATCTCCAAGTTATCCATGATGAATAACGACGGGTCAAGATTTTTCAGACTTTGAAACAAATTTTGATTTCCAGCCCGCATAATATCCTTGGCTGTCATCGTGACAACCGCACCCGTGTAACTACTTGCCTTACGGGTAAATATACCCGTCACGATCACTTCGTCCACGCTTTTCACCTCCTCTTCCAACACCACGTCGATTTTCGTACGTCCACCAACAGTCACTTCCTTCGGTTTATAACCCACAAAAGAAAATACCAACGTCGTCACGCTTGTCGGCATCGTCAACCGATATGCACCATCAGCTCCTGTACTCGTCCCCAAGAACAGGGAATCCCCCTTCACGATTACCGTTGTCCCCGGTAGAACTTCACCGTTCACATCCCGCACAGTGCCCGTAACCGTGATCGAAGTCGGTTGCTGCCGAGGAGTCACGACTACCTTTCCCTCGAAGTCCACACAAGTTAATCCGGTCCCATCCACACAGGCCTCTACCGCTGCCTTAACTGTCACGTTCTTCAGGTCAACCGTCACTCGCTTGGTTTCCCGCTCCACCTCCTCTTTTTTAAACACAACCACATTGTCACCCAACCGGTTGATCTCGCATAACGCCTCAAGCAAACTAGTTGCCTCAAGTTTTAAAGAAATTCTTTTCACATTCTGTTGTCCATAGACCGGTGAGTGAGTAAACAACGTGGTTAGGGATAGTAATAACAATCCGCATAACGCACCACGCATCACCGAAAGTCTACAAAACACTTTTGCTTTGCAGTTTTTTTTCATAACTTTGTTCTGTTTTAATTAAACAAGTGCCTTGTTATCAGCAAGGTCCCAAGCCGGGAATGCCTCCTAAACATTTCCGGCATTTCTTTTTTACCTTTTCTCTACGATATGTACAATTCCATCTTCCATCCTAAATTCCGGTCCTCCCGCCAGAGTCAACATTTTTAAAATAGATTCCAACTTCTCATCCTTACTCATCTTCCCGCTAAACGTGTGTCGCCCTTTCCTTTTCCCGTCATACACGAAACGAACCTCATACCAACGGGACAACATCCGGGTCACCACCTCTATATCGTCCTCATCAAACACGAATTCCCCGTAACGCCAAGCCACCACATTTTTCGTATCTACCTTCCTCACGGAAAACTCTCCCGTTCCCTTTTTCCAGTAAGATTGCATACCCGGTTTCAGAATCATGGATGGAATATCAGATTTCTGGTCCATCAAACTGACCTGCACTTTTCCCGTCAGCAAGGTCGTGTAAACCGACTCCTCGTTCTCGTAAGCGCTGACATTGAAAGCCGTCCCCAACACACGAGTTTCAACATCCCGTACCTGCACGATAAATGGCCGGGCGGGGTCATGTTTCACCTCGAAATAGGCCTCACCCTTTAGCTGTACCACCCGGCGGTCACCAATAAACTGTACCGGGTAAACAAATTCAGACGTGGAATTTACCCACACCCGCGTACCGTCACTCAGCACGACAAAATACTCTCCCCCCACAGCCGTTTCTATCCGGTGAAATTCCTCCCGCTCCGGCACCGAATCCGTGTTAGCCTCATAGAATAACCCTCCTTTCGTCCCGATCAAAGTGGCTTGTGCCAACTTCAGACTATCGGGGACCTGCTTCACCAACCCGATACGCTCTCCGTTTCCCAGTACAAGCATCACCTTCTCTTTCACGATCTTCATCTCTTTCAATTCCCCCTGCACACTCATCGACTTGTGAACCTCCACTTTCACCAAAGGATGCAAAGCCACGAAAATTCCCACGAGACAGGACGCAATCGCACCACTAACCACGACAATCCGTCTCAACGAGTACCGACGGGAACGATGCACGGCCAAACGTCGAGCAACTTCCTCGTACACCTTCTGAAAATCAGTGGTCTGGTTAATTTCATCTTCCAGCCTCAACCTTCCGGCGATACTCTTTCCTCTAATTATATTTCGATACAACCTTCGGTTGGCCACCTCTTCATCCAGCCACTTTCCCAGAAGTTCCCGCTCCTCCTCGGTAGCCATACCCAATCGTACTCTAATAATAACCCTTGCTAGTATTTGTTCTCTCTTCATCACCATATATCATCTTGCATTTGATATATAGACACCACTAGCTGAAAAACGGGATGAACCGGATCACATTTTTTTCTGCATTTAACAATCGTTTTAATCAAGGACACAGCTTTATAGCGTACAACTTAAAGTCGTCAAAAAAATATCAGAACTGGTAAAATCATTATTAACCGAATTCTATAAAAAAACAGGATTCCATTCATCCCGCATGATTTCGGGCGGTGTCTATAATCATATACTGTGTCGAACAAATATCTTATATTTTGTATGATAACACTTCCTATATTTAACATTCATTATAAATTATCCGAGAATAAGCCTCAAGGACTTGTTTCCAATAATCCATCCGGGGAAAGTACCCCTACTATATTTGCAACACTTTGTTCACATCAAATTTTTCCCCAAATTGTATTCTCAAGACAAGGTTTATTCCATAATCTATATCCCGTAACAAGCAAAAAAGGATATTTCTATCAATATGCTCCCATCGTTTCAACGACACCTCCAAACGTGACCTCCACACGAACCATTCTGTCTATATAAGTGCTACAAATTATGAGAGAAAATCAACAGCTAGAAATTTTCATCCGAAAACACTACTCTTCCATGTGTGCCGTTGCCTTACGCTTTATTGGTTCTCCCGACATCGCACAAGACATCACCCAAGAAGTTATCATCAAATTCTGGAAAAACCGGAAAAACTACGAAAACATTAAATCCACGGATAACTTCCTGTATACCATGATTAAAAATGAAGCCTTAAATTACCTGCGAGGCTCACAAAGAGAGAAACAACGTTATAATCATCTTGAAGTAGAAGAATTTGAACATCCCAAAGTACTTAACATGTTGATCGAAGAAGAGATCAATCAAATTTTGATACACGCCATCGATCTGCTCCCCGTGCAAAGCGCCCGTATCATGCGCCTCATCCTGTCAGGGTACGAGAACAAGGAAATCGCTAAAGTCATGGGTGTTTCCGTGAACACGATCAAAACACTCAAGTATTCAGCGATCCGCAAATTGAGAGAATATTTCAATTCGAATGATTACGAGCTTGATCAGCCATGAAAGCGTATTTTACATAGACACAATCGTTTAGCCAGATTAAAATATTCACATTCCATTCATCCTCACTCGGTTCGAGTGGTGTCTTTTATTTAAAATCAAGCTGTTCCAAGTAACAGTCATGTTTAATTAAAACTCTACAACTATGAAATCTAAATTATTTTCAAAACGAGTACTCGTACTCTTTGTTTTATTACTGGGATTCAGTCCGCTAAGCCAAGCGTTCGCACAATTCGGGATTACGGGAACCGTAACTGACTGGGCCCGAAATCCGATCATCGGGGCAACCGTGGTAATTCAGGGTTCTATCATTGGCACCACGACCGATTTCGACGGTCATTACACGATCTACGCTATGCCCGGTGACACGCTCGTATTTTCGTATTTGGGTATGAAAACCTTGAAAGTTGGAGTCAGAAGTTTTGGAAGTGTTATCAACGTGGTCTTGCAGGACGATTCTTTCTACTTCGAAATCTCACAAAACGATCCGGTAATAAACGAACCAACAATAGAATACAAGGCTATTTGCCCACGTCTGTATTATATAGAGAAATCACCACGGATTCGGGTTACCCCCCCAAACAAATCTCTGTACCTCCGTATAGTATGACATAAAATAGAACACCATGATAAAAATACTATTTATTTGCACCTTCATTGCCAGTTTTACATGGGGAAATAAAACAGACACGCTCACTCCCGACTCTCCCAAAAGCATTCATGGAATCGTAACGGATAGCGTAACCGGGAAACCGATCCCCGAAGTGATCATCATGGTCAAAGGAACAGAAATTGGCACGGTAACTAATGCGGAAGGCCGATACAAAATGGTCACGTTAACGAATAGCACGTTGATATTTTCCAAAGAAGGAATGAAGACCCAAGAAATCTCCGTAGGCGAGAAATCAGAAATAAATGTACAAATGAAAAAAGAAACGAAAGACATAAAATCACCCAAGAAAACAAAATAGTATATTGAAAAACAGGACGGAATAAACCTGCTAAATAATAAAATGATTACAAGAAAGCTGTCTAACAAGTTTAGACAGTCTTTTTCGTGATTGAATAATAAAGGCTTTTCTTCTGATTATCAATCGAAAAGCCTTTATTATTCGTGAAAGATTTCGTGTATTTATTTTGGACAACAAACTACATATCAATCACATAACAACAAAAAAGCGGTTGAAAAGCAAATTCGAATCCATTTTCATCCAAGTGATTGAGTTACTCCATGACGAAGTTTTTTTTTGAATCATCATATTTTTATGCATTTTTACTTATTTAGAATTAATATAAAATAGACAAACATATGTATTTATTGCATAATG
>ENA-ORSX01002284-ORSX01002284.1-human-gut-metagenome-genome-assembly--contig:-NODE-2284-length-11070-cov-2.431684_pt1 | contig 11070 bp, 14 predicted proteins | sample MGYA00241904_ERZ509172 | MGnify/ENA primary metagenome ERZ509172 (study PRJEB26280, sample SAMEA2338795) | human gut metagenome | biome: human gut; feature: human-associated habitat; material: faeces...
CCTTCCATATATATTGCCTGCATCCGCAAGTCCGAATCTGTCCGCAGCATGCTGGCAGTCGCGGAATACATAGGACGTAGTCTGATAGATTGGAACCGCCCTTGCATCCGTTGCCGGATCCGGCTGTTCCTGCCCTACATGCAGTTGTAACGTTTCAAATCTCAATTCTTTTCTCTGGCTCATATCGTTGTCCTTCTTTCTTTATTTTTTTCATATCATATATTACCTATCGGTATAGTAGGATTTAACTTTTTAAAAATATCAGATATAGTACATCATATCCTGACTATCCTGATAACTTCTATACTCGTTAACCAGATGTTCCAGCGTACGCTTCTCCATGAACTCATTGATCCGGGCGTCAATCTCATCCCACACCAGGCTCTTGATCGCCAGCTGCATGGCATCCAGGCTGCTTCTGTCCAGATCTTCTCCCACGATAGAGAATGGCCCTTCCAAGACTTCCAGTATCTCCTTCACCGTAATATCTTTCGCCGGCTTTGCAAGCAGATATCCTCCGCTGGGCCCTTTGATGCTTCGCACCAGTCCAGCCTTCCGAAGCTGCCCGAATACTTGTTCCAGATAGTTCAGCGAAATCTTCTGGCGAGCAGCTACCATAGCAAGCGCGGTGGGCTCGCCCTGGGAATATACTGCAAGATCAACCAATGCCCGAAGACCATATCTTCCTTTCGTTGAAATCTTCATACTTCCTCCTGCATATCCTACTAAACCAATAAGTTTTATATGAGTTATTTTATACACCTATTTTTTCCATATGTCAATACTTATCTCAAATTTTTTGACTTTTCAATAATATCCCCGATCGTCACCTCCTGTGCCGTATCGAGAATGATCTGCCATATCTGGCTCCATATCTCCCGGGTGGCGCAGGTATTGCAGTCGATTCCGCAATCAGTTTCCTTTGTCAGGCACTCCACAGGAGCCAGTTCTCCTTCCTCAGCCTGCAGCACTTCCCTGACCGTTATCTCCCCGGCATCCCTTCCCAGGCAGTATCCCCCATGGGCGCCTCTGATGCTCACCACCAGTCCTTGCTCCTTCAGTTCCTTAATCAGGCGTTCGGAGTACTTGACCGAAAGCCCTCTTCTCCTGGCAATGCTGCCGATGCTTTCCAGCGCCCCATCCCCTGTATGCATGGCCAGGTCAGTGATGATCTCCAATGCGTAGATTCCCTTTGTTGATATTTTCATAGGCCTCTCATTTCTTTCCTAACTATTCTTGATATTCATTGTATCTGAAAAAGCGGCCCAGGGCAATTCTTATGTCCGTTTTTTTGTGAAAAACAATAAAAAGATTGTCAAATCCATTGACTTTTTTATAAATATATGCTAATCTGACGGGGTATTATCTATAGATTAGTTTTATGGATAATGCGGTATCTAATTATTTATTTTTATTTTTATGGAGGTATCGTAATGAAAGGTACAGTAAAATGGTTCAACAACCAAAAAGGCTACGGTTTCATCTCTGATGAGGCTGGAAACGACGTATTCGTACACTACTCAGGACTTAATATGGATGGTTTCAAGTCTCTGGAAGAAGGACAGGAAGTAGAATACGATGTGACTGAAGGAGCAAAAGGACCTCAGGCAGTTAACGTAACAAGACTTTAATTTCAAAATCACTAATCGGAATTTAGTTGTACCTTTTATATATATAAAGCAAGATTTGATTTAGATATTTAAAAGAACTACACGAAATGAGATTATGGCAAAGGCCAGGCAGCGTATCGCTGCCTGGCCTTTTCATATCCCGCGCCCTGTCCGGGTTATTTCCTCTTTACTCTTGTTTACATTGCCAATTCCTTATCTTGCAATGTTCAGCAGAAGGTTTACGCCCATCGGATTAATGACTACGCCAACCGCCTGTGATGAAAGGAATTCTGTTATCTTGCCGGCTTCTACGACTGCTGTCTTGAACTTCTTCTCTTTGTTAAACTTCTGGAATTCCTGGAAGTCAGTGAATAATGGCTGGTATACCTTTCCCTCTTTCTGCAGCATCGGGATTCCCTTTCCCTCCTGCACCGCGACGATATATCTGCCCTCTTTGAAATGGGCCATTAATTCCTCATTCAATTCCTTTAATTGATCGGTTCCTCCATCCCGTCTTTTTCGCAGTTCCTGCATATAATACAGGGCGGTCAGATGAAGTTCTGGATTCTCGATTCTCACCTGCCCTTGCGGCAGTTTGTCCGCCTCCGGCCTTCGTACCAGTTCCCCCAGCTGGACTGCCACTTCCCGGGAAGTTCCCTGGTTCATCTTGATACAGTTCACTCCCATCGCGAAAAGATTCGTATAAAATGCAAGGAACCCATTCTTCTCAAGTTTTGCAGCACGAGTGCTCTCCTGGTTCCCGGCAAATCTTCTCACCGCTTCTTTGGCATCCTCCTCGCTAAAATACAAGAACACCTGGTCATCAAAAGTCTTAGGATCGCAAGCCACATATGGCATATGCGTGTAATCCGACAAAATCACAAAGACTGCCTCCGAATTACGCATTTTCTCCATCGTATCCTGTTTTACATTCGCATCTTTATCATTCCTGCTCATTCTGTCTCAACCTCTCTGTTAAAACCTTATTTTCTCATTATACCGCATGGCCTGCTTAAAGTATAGAAAAATCAGGAAAAAATAGTTTTACATTTGCGCTGCCGCGCAGCGCCGTAGATAAGAAGCAGCATGATTCCGCTCAATGCAAGCAGAAAGTAAAAACTGATCCCCCGGCTTAAAAGAACCGCCGCCGTCATGGAACTGCCACTGTAAATGCTTCCGAACAGTTGAAGGAAGGCATATTCGCTGATACCCATGGCTCCCGGCAGAGGCAGAAGGGACGAGGACATATAGATCAGAATCTGCAGTACAAAGAGATGGAGGAAGGAACTCCCCTGATACCCCAGCGCCAGATACACCATATACGGCACGCCAAACCAGCAGATAATCTGGCCTGCGCTGATAACGCACATCTTTGCGATGGCCCTCTTATGCTCCTTCATCAGCAGGGCGCAGGCATGGAATTCTTGCAGCCCATCTTCCATTTTCCCAATCCATTGGCTCTTGGTCTCTTCCTTCACAAATGGGAGTCGCGGCAAGATCTTCTTCAGCAGGCCCAAGATCCTCTGCCCCATCCGTTCTGAGAAAATCACCACCAGCAGGAAAGCGACAAAAGCCGCGTTCATGATAAATCCGGCAATGATCAGGATCTTGATCGTCACTGGCAGGCTTATCCCCAGCACAGGAATCATGGCCACCGCAAATAGTTCAAACAAGAACGCCATAGCCTGGAAGCTGGCAAGTTCCATCAAAAGCGCCAGCGAGCCATGGGACAGGTCTATTCCATCCTTTTTCATCGCGTAGAGCTGCATAGGCTGTCCCCCTGTAGACGAAGGGGTGATGGAACTGAAAAAGAATCCCGTATAAGCATACTTCATCCCTTGGGCAAAAGACACCTTATGGCCCATTGCCTTTAGCAGAATACCAAGATTCAAGCCTTCTGAGAGGTTAAAGGCTCCAGCCATGGCAATTCCTGCCGCAATAGCCGGAAAGGAAGCACAAGCGGCGATCTTAAGTATCTGGCTTACATCTTTTCCTTTTAAAAGAAATAAAAAAATCAAAAAAAGAAAGAAGAGAAATACCAGTATCTGTTTTCCTGTCTTTTTTATTGATATCGTATCATTCATATTGGTCAAGCCTTTTAAATTCATATCCTTCCCGCAGCAATTGGGGAAGCGCATCTCTCAATGCTTCTATGGTCCTTCCTGGCGCTCCCGCGGCGCCTCTTCCATCATGCAGGCAGATGATGGCTCCCGGGTAAACGCGTCGAAGCAGTTTCGCGCGGATGGATGTCGGCGTAGCGTCCGCTGCCCAGTCCTGAGCCATAACATCCCAAAATACAAGTTTCAGATTCATCTTCTTTACCCAGTACAGAATGAATAGATTCAGGTGTCCCCACGGCGGACGGTAATACCCTGCGTCGCATCCTAATTTCTTCAAAGTCATAATGGATGCTGCCAAGTCAGAAAAGGCAAATCTGTTCCCCCGAAAAAGCGCGTTCTGATGATTCACAGAATGAATGCCAATAAGGTGGCCTTCCTTCTTAGCTCTCAGGATGATCCGCGGGTTCTTCTGCGCAAACTCTGCCACTACAAAGAAGGATGCCTTGATATCATATTCATCAAGCAGATCAAGCAAGGCCTCCGTATATGCCTCGCTTGGCCCGTCATCAAAGGTCAGGTAGAGAATCCTGCCTTCATTGTTCTTCCTGCGTCGCAGACTCTGATAATGCCTGAGTCCGAACGATGGGAGGATGCTGTAGCCAAACGCGCCCGCTAATGCGGTCATCAATATCATTTTCTTCATTATGCCGCCATCCTTTCCATCACCGTATTCATCGCATCATCCAGGCTCCATTCCATAATCTCATCCTTTGCCTTGCTTATGTTCTCCGCCATCTGCTCCCATTGTCTTCCATCGGATAAGAATTTCTCTAATATTCCGGGAAAATCACTGCTTTTATTCCATATGACCTTTGCAATCCCCATATTCTGGGCGTATCTTGCATTGTTCACTTCCTGCTCAAGGAAAGGATGGATGACGAACAGAGGCACCTGGCAATGGATCAGTTCAAAGAGCGTGATTCCTCCTGCTTTTGTTATTACAAGGTCTGCTTCCTTCATATATTTGCTGATATTCTCCGTGTATCCAAGTACTTCAATGTCTTCATATCTCCCCTGGAACGCTTCATAAGCCTTTCGGTTTTTCCCAGTTATGACGGTTGCCGTGATGCCCGGCATACGGTGGATTACCTGCATCAGCCGATCCAGATTCGGGATAATACCAAGCCCGCCCCCCATAATGAGTATTTTTTTCTGCCCCTTATCACGCATCGGCACTTCTCCCAGGAATTGCTGCCTGACCGGAATTCCCGTGACGAATATCTGCTCCGGACTTGCACCATTGCGTACCAGATTCTCCTTGACTTCTTTCGTTGGCGCCAGATAGGCATCCGCCTGAGGCGTGATCCACTCCGGATGGATGCTGATATCCGTAATGCAGGTGACCAGCGGAATATGCTTCCCGGTCTTTTCCATATACGAGGCAATCGACTTGGCACACAGCGGCAAGGTGCATACAATCATGTCCGGATAATGATCCTCCATCAACTTTTCCAGTTTTCTGTAGAGATTAATGCCCATAGGCTTTAGATCTACCTTCAATTTTCCGGTTGTCTTATATACCAGATTATAGATTCCATAGCAATGTTCTACCATCATCTGGAATAGCCGGAAAATATATCGGCTTGCCTTTGGATAATAATATCTTAACAAATCAAGTTCTATAACATTTGCATCTTTATCCAACTTAAGAATCTCTTCTCCAATTGCCTTTGCTGCCATCTGATGACCCATCCCGAATTGACTGCTGAGTATAAGTACGTTCATGTTCCTTCCCCATTCTTTCTTCATCTTTGTCCTTATCTTACTCGCCAATTCTAAAGATTTCCTTGGAGTAATTCTTAACATATCTGAAAGATTCTCTTTGGATTTTATGATTATTTTTTATTTGCCTGGATATCAGGAGGCTCCGGCTACAATCTAGCCCCGCATTCCAGCGCAAGGGCCATATATCTGTCGCATTCCCTGATTCCATATTCCATCAGGTCCATGGGCTCCCATTTATCTGTAGAAAGGTTATCCGCTCCATATAGAAACTGAATGGCCGGAACACCTCTGAACCTGCACACTGCCAATACAGCCGAACATTCCATCTCAACCGCAATACACCCCTGTTCCCTCCTCTCCTTCAAGCGTCCATGAGTCTCCCGGTAAATTCCATCCGTCGTCCAGATCTTTCCCTTAACATAAGGCATTCCCGTCTTTACAAGGCAGTCCTCCAATATCCCGGCGCAGGAATCCTCCAGCCCGATCTCCTCCCCGGCGGGAAGATAATGGTAGCTGGTTCCTTCATCCCGGATGGTACTGCTGGGAATGATGATCTTATCTTGCACCTCCACCTCATCCAGAACGCCGCAGCATCCAAAGATGATCATCTTTTTCGCTCCCATGGCAATCATCTCTTCCAGTCCTGCCACACAGGCCGGCGCACCTACCCTGGATAGATAGAAAGCCATTCTTATCCCTGCATATTCGATGCCATAGACTGGCAGTACTCCGTTTGCCGTGTATAGTTCCGCGTTTTTTTCTGCGGAATTCTTTTTGGCAAAATCTTCGATAATGCTCTCTGAAAAAGTCGTGATGCAGACTTCCGGAAAGTTTTCCTGTGCCTTTACGCAATCGCCAGGATTTATAAACGCTGTCCTTGCAGCATCATAATTTTCAAATACAGTTGCCATTATCCTTCCCTCCTTACTAAGATCTTCCTGATCTGGGACGTGATGCGCAGCGGAATATCCTCTGTAATGGTCATGATCCGGCTGTACATCCGCACCCCTTGATAGGAAAACACGATCAGATCAAATACCGCCGTCTTGTCTACCTGGTAAAACTCCTTCCTGTCAATGCCATACTGGATCAATTCTTCCCACATCCTTCGTGAAAACAGGTACTGCTGGTACAGAGGATTTTCCTCGCAAGCGTTCCCTCTCCCGCTGAAGTACTCGAAAATCGCGACGCTTAAGGACGCCTCGCCGTCGATCATTTCTTCCCTGTAACGATCCAGGACGTCGTCCAGAATCTCTACGGCAGACAGCCCTTCCAGCATTTTAGAGCGAAACTCTTCATCCTGGTTATCCATAAAGTCATTCAGAATCTCATCGAATATCCGGGCGGTACTGTCATAATGGCAGTATAGTCCCCCACGGCTTAATCCTGTCGAATCGCAGATATCCTTCATCGTCACTTCTTTAAATCCTTTTTTGGCAAACAGCTGGCAGGCCTTAGTCTTTATATGCTGCCTTGTCTCCATTCCCTTTCTGTTCATATCAAACTCCTCTTCTTTTCTCGCTTTTTGCGACACATGTGTCTGTAATTTATTATAAGACACTCATGTCGCAAAGTCAACACGCAAGCCAAAGGAAGCCCCGTATAATCAGAGCCTGCCAAATTTCTGCATTTAAAGATGAATTTATAAAATTGAAGATATCTTGCAAGAAATGAATTCTAATGCCAAGTAAAATAGAACGGTGCATGAAATTTATCGCATGAAATTTAAAATGGAAATGAGGATATAGCTATGAATCTGGAAAATGAAAAATGCGTAATGATTATCGACGAGGCGCTCCCGCTGGGCATAATTGCCAATACCGCCGCCATTCTTGGAATTACAATGGGCATGAAGATGCCGGATGTGGTAGGAAGGGATGTTGCCGATAAGGAAGGAAACTCCCATATCGGAATCATCCAATTTCCTGTTCCCATTCTAAAGGGCGACGCACAGCTATTGAACACCTTATGAGCCAGATTATTCACCCCGGACTACGGAGACCTGACGGTGGTAGACTTCACAGAACAGGCCCAATGCTGCAATGTTTATGAAGAATTCATAGAAAAGATGGCCGCTACCTCCGAAACGGATCTTGGACAAAGCGTCCCGAAAAACCAGGGCATCCCTCCACGCATTCCCGGAGTCCTTCTTGTCCGACAATCTTGATCTTCAATGGCACATCCACAATCTCGGCTTTCGGGATACGCCTACTTTTTGGTCCCGCTGCCAGATCATGCCTCTGTTTCTCCTATTCGCTGTCCAGTTCGATTGTCCCGGTAAAATCTTTCCCCTCGATTTTCAGATAGTTGCTGGCGCAAGGCAGTTCTATCGTCTCCGTATGTTCCCCCGTGCCATCGCACAATATTCTTGCATCCTCCATTCCTGATTGGAAGGTGATCTTCGCCGTGCCGTTTTCCGCCTCAATCTTGCAGGAGACCTTAATTTTATTTCCTGCATCCCGCGAAAGTCCTGTTCCCCCGAACACGATTTCTTCTCCGCTAAAAGACTCATAATCTGCCTTATAGCTCCCCACATAGCTATCTTCCCCAAGTTTTCGCTCCCCTTGCAGCTTCCGGTCCTTTGTAATGCTTTTCTCTCCGATGGACTGCAGCACATTGTCATACTGTTTTATGATCTGAGCCTTGGAACAGCCTGTGGCCAGGAACATCATGCATCCGGATGTTAATAGTATCGTAATCATTCTTCGTCTCATAGTATCCTCCTATCTCTTTCTAGGAAAATTCTATCACGCCATCCTTACGTGGACATTTCCGGAACCTTTCATTGTCCTTACATTTTTACGCCGTCTGGCTGTCGCTTCTTAAATAAATGGTTTGCGCCAATATACTTCCAATTTCTTGAACCGTCCAATGGTATATGATACAATCAAGCCAGTACAAAGGAGGGGATTTCATGGAATTTCAAAAGATCAGTTCTCCGTCTCTGCGGGAACTCTTCGTAGACCAGCTGGAACATATGATTCTGTCCGGCAAACTAAAAATTGGCGAAAAACTGCCTCCCGAACGCCAGCTGGCAGAAATGATGCAGGTAAGCCGCGCCGTAGTGAACAGCGGCATCTCTGAACTGGAAAAGAAAGGCTTCCTTATCGTAAAGCCAAGAAGCGGAACCTATGTAGCCGATTACAGACGCAAGGGAACCTTGGACACCTTGATGTCCATAATGAAATACAACGGAGGCCGCATCCGGAACGAAGAAATCCGCTCCATCTTTGAAGTGCGAATCGCGCTTGACACTCTGGCCGCCCAACTGTGTATTGACCGTATCAGCGACGAGGAAGTGCAGGTGCTTCTGGATATCATCGAGCAGATCCGGGATGCCAAAGACAATCAAGAGGCAATCCAGGCCGCGTTCGAATTCCAGCATGAATTCGCCCTGGCATCCCAGAACACCCTGCTTCCACTGATCTTCCAGTCCTTCCGGGCTCCTATCTTCACGATGTGGGAGCGCTACTGCGACCTCTATGGCATCCAGTCCCTCTACGAGAGCAACTATGTCATGTGGACCTATATCCGCAACCGGGACACCAAAGGCGCCATCGAGTGGATTAATTATTCCCTGGGCGAATGCATCAGCGGAAGCCGGCAGATCTATTACGAGTAAAGGAATCTTGGCAAGTTGACGACCGCCCGCACTCCTCGCGGATTGCCAGCAAATTGGCGCAAGCCGGGGCAGCAGAAGCGGGTTTTCGAAGGTAAGTGAAGGCATTCGGAGGATCCGTCCCCAAAATCCATCCCTTATACCTCCGCTCTTTCCATTGCAATCTGGAAATCTTTCTGATCCGTGAATATTTCATTCTTATAGGGGTTTTTCTTCTGCTGTTTTGACCGCTTGATAATCACAGCCAGGCAGATCACATTCGCTGCCAGTGCCAGCAATGCCACTACGCCCTGCATCGTCGGATCAGCTGCCGCAGGTCTTGTGGCTGCATCCATGAATCCATCGGAATACAGGATCGGAATCGTGGCGAACCGGCTGGTATCCTGGAACATCGGGAATACCTGCGCGAACATGCACCACAATGCCAGCGTGTTAGCACGGTTCTGAATCCATCCGCCCTTATTCCACAGCGCATTGGCAAAAGTAGGAGCCAGCAGAAGCGCCAGTCCGCAGTACCATGCGTGGGTCGGAAGGTTGTTGTAAGTATACTCGAAGTTCCACAGGTCATAGGCTATGATAAAGCACCAGGTCATATCCGGCCACAGCATATCCTTTTTGTCTTTGGAGGAATAGATTCCCCACCATCCTGTCATACACAGGATATTTAATATGCCGGCGATTCCGTTGACCCAGTTCCACCATCCGCCATACAGCCATACGTTCTCTGATGACAGCCACCAGCGGTCTCCATACTCTGCCAGGGCCATCGCGCCCCTTACGCCAGACTCAAAGTCGCTTACGACTGCGATCAGGATATTGATTGCCACGATCACAAACGGGAACACCTTGAACCAGTTGGTCTTGCCGATCTTCCACTTATACTTCAGCATCATGAAGCCGATGCATCCCGCGGTAGCCGCGTATAGTTTTGCATAGTGGAACCAGCTGTTCATATGTACATAGGTAGGATTATTAAGCGCCCACTCCGCACCGTTAGCCGCGCCAACATAGATGGCAATGAAGTACACGGTCAATGCTGCCGGTACGATCAGAAAGCAGAATATCCCTCCCACCTTCGTACGTCTTGCCAGTTCATTCGCAAGAATCAGTCCCGCAAATACCAATAGCCATCCAAGCAGCTGCCAGCCGGCATTCTCTCCATAGATTTGAAATAGCATGATTATCCCTCCCTCTTTCTCAGCATGCCTCTATTTCCTTGATATTAAATTCGTTTCCTGCCACCAGATATGTATTTCCCCCCAAGCAGAACGGACATACTTTCCCGTGCTCCACCGTTCCATAGGTCTGATGGCAGTCCTCGCAATATGTCACCGCCGGTATCTCCTGGGTAATCAGTTTGGCTCCCCGCAGCAGAGACGATTTTTCAGATGCCCATTTCCAGCAGTCTTTCAAATAAGAATCCACTACGCCTGAGACTTCCCCGATTTCCAGCGTTACATTTGCCACTTGGGTAAGCTGTTTTTCCCTGCCCACCGATTCCAGGCTGTTGATGATATGAAATACAATTCCCAGTTCGTGCATAATCTACCGATCCTTTCTATCACTGGCTCTTCCTTCCAAACTTAATCTTAAGCCCCCGCTTCATCGCATATGGCAGAATCGCCTTGAACTTATCCTCAGACCGGTACATTTTACTGCACTCCGGATGCTCGCGGTAAAGATGGATCGCGTCAAATTCGCATTTTGTCGTGCACACGCCGCAGCCGATACATTTATTCTCGTCCACGACAGACGCGCCGCAGCCCAGGCATCGGGCAGTCTCAATCCGCACCTGTTCTTCCGTAAACGTCTTGCGTGCATCCCTGAATGACTTGCGCCGATCAATGCTTTCATCTATTCCCGGTATCTGGCGCGAGGAATTGTCATAAGCATCCAGCTTGATATTCTCTTTATCCAGTTCGATAAACTGACGCCGGTTCCTTCCGATGGTAAGGCTGCTGCGCGGCTGCACAAACATGTGGATGGAGATGGCTCC
>ENA-ORSX01002292-ORSX01002292.1-human-gut-metagenome-genome-assembly--contig:-NODE-2292-length-11008-cov-2.518123_pt1 | contig 11008 bp, 7 predicted proteins | sample MGYA00241904_ERZ509172 | MGnify/ENA primary metagenome ERZ509172 (study PRJEB26280, sample SAMEA2338795) | human gut metagenome | biome: human gut; feature: human-associated habitat; material: faeces...
AGGACATTTCTGGCATATCAAATACCCCATAGCCGGAACGGATCAGTTCCTGGAACTTGCTACAACAAGACCTGAAACAATGCTCGGCGATACTGCAGTTGCAGTACATCCGGAAGATGAAAGATATAACAAGCTCATAGGAAAAAGCGTTATCCTTCCTCTAGTCAACAAAGAAATTCCCATTGTCGGCGATTCTTATGTTGACAGAGAATTCGGTACAGGCGTTGTTAAAATAACTCCTGCACACGACCCTAACGACTACGAAGTAGGAGAACGTCATAACCTTCCTAAAATCAACGTATTCAACGACGACGGAACAATTAACTCAAACGGCGGAAAATACGAAGGAATGGACAGATACGAAGCAAGAAAGCTTATCGTAAAAGAACTTGACGAGCTTGGTCTGCTTGTGCGTGTCGAAGACATTACCCATTCGGTCGGCGTACACGAAAGATGTAACGAAGTAGTTGAGCCTATGATTAAACTTCAGTGGTTCGTTAAAATGGAGGAACTTGCAAAGCCTGCCATAGAAGTTTACAAAAATAATTCTCTCCGTTTTATACCAGACAGATTTGGAAAAGTATATATGCATTGGCTTGAAAATATCCGCGATTGGTGTATTTCAAGACAGCTTTGGTGGGGACACCGCATACCTGCATATTACTGCCAGAAATGCGGTCATATAGAAGTAACGAAAGACCCTACCGGACTTACATGTTCCAAATGCGGAAGTACGGATTTCAAACAGGACGAAGATACGCTTGACACATGGTTCTCATCTGCTTTATGGCCGTTCTCAACTCTCGGCTGGCCTGACAATACGGAAGAACTTAAGCATTTCTATCCTACAAGTACAATGGTAACCGGATATGATATTATTTTCTTCTGGGTAATAAGAATGGTATTCTCCGGGCTGGAACAGGTAGGAGAATGTCCTTTCCACGACGTTCTTATCCATGGACTTATCCGTGATGACCAGGGTCGTAAATTCTCAAAGAGCCTCGGAAACGGAATAGATCCGATTGATGTAATAAATAAATACGGCGCGGACGCAATGCGACTTATGCTTATTACAGGAAACGCACCCGGAAACGATATGCGTTTTTATTGGGAAAGACTTGATGACTGCCGTAATTTCAATAATAAATTATGGAACGCCTCTCGTTTTGTTCTTATGAACCTCGAAGACGAAAATGATGAGGATACGCTCCTCTATCTGACAAGCGCAGACAAGTGGATATTAAGCAAGGTTAATACGCTTACAAAAGAAGTAACCGATAATCTCGAATCATACGAGCTTGGTCTTGCGGCTCAGAAAATAAAGGATTTCCTTTGGGATGAATACTGCGACTGGTATATCGAAATGGTTAAGCCTCGTTTATACAACAAAGAGGACAGTACCAGAGACGCTGCTTTATGGACTCTTAAAACAGTTCTTATAAATGCGCTTAAGCTTCTTCATCCTTTCATGCCGTTTATAACAGAAGAAATATTCACTCACCTTCAGAGTGATGAAGAAACAATAATGCTTTCGGCATGGCCTGAATTTAAAGCAGAGTGGAACTTTGATGAAAATGAAAAGGAAATCGACCTTATCAAAGAGGCTGTCAGAGCAATCAGAAATATAAGAGCGGAGATGAACGTTGTTCCAAGTAAAAAAGCGACCGTTTTTGTCGTTACTCAGGACAGTGTAATCGCCGATATGTTCGACAGAAGCTGTGTATTCTTCAAAACTCTTGCCTATGCAAGCGAGCTTATAATCCAGTCTGATAAAACAGGAATAAGTTCCGACGCAGTATCGGCTGTTATCCCGGGAGCTACATTGTACATGCCTTTTGCAGAGCTTGTTGACATTTCAAAAGAAATAGAAAGACTTACAAAAGAGCGTGATAAAATGGTTAAAGAAGTTGAACGTGTTGAGAAAAAACTTGCCAACCAAGGATTTATCGCAAAAGCTCCTGCCAATGTAATAGAAGAAGAGAAGGCAAAGGGAGTAAAATACAGAGAAAAACTTAAACAAATAGAAGAAAGACTTGAAACTCTTAAATAATAAAAAAATTCCTCAGAGAAACTAAATGTTTTCTCTGAGGAATTTTTTATATTTCATAGGCAGTATACGCATAATCAAAATAATAACCCAATTTTTCGGCAAGTCTTGCCGAAGCGGTATTATGCGCGTCCCAGCTCGGAAAAATATTTCTTTTCAAACATTCCAGTATAAGTTTAGCTCCGCAAATATATGCCAAACCTCTTTTCCTAAAATCTTCCCTTGTATCTATTTCGATTTCTCTCATTTGAATTGACCTAGCTAATTAGAGAGCTCTGCAGTTCCGCCTTTGTATGAAGAATACGACGACGCTCCGCATACAATTTTATTTTCATGCATAATGACATATCCTATGCCATTGTTTTTATAATTGTCAAAATCTTTATAATTCGATACAAGGTCTTTACTCCACTTTGAAGCTTTACACATATTATACAAATTTTCATCTATGATTTTTATTGTATATTCTTTTTCTAGCGAATTAACTGCCGCCGCAAGCCTCTTAACATCAAAATCGCAATGTTTTTTAAAGGCATATCTTTCGATTTTTACAGCCTTATCGGGATACGCCTCCTCTATTGCCTTTTCCCATAATTCGTTTTGCGGAACTGCTATCGTATATTCTCTGCCGCTGTTTTCAATAATATACTTTACTACGTATACATCGGGATTTCCCGCAAAAAAGCAAAAATCTCCAATGGCGGCAACGGCTGTTCTGTACTTATCATCGGAATATACGCTGCCCATAATTCCTTGAACGCACGACCATATCATAGTTTCGCTCCAACCATTGAAAAGACCGGCTGCATTTTCAAGATTTTCAACTATGTTTACCATAAAATATCACTCTCATATCATGATATATTTTTATTTCATTTTTTTCATAATATCTATTCCTATAATAAGCGAAAGAATAAACGTAACTACGTCAGCCGCAGCCTGAGTCGCTTCTATTCCGAAAAGACCGAAGCTTGCGGAAAAAATATAAAGAATAGGTATAAAAAACAAAAACTGTCTTGATACCGCCAGTATTGACGCACGAACAGTATAACCGATAGTCTGCGTCATCATATTGCATATTATAATACAGCCCAGAAGAGGGAATGTAATGCACTGCCACCTTAATGTCCTTGCGCCTATCTCAATAACTTCCGCGTCATTTCTGAACTGCGCAACCAGTTCGGGAGCGAATATAATGCCTGCCAAGGCAAGAATAATAAGAACGATCAAAGACGATTTTACACAGAACTTTACGCCTTCATTAACCCTGTCGAACTTCTTTGCTCCGTAATTAAATCCGCATACAGGTTGAAATCCCTGCCCGTATCCGAGCATAGCCGATGAAGCAAACATCATAATCCTCTGTACAACCGTTATTGCCGCAATTGCGGCGTCGCCGTATACTCCAGCTGCATGGTTAAGAAATACGAAGGACACGCTGGAACATCCCTGTCTGAACAGCGACGGAAGTCCTCCTCTGAATATTTCCTTTATATAATAAAAATTAATTTTCAGATTTTTAACGGTAAGAGGAATACTTTTCTTATTCGTAAAAACAATAAGAATAATCAAGCTTATGCACTGGCTCAGTGTAGTTGCAATAGCCGCTCCCGCAACCCCGAAGTCCAGAACAAATATAAAAATCGGGTCTAAAATTATATTCAATATACCGCCCGTCATAATACCGATCATGCCGTAAAAGGCGTTTCCCTGAAAACGCAGCTGATTATTAAGCGTAAAAGCAGCCGTCATTATCGGCGCACCGAAAAGAATGTATTGCAGATATGCTTCCGCATAAGGAAGTATAGTATCGGTTGCCCCCAACATTATCGCAAACTCTTTCCTAAAAATCAGTCCCAGTATCATAATTGCCAATCCGCCGAAAAGCGCCCAGAAAAAGCCTGTTGACGCCATTTCATTACATTCCTTTATTTTTTTAGCGCCGAGGTTTCTCGATATATAATTACCAGAGCCATGTCCGAACAAAAATCCTACAGCCTGTATTAAGGTCATCAGCGGAAAAATAACTCCCACCGCTCCCGTTGCGCTTGTTCCTATTCTTCCTACAAAATACGTATCTGCCATATTATAGGTTGATGTAATAAGCATACTTACAATCGTAGGAACAGCCATTTCCAGTATAAGTTTATCCACAGGCTCTTCCGTCATTTTCTTTATCTTTGCAGCCTGTATATCATCATTTACAGTTGCCTTGGCCGTCATAGTTATTTCCCCTTTTCCGCAAAAGTTATTTCCGTTTAATGATAGCATAACATTATTTTCATTTCAAATAAAGATCTTCCGTTTTCTTCCTAACCTCAACCACTTTCTTCTGCACTTAAGTTTCAATCGTTGTATACTTTTGTAAAATATGTTAGTATGATAAAAATCAGAAGTTGCAAACGGAGGAATATGTATGCGTATTTGGAAAGCAATCTTTAGCGTATTAACTATTATTTTCGGCTCTCTGGGGCTGATAAACGTAATGTCTACTGATATAACACTGCCAATTATGTTTGTTTTTATGGGATTAACCTTTTTGACTAATGCAAAGGAGTGTTACGATAGGTGTGCGAAGAAAGATACGATGATATTTGCAGGTGTAGCAATTTTTATCTATGTAATCACAGCATATAATTTGTTAAGTAGATTTATGTAAATCCCGGTTTATCTAATTGATAGTATAAACTTCTCAGCTTCATAGAACTACTCCATAATTCTTAAAAAATACTCCGAATATTCGCATGCAAAAACGGTCCTGTCTCTCTTATTCGGAAAGTTCAGGACCGCAAAATATTTTATTTTAAATTAAAACCTCTTTTATCAAATTCATCTTTAAGAAGCTTCATATCAGGAGCTATGGAAATAGGTTCTCCCGCGGCTTTTATGGCATTGTTAACATCCTTAAGTCCGTTTCCGGAAATTATTCCGACAACAGACGCGTCCTCGGGTATAAGTCCCAGCTGGCGCGCTTTTTTTATTCCGGCTGCCCCCGTTACTCCGGCAGGTTCTCCGAAAAGACCGCATATACGTCCGAGCAGTCTCATGGCGCCCAGTATTTCTTCATCGGTAACATTTACCGCTATTCCCTTTGACTCCCTTACCGCATTAAGAGCCTTATCCGCATTTCTCGGTACTCCGACGGCTATAGAATCGGCTATTGTATTTTCTTCCATAGGCTGCCAAGGTCTTCCTGTCTGAAGTTCCGTATTAAGCGGACAACAGCCTGCCGCCTGGACACTTATCAGTTTCGGAAGCCTGTCAATAATACCCGTATAATACAAATCTTTAAATCCTTTCCAAACTCCGGCTATCGTACACCCGTCCCCAACGGAAACTGCAACGTAATCCGGAACATTAAAGTTCATTTGTTCAGCTATTTCCAGAGAAACGGTTTTTTTTCCTTCCACAAGATATGGATTTATGGCGGCGTTTCTGTTATACCATCCCCACCTGTCTATCGCTTCGGCTGAAAGTCTGAACGTCTCTTCATAAGTTCCCTGAACCGATATTACATTAGCTCCGAATATCATAAGCTGCGCTACTTTTCCCTTAGGCGCCCTGGACGGAACAAAAATATATGTTTTAAAACCCGCTGCGGCTGCATTTCCTGCCAATGATGACGCAGCATTTCCCGTTGAAGAGCACGCAATCGTATCAGCCTTTGCCTCTGCGGCTTTTGCAACGGCCATTGCCGACGCCCTGTCTTTAAGACTTGCAGTCGGGTTAATTCCGTCGTCTTTTATCCACAGTTTTTTAACGCCTATCATTTCGGCAAGCTTGGGGACTTCATAAAAAGGCGACCAGCCCACCCTAAGCGGCGTATTTTTTGTATCCTCCTCAACGGGAAGGTATTCCCTGTAACGCCACATGGAATAGTCTCCGCTGTCAATTATTTTCTTTGCCGTTACTTTTGAAGATATATATTTATAGTCATATTTTATGTCAAGAATACCTCCGCAATGGGGACATACGGTAATATCGGGCTTTGGCTCTATCTCTGCGCCGCATTTAATGCATACGGCTGATATAACGTTACGCAATTTGACAACCTCCTACATCATCAAAATCCGATAAGCAAAAGCCATCGGATTTTGTTTATTTTATTATAAAGTTTTAAGCACTCCCGACGCTTCGTTGAACTCATTTATAAGTTCATCAAGGTCTTTTGCCTGTGAGTGAACTCCCTTCCATGTTTTTTCGGGGTTATACCAAAGATCGTTCAGTTCTTCCACTGTTCTTCCCTGCTGCTCTACCCATGTATAGTACTTAAGATTATGTACTCTCTTACGTCCGATATATGTAAGCTCTTCCATATTGTCCGTACGAAGACCGAGCATATGTAAATTATGGTCAACTGCTGCGCTTGTCATTGTATAAGGTCCGTTTTCCTCTTCCAGCTCTTTAATTCTGGAACCGTACATATCCACAGAGTCCGTCAGCACCGTAGCTATAACGTCATGCTCCGTCATTTCATAATATTTAGCCATCTTTATTGCGCAAAGAACATTAGCTGTTCCGGAAATTCCGAGATACGAGAGTTTTTCAACAACCTCAGGTGAAACATGAGCCTCATTAATAAGATATTCCTTACCTATCGGGTCGTTGAAAAGTCTTATAAGTCTCTGGCTGTCCTCATCGTCTATATCGATAACCATATCCGTATTTTTAACATTATGTATCCAAGGGATATGTTTATCTCCTATACCCTCTATTCTGTGTCCGCCGAATCCGTTATTCAAAATTGTAGGGCATTGGAGCGCCTCGCCTACCGCAAGCTTCATTTCAGGATAAACTTCCTTCAGATAATCTCCGCAGCCTATCGTTCCGGCAGAACCCGAAGTAAAGCAAGCTCCCGCAAGTCTGTCTCCGTCTTTTTTCACAGACTCAAACGCTTCGGCAATTGCGCTTCCCGTAACCTGATAATGCCACAAATGATTTCCCATCTCCTCAAACTGGTTGAAAATCATTACATCGTCTCTTGTAGTTTTAAGCTCCCATGTTTTGTCAAAGATTTCTTTTACATTTGATTCGCAGCCCGGTGTAGCTATGACTTCTCCGGCTATTTTTGACAGCCAGTCAAAACGTTCTTTGCTCATACCTGCCGGAAGTATTGCTATGGAATCGCAAGCAAGCAGCTTGGAGTTAAACGCTCCGCCTCGGCAGTAATTTCCCGTTGACGGCCATACGGCTTTATGACGTGTGGCGTCAAACTGACCTGTTACAAGTCTCGGCGCAAGACAGCCGAACGACGCTCCTACCTTATGACATCCTGTGGGGAACCACTTTCCTATAAGGCAGATTATGCGTGCGTTTACGCCCGTCAATTCTTTAGGCAGTTCAATAAAATTGGGCTTTCCGAAAAGACCGCCCTTTTCTTTCTGTTCGTTTTTCCATGTAATTCTGAAAAGGTTAATAGGATCGACGTCCCACAAGCCTACGTTTACAAGTCTGTCTTTTATTTTATCGGGTATTGTTTCCGGGTGTTTCATCTGTTCGTATGTAGGAATAACAATTTTATTCTCTCTGGCTTTTTTAATATTACGCTCGAGATTTTCTTTGTTTATTGTCAAATCAATCATATTTTGCCCTCCTAAAAATAGATGACTGCTGTTTTATATTTCTAATATATCACGGCAAACTATTTTTGTAAACAACACAAAAATTTTTAGACAAAACAATTTTATTTTTTTCAAAAATCTCAAAATAGTTATATTTTATATCTTTTGTATACGATATATAAAATAAGAACGGTTAACCTTTCATAAAAAAATAACGGTAGTATCCCGAATAATTCCGTACACTGCCGTTATTGCTATAAAACATATTTTATTTAAACACAATGATACTTCTCGTCTTGAAATAAATCAAATTATTTACAGTATCTTTCTAAGTCTTTCGATAGCTTCTTCCGTATTTTCTCTGCTTCCGAATGCCGTAAGCCTGAAATATCCCTCTCCTGCGTTTCCGAATCCTGCTCCGGGAGTTCCGCCTACCTGAGCGTTTTCCAAAAGCCAGTCAAAGAATGACCAAGAATCCATTCCGTCGGGACATTTCAGCCATATATACGGTGAACATACTCCTCCGGAGAACCAAATTCCTTTTTCTCTGAGCAATTCGGCAATAAGCTTTGCATTATCCATGTAATACTTAATATTTTCTTTAGCTTCTTTAAATCCTTCAGGCGATAACGCAGCTTCAGCCGCTCTCTGTATAACGTACGGAACGCCGTTAAATTTCGTAGCCTGTCTTCTTGCCCAAAGCTTCTGCAAAGATTTTCCGTTTGCCGTAAGTTCTGCCGGGAAAACCGTCCATGAACATCTTGTTCCCGTAAAGCCTGCCATTTTTGAAAAACTGCATATTTCCACAGCGCATTCTTTGGCGCCCTCAACGGCATATATCGAATGAGGATAGTCTCCCTCGATAAACGCTTCATAGGCTGAGTCGAAAATAATTAAAGAACCGCTTTCCTTTGCGTAATCAACCCACTGACCGAGCTGTTCCTTTGTGTATACAGCTCCCGTAGGGTTATTCGGTGAGCAGAGGTATATGATATACGACTTTTTCTCAAGTCCGTCGGGCATAGGGAGGAAATTATTTTCATTATTTCCTTCCATAAGCTCAATATTTCTTCCGCACATTATATTGCTGTCCATATATACGGGATATACGGGGTCGGGTATAAGTATATCGTTGTCCCCGAGTATGTCTACAATATTTCCGCAGTCGCTTTTTGCACCGTCGCTTACAAATACTTCCGACGCGTCTATTTTAACTCCGTTACGTCCGTAATAGTCGGAAACAGCCTCTCTCAAAAAGTCATATCCGTATTCGGGCGGATATCCTCTGAAAGTATCCTTATCTGCCATTTCATCAACAGCTTTGTGCATAGCCTCTATTACGGTTTTAGTCAAAGGAAGTGTAACGTCTCCTATACTGAGTTTTATAACTTTTTTATCGGGATGCTCGGCAGTATACTTATTTATTCTTCTAGCCGTCTCCGAAAAAAGATAGCTTTCTTTAAGGTTATCATAATTTTCATTAATTTTTATATTCATATTCAAACACTCCCTCATATGCTGTCTCTGCTTTTCCTGTCATAAACACGGTTCCGTCTGAACAATATCTTATTATCAAATCTCCTCCGACAAGATGAACCGTAACGTCCGTATCCATTTTGCATATTCCGTTAAGACAAGCCGCTACAACAGTTGCGCATGTACCCGTTCCGCATGCAAATGTTTCTCCGCTTCCTCTTTCCCATACTCTCATTTGAAGAGTTTTTTCATCAATAACCCTTACAAACTCCGTATTGACTCTGTCCGGGAAAATATCCATGTTTTCAAAATAAGGGCCTATTTTTTCAAGATCGAGTCCGTCAACGTCATCAACAAAGCATACCGCATGGGGATTTCCCATGGAAACCGCCGTCAGTCTGTATTCTTTGCCCATGACCGTTACAGGCTCGTTTATCATCGTATCTCCGTCCCATTTAACTGGTATAAGCTTCGGTTCAAGTATAGCCTTTCCCATATCAACGCATACGGTATCTACTTTATTATCGGTTATATTCAGTTTCAGGGTTTTGATTCCGCTTAATGTATCCACAGTTATTTCGGTTTTATTCACAATGCCTTTATCGTATAAGAATTTTCCGACGCACCTTATACCGTTGCCGCACATCTTTGCCTCGCTTCCGTCGGCGTTGAATATTCTCATTTTAGCGTCCGCTTTATCGGAAGCGCATACCATTATAAGTCCATCCGAACCTACCGAAAAATGTCTCGGTGAAACCGCTTTTGAAATTTCTCCCGGATTAGGCAACTCCTTATCCATGCAGTTTACATAAACATAGTCGTTTCCTATTCCGTGCATTTTTGTGAAATTAAACTTCATTGTAACCCTCCTGTCAGAAATTATGTCAATTATTAATGTTTAAGCGCAGCCTTTACAAGACCTACAAATAAGTCGTGCGCTCTGTTGGGACGGCTCTTAAACTCGGGGTGATACTGAACGCCGATATAAAAATCATTTTCGGGAACTTCAACAGTTTCGACTATTCTGTTATCGGGAGATGTTCCGCTGATTACAAGTCCGTTATTTTCCATGATTTCTCTGTAGTCGTTATTAAACTCATAACGATGACGATGTCTCTCATATATAAGTTCAGATTTGTAACATTCAAACATCTTAGATCCCGGCTTAACTTTGCATGGATATGCGCCCAGTCTCATTGTTCCGCCTTTGGCTATTTCATTATTCTGATCCGGCATAAAGTCTATAACTTTATTTGCGGTATCCTCATCAAATTCTCCTGAATTTGCGTCTTTTATTCCGCAAGCATATCTTGCAAATTCGATTACGGCTATCTGCATACCCAGACATATTCCAAGCATAGGGATATTATTTGTACGACAGTAGTGAGCGGCAGCTATTTTGCCTTCTATTCCTCTGTTACCGAATCCTCCCGGTATAACTATTCCGGAGCATTTTCTTAAAACATCGGCAACATTGTCGTTGTTAATTGTTTCGGAGTCTATCCATTCGATTTCAACATAGGCTTCATTTTCATATCCCGCATGTCTCAGCGCTTCCGCAACGGAAAGATATGCGTCATGAAGCTGTACATATTTTCCTACAATTCCTATTCTTACTTCTTTTGTTCTTGCCTTTATTCTTGAAATCATGTTTACCCAGTCTTCAAGGTCGGGGCTTGGCGTTTTTAAGCCGAGTTCACGGCATACAATATTTGAGAAGCCGCTCTTTTCAAGCATAAGAGGCGCTTCGTACAATACGGGAATCGTAATATTTTCAATAACGCAATCCTGTTTTACATTACAGAACATTGCTATTTTCTTAAATATGGATTCTTCTATCGGCTCGTCACATCTGAGAACTATAATATTGGGATTAATTCCCATACCCTGAAGTTCCTTAACAGAATGCTGCGTAGGTTTTGAC
>ENA-ORSX01002300-ORSX01002300.1-human-gut-metagenome-genome-assembly--contig:-NODE-2300-length-10964-cov-2.647722_pt1 | contig 10964 bp, 8 predicted proteins | sample MGYA00241904_ERZ509172 | MGnify/ENA primary metagenome ERZ509172 (study PRJEB26280, sample SAMEA2338795) | human gut metagenome | biome: human gut; feature: human-associated habitat; material: faeces...
TACCTTTTATAACAGTTCTCCCACCAATCAGCTTTTTCTGGTTATGGAAAACAGCAGACTGGAAGAGCTGAAAAATGATGTTGTATACAGTTTCTGGGAAAAGGCTGACGATACACATACCGTCATTCGATTTGCCACAAGCTGGGCAACTTCCAGAGAGGATGTAGAAAAGCTTCTTTCTCTTTTATAGCATTGTAAAACGCATTGTTTTGGCGTATAATAATTGCAGTCAGATCACGTGAAAAGGAGGTCTCATATGAAGAAAAACAAGAACCGTCTAACCACATTTGTAGTGCTGTTCTCCTCCGCAACAGCCATCATCCACATTGCAAACAAGATCATTGCCGCATCTGCATCTCTGAAGGAAATGCTTGATTCCAACAGACGTAACTATTATAAATGGCGTTTTGGAGAAATTTTTTATACAAAAAAAGGAAGCGGAAGTCCTGTTCTCCTTATCCATGATATGCTTCCCGGAGCCTGCGGCTATGAATGGAACAGAATCGAAGAAGAGCTTGCCATGGAACATACGGTATACACCATTGACCTTCTGGGATGCGGACGCTCTGAAAAGCCGGGAGTGACCTATACAAATTTCGTCTATGTACAGGTAATCTGCGACTTTATCAGAAATGTGATCGGAGAAAAAACAGATGTGATCACAAGCGGTTTTTCCGGCTCCTTTGCCGTTATGGCCTGCCGCAATGAAAAAAATCTTTTCAACAGACTGATTCTTGTGAATCCGCCTGCCCCCGGCAACCTGACACAAATGCCGTCCAGAAAAGACCGTCTGCTGAAATATTTCCTGGAAATCCCTGTATTTGGAACTCTTGTTTATCACATTATTGTTTCCAGAGTAAATACTTCGGACTTTTTTATTGAAAACATGGTTTTTGATCCCTTCCATATGGATCAGAATCTTCTTGATGCTTATTATGAAGCTGCTCACAGAGGCGGATGTCAGGCAAAGGCAGCCTATGCCAGCAAAGCTTCCCGCTTTATGAACATTAATATCCTGCCTGCATTAAAGTCCATTGACAACAGTATTTTTATTATTGAAGGCGAAGCTGAAAATAACGGAGCTGCTGTTGTAGACAGCTATCGAAGCATCAATCCTTCTGTGGAATCTGTTACGATTCCTCATACCAGGCATCTTCCCCATATGGAAGATCCGGAAAAATTCCTGGAACAGATCGGGATTTTCCTGTAACATACTGACAACTGAATTGTATATGATCCTGCAGCTGTTTTTCAACACAGCTGTCTGTACAGAGAATGCCCCCGGAAATTAATTTCCGGGGGCATTCCGCATTCTGTAATCATAACCAGTAATTTTACGGGTCAGGATGCTTCTTGGCTTTCTTCAGAAGAATCTGTATTCAGCATTTCCTGATATGCGTCTGTAAGATCACGTATATCCATTTTGTTTACAAGATAAACCTTATCACCTGTCACTGCTGCATAAAAGCTGGAATCGTACTCATAATAGCTTACGGTTGTTTTCTGTCCCTCTGTATCAGTGAAAACAAAGGTAAAAGCAGCAGCTTCATCCGGCGTATACTCCTCTGTCAGGCGTTCCTGACCTGCCATATTAATCAGTTTGTTATAGAAAGTAGTAAATACTGTTTCCTCAATTTCCTTTCCATCAAGAGCATAGGAAATTTTTTCCTCTTCTGCAGTCCCGGTCTTTTCATCAGAAGTATTTTCCGCTGCATCTTCATTTTCTTTATCTTTATCTGCAGCAGCTTCCCCAGTGTCACCGGAACCCTCTTCTTTCTCGGATCCGGCGCTTTCTTCCGTACTGTCTTCTGTATTTTTTGCGGTTTCTCTTGTAACCTGTACGGTATGAGCTCCGTCCTCAGACTGAACTTCAAGACTGTCCAGATTATTGACAGTCAGATAATTTACTGTCAGGCTGTAAAAATCTGAAATATTCTTGTCTACAATATCTGTCAGAGAAGTCTCTGGTATTGTATACACCTGTTTACTGTCATTGACTTTCACATAACGGTTTCCGTCAATCTCATCTCCCACATAAATCACAAGCTGCTTTTCCACCTGGGGCTTTTCTTCAGCTTCCCCAGAGTCTTCCGCCTCTGATGCTGTCTCTGTCTTATCTTCACTCTCAGATGCCCCTGTAGCGTCCGTATCTGCCTCTGCATCCTCTTCCGCAAGATAAGTTGCGGTAATTATTGCATACGGGTCATCAAAGCCGTATTTGGCCTGATCTGTGCAGTTATAGTCTACAAAGTCCCCGTAGGTGAGAGAACCTATGGCAGAGGTTACTGTTCCCGCCTTGGAGGTATCTGCCTGCTCAGAGGTTTTTCCGTCAGAAACATACCAGTACAGGCTGTCATCGTCCTGTGAAAGCTGATATCCGTTTTCTTTTTCCACCTTTACGTCTTTGATCGTTGCTGAGGTTACTGCCGGGAAGCTTTCCGCCTGCGCAAACTCATAGGAAGTTCCCATAAACGGTTCCAGAGATACAGCGGAAACAAGATAAATATCTTTGTCATCCTCTGATTTTTTCATATAATACTGACCGGAAGATTCATTTTTCATTCCTACCTGAAGAATGATGCGATTTCCATCCTCTTCCGTGAGAGTAATCTGATTCTGAGGTTTATCCAGATCATATTCGCTGAGATCCCCGGGATTTTCAATCTTCTGGTCTGCTGACAGCGCTGTCAGTGCATTTACCGCGCCGTCAAGAGTATCCTGGTTTACCGGAAAATCCGGCTCGTCTTTTTTTACCCACTTGTCTCCATCCTTCTCAAAAACCTCTTCTGCTCCCTCTGTGCCGTTAAAAGAGACAGAAGTAATTTTTTCCGAATCCATTTCTACGACGCTGACACTGGTATCTGCTGCCTCAGCTTCTTTTTCTTCCTGGGAATCCACATAGGAGGTAACTCCTATGTAGGTTCCTGAAAGAACAGCCAGTACAGCAACTCCGGAAATCAGTTTTACTGTCTTGCTCTTCATTATGCTTTTCTCCTTTTCAGCCATACACAGAATCCAATTACAAGGAATACTCCGGGAATCAGGCCCATTGTACAGATTTTCCAGAAGCTTACGTCATAAGCAGTAGGTGTGAGAGCGGTTACCTGCAGACTCTTGGATGGAATAGAAACTGTCTCTGCCTCATCAGAGCTGCACATCCAGTTCAGAGATTCCATGATCAGCTGTTCATTTCCTCCTGCTACTGCTGCATTGATCTGGCTGTCCATCAGGTTTGCCGTAGAATAATAAATAATCTGCGTCTGTTTATCGTCTTTAAGAGTTTCTGTAATACTTACTCCCAGATCAAAGGGACCTGCAATATCTTCTTCTGTTTTTTCCAGGGTTTCACTGTTTAAATCCGCCTTGGAATATGCGCTGTCAGAGGTTGTCAGAATGCTGTCAATTGTCACAGTACCTCTTACACTGTCCAGTTTACGGATACCCTGTGCATATGGCGCAAGAACAAAATATCCTGATGATGCAAAACCGGATACAGGCTCTGCACTTTTCACTTCAGGAACAATATAATACGGCATCTGCATTGCATAGTGCTGTGCGTCTCCTTCAATAACAATTCCGTCAGCCCGCTCTACGCCGTAGTTTTCCAGAACAGCGTCAAAGTTTTCCATGGACTCTTCTGTGTAATCAGAGAAGATCATTGCTTTTCCGCCGTTTTCCAGATATTCAAGAATTGCATTTTTCTCATCCTCAGAAATATCTGTTGCCGGTGAGTTGATCATCAGGCAGGCAGTATCTTCCGGCACGCTTTCTTCTGTAAGAAGATTCAGGGAGCGGATTTCAATATTTGCCTTTTCAATATCCTCCCGGATGGAAGCGTCCAGATCTTTTTCTCCATGTCCGTCCAGTGTATAAAGAACCGGCAGGTTTTCTGAGGTCACGTAGGAAATGGCGCTGGTGATCTGGCCTTCTCCGTCAAATCCTGTGGTAGTATAGCTGTAAGTATTATAATCCACAGAAGATTCGTAAATCTCGCCATAATCCACAACCTTGCTTCTTTCTCCACATTCAACGATCAGGCTGTTTGAGGAAACCTCTGCGTCTGTATACTCTGAAGTAAACTTGGGATTGACAACAGGATCTTTCTTTTCTACCTTAATATGATCAGATGCTTCCTCATATTTTTTCAGAAGCTTGCTTACCGTTTCATCCTCAGCTCCGCTCTGAGCGATCTGATAAATAGTTACGTCCTTATCCAGTTTTTTAAGAAAATCTTCCGTCTGTTTTCCAATGCTGAAAAGCTTCTGATCACTGACATCTATCTCGGAATATTTTGTCGGCAGAACATTCACGATCATATTGATCACTATAAAGATCACTATAAAGATCACACTGATCAGCATACTGTAGGAACCGTTTTTGATGTATTTTCCGTTAAAACTGGATTTTATTTTTTCTTTAAAGGATTTTTTCTCTGAGATTCCTTTATTTTTCTTTTCCGGCTGCTTCTTTTTCAGTTTTTCTTTTAATTTCACTCTTCCCACCTCCTTAATTCCAACGTCTCTTTACAATGGACTGTACAGTGAGAAACATGCATACTGCAATGACAGAAAGGAAATATACAATTCCATTCACATCAAAAATTCCATTTGCAAAATTGTCAAAATGTCCGCTTATGTTAAATATCTGAAGGGCTTTCTGGATGCCGCCTGCAAAAAAGCTGCTGTTCACCACATAAACAACTGCAAGAGCAGCCTCTCCGATCAGGCAGATCACTGCAGAAATCAGGAAGTTTTTGATCATTGTATAAATAATGATCGAAGCCGCCAGCATCAGAAGACCAAAGGTAATGCAGGTAGACAGAGCGCCTTCAGAGAAAAAGGAAGAGATTCCGTTCATCATAAAAAAGGCAAACAGAAATACAAAGGTCAGCACTGCCGCAATAACCTGGCTTTCTGTAAGGGAGGAAATAAACACACCTATGGCAAGGTTTGCGCATCCCAGAAGAAAGAATCCAAGGATTCCTGTATATGCAGTTCCAAAAGATACGGTTCCGAATTTTGACATTACCAGAGGATACAGGCAGATGATCGCCATGGGAATTGCAAAGATGGTTACCAGGGCAAGGTACTTGCCCATAACGATCTTTCCCACAGAAACAGGAGCCGTAAGAAGAAGCTGGTCTGTTTTCTGTTTTCGTTCCTCTGCCAGAGTCCTCATGGTAAGAATCGGCACACTGATCAGAAATACAAAGGTCAGAGCGCTTAGTGTATACTCAAATCTGGGATAAGCAGCATCCAGCTGATAGGCAGAAAAATAAATTCCTGTCAGTAAAAGTATAAAAAAGATAAACAGATATCCAATCATTGAGGTAAGATAGCTTCTCAGCTCTCTTTTATAAACTGCTGTCATGTTTATCCGCCTCCTCTGTCATGTTTTCTGATTCTCTGATCACAGCTTCTGCTTCTTCAGCTGTTTGTATCCGGTTATCTGTGTCAGATGAATCCTTTTTATTATCCTCTGTCAGTTCAAGGAAAATCTCCTCCAGAGAAATCTTCTGAGACTGCATTTCCAGAATCGGACAATGATTTTCTGCCATTTTAAAGAATACTTCTTCTCGGATATCCGCATTTTCTTCTGTGGAGACAGTCACATTCCAGCCCTCCTGGTCTGATTTTTTCTCTATGGAGATTTCCTATACTCCGGAAATTTCTTCCAGAAGCTGACGGATACGGCTCTTTTCTCCTTTTACCAGAAGATTCAGATTGTTAGAGCCTGCTGCCAGTTTTCCAAGATTATCAGGAGTATCGCTTGCCACAAGCTTTCCGTGAGAAATGATCAGCACATAATCGCAGATCGCACTGACCTCAGAAAGAATATGAGAGCTTAAAATAACCGTATGCTTTTTTTTCAGACTTTTGATCAGATCTCTGATCTCTATGATCTGCTTCGGGTCAAGTCCTACAGTTGGCTCGTCCAGTATGATAACCTCCGGATAACCGAGAATTGCCTGGGCAAGTCCCACCCTCTGACGATAACCTTTGGAAAGATTTTTGATCAGACGGTTTTTCATATCTGTAATTTTCACCATATCCATGACCTCTTCGATCATGGCTTTTTTCTTGTCTTTTGGGATTTTTTTCAGATCCGCTGCAAATTTCATATATTCCAGAACGGTCATATCGAAATAAAGCGGTGGCTGCTCGGGAAGATAACCGATGCATTTTTTTGCCTTTTCCGGCTCCTCCAGAATATCATGTCCGTCTATGGTTACTGTACCTTCTGTAGACGCGATATAGCCGGTGATCATATTCATTGTTGTAGATTTTCCTGCGCCGTTTGGACCAAGAAATCCATAAATTTTGCCTTTCTCTATCTGAAAAGAAAGGTGGTCAACTGCTGTATGGTCTCCGTACCGTTTGACCAGATTGCTGACTTCAATCACTGAACTCTCCTCCTTTTTCCCTGATTGTATGGAAGGCGGACTCTGTGTTTGTCCGCCTTATAAATATTCTATGAAAAAGTTGTGATAAAAGTAGGGGAATTGTGTGATGATTTTGTGAAACCAGTTATACAAGAGGTTCTTTCAAAGGTGTTCCTGCTTTTCGGGGATATTTTCCCGGTGTGGATTTTACTTTTTCAATCACTACCAGAGATCTCTGGATCTCTGAATCCGGAAGACTGAAATAAACCACATCCCTGATTTTTCCTCCAAGGATTTTTACTGCTTTTTCCGCCTGCTCTGCCTCTTCCTGAACCGTTCCCGACTTATAGGAAATAAAGCTTCCGCCAACCTTTACATAGGGCAGGCAGTATTCAGAAAGAGTTGCCAGATTGGATACTGCTCTTGATACGCAAAGATCAAAGCTTTCTCTGTAGGCTTTGTTTTTTGCATATTCTTCTGCTCTTCCGTGAACAGCCGTAATATCTGTCAGCTTTAAGAGATCAAAGGTCTCCTCCAGAAAGTTCACCCTTTTTTTCAGGGAATCCAGAAGGCAGGCTTCCAGATGAGGAAATGCGATCTTCAGAGGCACTCCCGGAAATCCGGCCCCTGTTCCCACATCCATCATACGTTTTACTTTTTTTATGTCAACTGCTTTTACACAGGCAAGACTGTCCAGAAAATGTTTTACAAGCACCTCCTGAAATTCTGTAATCCCTGTCAGGTTCATGACCTTGTTTTTTTCTACAAGATACTCATAAAAATCCACAAACTGCTGCCTCTGTTCCCCGTCCAGGACAATGCCCATTTCCTGACAGCCCTGATCCAGTACACTTAAATCGTATGCCATAATCTTCTCCTTATCTGATTTATTGTCTGCCTTTTCTGTACTGTTCCAGATATACAAGCAGTACCGATACGTCTGCCGGTGAAACACCGGAAATCCTGGATGCCTGTCCAATGGAAACCGGTCTGTAGGCTTCCAGCTTCTGTCTTGCCTCAATACGAAGGCTTCCAACCTTTTCGTAATCAAGATCCTCAGGAATCTTTTTTGTTTCCAGCTTTTTAAACTGTTCCACCTGTTTCATCTGGCGTTTAATATAACCGTCATATTTCAGGTTGATCTCTACCTGCTGTTTGACATCCCACGGAAGCTCAGGTCTTTCTTTATCAACAGCAGCCAGATCGTCATACGTAAGCTCAGGTCTTCTGATCAGCTCTGCAAGCGTTGTTCCGGACTTCAGAAGAGTGCTTCCTTTTTCCTCAAGAAGCTTCTGAACCTCAGGTGTTCCTCCAATAGTCACATGTTCGGTTCTTTTTATTTCTGCCTCTATTGCCTTTTCTTTGTCCAGTGTTTTCTGCCAGGTTTCCTCCTGGATCAGCCCGGCTTCATAGCCCTTTCTGCGAAGTCTGAGGTCTGCGTTGTCCTGTCTGAGAAGCAGCCTGTACTCTGCACGGCTTGTCATCATCCGGTAAGGCTCATGGTTTTCTTTTGTTACAAGGTCATCAATAAGAACACCTATATACGCCTCTGAGCGATCCAGAACCAGCATTTCTTTCCCTTTCAGCTTCAGCGCTGCATTAATGCCTGCAATCAGTCCCTGGGCTGCCGCTTCCTCATATCCGGAGCTTCCGTTAAACTGCCCCGCGCTGAACAGGCCTTTTATATTCTTAAATTCCAGTGTAGGATAAAGCTGTCGGGGATTGATGCAGTCGTATTCAATAGCATAGGCATTTTTTACGATCTTTGCATTTTCCAGTCCGGGAACAGAATGATACATGGCATCCTGAACGTCCTCAGGAAGAGAACTGGACATTCCTCCCACGTACATTTCATTTGTATAAAGTCCTTCCGGCTCAATAAATACCTGATGGCGGTTTTTATCAGCAAAGCGTACTACCTTGTCCTCAATAGACGGGCAGTATCTGGGTCCTGTTCCCTCGATCATACCGGAATAAAGGGGTGAACGGTCCAGATTGTTCCGGATGATCTCATGAGTTTTTTCATTTGTGTAGGTCAGCCAGCAGGATTTCTGCGGAATCTGTACAGCTTCCGGATCTGTGGAAAAAGAAAACGGCACAACTCTTTCATCTCCGAACTGCTCTTCCATTTTTGAATAATCAATGGTATTTCCTGCAATACGGGCCGGTGTTCCTGTCTTAAACCGGAACATTTCCACTCCAAGCTCTTTCAGCGAATCTGTCAGGTAATTTGCTGCCTGCAGACCGTTAGGACCAGTATAGTCACTGACATCTCCGTAAATGCAGCGGGATTTCAGATAAGTTCCTGTACACAGGATTACCGCACGGCAGTGGTAAACAGCGCCTGAGTAAAGCTCCACACCTGTAATCCGGTTCTCCTCTGTAAGAAGTCGGGTTACTTCTCCCTGTCTTATGGTCAGATGCTCCTGATTTTCCAGTGTTTTACGCATTTCATTGCTGTAAGCCTGTTTATCTGCCTGCGCTCTCAGTGAATGAACCGCTGGTCCCTTTGATTTATTCAGCATTTTTGACTGAATAAAGGTCTTGTCAATATTCTTTCCCATTTCGCCGCCAAGAGCATCCACCTCTCTTACCAGATGCCCCTTGGAGCTTCCTCCGATATTTGGGTTACAGGGCATAAGGGCAATGCTGTCCACACTTACTGTAAACATTACTGTCTCAAATCCAAGTCTTGCCGCTGCCAGGGCTGCTTCACAGCCTGCGTGCCCTGCCCCCACAACAACAATGTCACAATTTTTTTCCAACCTCTTTGCGCACATTCCTCTGTCCTCCATCTATTTTCCTACACAGAACTTGCTGAATATCTCATTTACCAGATCTTCGCCCAGGGATTCGCCCATAATCTTTCCAAGGCTTTCATAAGCTCCCATCAGATCAATGGAAAAGAAATCCTCCGGCATTCCTGCTTCAATACTTTCCATTACCATGTTAAGGCTTCTCTCCGCCTCTTCCAGGGCAGTCTTATGACGTGCATTTGTAATATAAACCTCATCATTAAAGGAAATCTCCCCGCGGAAAAACATTTCTTTAATGGCTGTTTCCAGGTTTTCTATTCCTGATCCTTCCACCACTGACACAGGTATCACCTGTTTTCCTGTTTTTTCTTCCAGATGCTGAGGCGAAACCACTGGAGTCAGATCTGTTTTATTATAAATAATAATACTTTTTCTTCCATGAAGCAGCTCCATGATCTCTTCATCGTTTTTATCAAGAGGCTTGGAAGAATCTACCACATAAAGGATCAGGTCTGCTTTTTCAGCCATCTGTCTGGCCTTTTCCACACCAATTTTTTCTACAATATCTTCTGTCTCTCTGATGCCGGCTGTATCAATGATCCTTAAACTGATTCCATGAAGAGAAATATATTCCTCCAGCGTATCTCTTGTGGTTCCTGCAATTTCTGTTACAATTGCCCGATCCTCTCCTACAAGAAAATTTAACAGAGAGGATTTTCCTGCATTTGGTTTTCCCAGGATAACTGTGCGGATACCCTCCTGGATCATTTTTCCGTCATCAGCAGACTTCAGAAGCTTTTTCACCTCTTCTGCCTCTTCCTTTACCACTTCCATCAGTTCATCTGGATACCCCTCCAGATCAAAATGCTCCGGATCATCAAGCGCGGTTTCTATATACGCAATATGATGAAGAAGCTTTGCCCTGATTTCCCGGATCACCCGGAGAACCGATCCCTTCAGCTGCTCTACAGAGCTTTTCAACGCTATGTCGCTTTTTGCCTGAATCACATCCATAACAGCCTCAGCCTGAGAAAGATCCAGTCTCCCGTTCAGAAAAGCACGTTTTGTAAATTCTCCGGGTTCCGCTACCTGCGCTCCGTTTTTCAGAACAGTTTCCAGAACTCTCTTCATGGCAAAAACACCGCCATGACAGTCAATTTCTACCGTGTCTTCTCCTGTATATGTTTTTGGACCGCGCATTACCATCACCAGAACTTCATCTACCGTTTCCTCTCCATCGCAGATATATCCATAATGAATGGTATGAGTTTTTACTTCTTTTATATTTTTCTTTCCATTCTTTGACCGGTAGATCCTGGAAATCACATTCATTGCATCTTCTCCGCTGATCCGGACGATTCCGATGCCGGAAGCGCTCATTGCTGTGGAAATTGCTGCAATCGTTTGAGATAAATCCTGATTCATATATTTACAACCTTTCTTATAATAAAACAGGCTGCTGTAAAACTGACAGTTAATAAACTTCTGATTTTACAACAGCCCCTTATCTTTACTTTCTTACTAATGTAACAACTACGCGGCGGTAAGGCTCCTCTCCTTCGCTGTGTGTTTTAACATTTCTGTCTGACTGAAGAGCAGAATGAATAATTCTTCTCTCATATGGATTCATAGGTTCAAGAGAAATTGTCTTTTTTGTTCTCTTTACTTTATGTGCTATGTTCTTTGCAAGATTCTCAAGAGTTTCTTTTCTTCTTCTTCTATAATCTTCCGTATCCAACTTTACTCTTACATATCCTTCCTGTGTCTTATTGGCAACACGATTAGTAAGATACTGAAGAGAATCTAGCGTCTGTCCTCTCTTTCCG
>ENA-ORSX01002306-ORSX01002306.1-human-gut-metagenome-genome-assembly--contig:-NODE-2306-length-10948-cov-2.345818_pt1 | contig 10948 bp, 8 predicted proteins | sample MGYA00241904_ERZ509172 | MGnify/ENA primary metagenome ERZ509172 (study PRJEB26280, sample SAMEA2338795) | human gut metagenome | biome: human gut; feature: human-associated habitat; material: faeces...
GGAATGGGTAGGATGGCATGCATGATTCTCGGTCCGAGGTCCCGGGCGGGATTGATGGCGTAGCCGGTGACTCCCCCTAGGGAAAGACCGATGACCCAAACAATGAACGATACGGGAATGGCCCCGATAGAACCGAGCCCGATCGGGGTGGTTGAGTCCACGTCTGACATGAGTTCAGCCCCGGTAATGTAGAAGACTGAGAACATAAGCACGAAGGTGGCAATCAGCTCGCATCCGAAATTCACGATATTATGGCGAATTTCAGGAGCGGTGCAGAATACTCCCAGTTTGGCTCCGGTATCTTCCGTGGCTTTAAAATGATCGTAATAGATGATCCATACCAGAAAAGCCCCCAGTGCAGCACCTAGCATTTGGGCGATGATGTAAGGCCCCACGCTGGCCCACGGGAATTTCTCGGCGATGGCAAAACCTATCGTGATGGCAGGATTCAGATGTGCGCCGCTGTAAGGGCCGGCGATCACAACTCCTGTAAATACGGCGAGCGCCCAAGCCGTGGTGATGGTGATCCATCCGGCTTGGAATCCTTTGGTTTTCTTAAGCACGACGTTGGCTACTACGCCATCTCCCAAAAGGATCATGACCATTGTTCCAAGTAGCTCTGCGATAAAAGGTGACATGATGAGCTAAAAGTTTAAAGTTAAAAACTAAAAGTATTATTCTTCACCCAGTTCTTCCCATGCTCTTGCACGTTCGACGGCCTTATGCCACTTGTGGAGCATGGCGTTCACGTGTTCCTCTGTATCAATAGGGGTAAATTCCCGATCGATACTCCATTGTTGGCGTAATTCGTCCGTGTCCCGCCAGTAGTCGGTGGCCAGTCCGGCCAGATATGCGGCTCCCAGAGCTGTTGTTTCAAGAATCTTCGGACGGATCACGGTTTCTCGGCAAATGTCACTTTGGAATTGCATTAGGAAGTTATTGGCCACTGCTCCACCATCTACTCGCATCTCCGGAGAGGTTCGTTTCGTGTCATGTTCCATAGCTTTCAGAATGTCGTAGACTTGGAAAGCAATGCCTTCAAGGGTGGCCCGGGTAATGTGCGCGGGAGTTGTTCCTCTCGTGAGGCCCAGCATGGCTCCACGGGCGTATTGGTCCCAGTAAGGGGCTCCCATACCCGTGAGGGCAGGGACGAAGTAGACTCCGCCGTTATCCGGTACAGACGTCGCCAGCGTTTCACTTTGGCTTGCACTTTGGATCAAATTGATTCCATCACGTAGCCATTGTATGGCGGCACCTCCCACGAAAACGCTTCCTTCGAGGGCATAAGTAACGGAGTTCCCGATCTTCCAAGCAATCGTACTCAGCAAGTTGTTCTCGGAAGTGACCACCTCGTTTCCGGTGTTCATCACCATGAAACATCCTGTCCCATAGGTAGTTTTTGTCATACCCGGTTCAATACAGAGTTGACCGAATAGAGCCGCTTGTTGGTCTCCCGCGATTCCTGAAATTGGAATCTTCGTTGAGAATAAGGTTGTTGCGGTTTCTGAGTAAATTTCACTACTACTCTTTACTTCCGGTAACATGGATTCCGGGATGTTGAACAGATCAAGAAGTTCTTTATCCCATTTCTGGGTATGTATGTTGAAAAGCATGGTACGCGATGCGTTGCTGACATCGGTAACGTGTACTCGTCCGTGAGTGAATTTCCAGACTAGCCAGCTATCAACGGTTCCGAAACATAGTTTTCCTTTTTCGGCTCTTTCCCGTACTCCTTCGATATTGTCGAGAATCCATTTGATTTTGGTGGCGGAGAAATAGGCGTCAATGATCAAACCCGTTTTCTCCCGGATCATATCGGTATATCCGTTTTCTTGTAATTCCCGGCAAATATCGGCTGTACGTCGGTCTTGCCACACGATGGCACGATAAACGGGAAGGGACGTCTCCCGATCCCACACGATGGTGGTTTCACGTTGATTCGTGATCCCGATACAAGCAATGTCAAGTCCTGTAAGGTTTGCTTTGGCAACAGCCTCAGCCGCAACGGATGATTGCGAGTACCAGATCTCATTCGGATCATGTTCCACCCAAGCGGGATGAGGATAATGTTGTTCGATCGGTTTTTGAGCCATGGCAATAATATTGCCATCATGATTGAATAGCACGGCCCGGGAAGAGGTTGTTCCTTGGTCTAGTGCGAGTACATATTTTTCTGCTTTCATTTGATAGTTATTATAGTGTATAACTTGTGTTCGTTTATATTGTCACGCGTCAAATGGTTTGTTTCTAGCCCTCTCTTCACTCTTTTTGTCAACAAAAAGTTAGCCAAAATAATTCATTCAAACCTTAATCCAGTATACGGTTTACAAATAAAAATGTTTTTTATATAAATTCAAAAATAAGGGGGAGAGCATTTTTTCGTATCTTCGGGGGAATGAATTTTATATTAATATTGAAGAAAATGAAGAAATGGAATACCTTTTACCTGTTGCTTGTCGTAGTATTAGCAATTGTAATTTTAAAAACATCGTGTATGGGAGATCAGAAACAAGATGAAACGACTTTGAAGTCAAAGGCTGTTTTGGAAAATATAGCTGAACGGAAAAGTGTTCGGAAGTATTTGAATAAGAGTGTGGAGGAAGATAAGATCGATGCCATGGTGAAAGCCGGTATGGCGGGCATGGACAGACGTCCGTGGGAGTTTGTGGTCGTGACGGATCGGGAGGCTCTTGATTCGATGGCAGCGAAATTGCCTTATGCTAAAATGTTGACAAATGCCCCGTTGGCTATTGTTGTCTGTGGGGATACGACACGTTCTTCTTACTGGTATCTGGATTGCTCTGCGGCAACACAGAATGTATTGTTGGCCGCGGAGGCATTGGGACTTGGTGCCGTGTGGACGGCAGCTTATCCTTACGAGGATCGGATTGATGTTGTACGCCAGAATACGGGATTACCGGAAAATATCGTGCCTCTTTGCGTGATTCCGATAGGTTACCCGGATGGCCCACAGAAAGCGAAAGATAAGTTTGACCTGCAACGGGTGCATCGGAATAAATACTAATTGGGAGAGGTTATATCCACCCGCTTGTCTATGTCTGCCCCGGGGGTAAGCTAGGGATGGGCTAAGACAAGTACCAAGCATTTACATGGCATGAACATAGCAAGAACACTGGAGATTGTACTTGCTATGTTCATGCTATGAAGTTGTTGTCTTCTTGTCCCGGTCTATCGGTAGACAAGGGCTAGCTAATATTTTAGAAAAGTAACAAGCTGAAAGCCATCAGCGCCATGCCTGCGACTAGTCCGTAAATGGATAGATGATGCGCCCCGTATTCTTTGGCGGTGGGTAAAAGTTCATCCAGTGAGATAAAAACCATGATACCAGCCACGAGAGCGAATAGGACGCCTAGGATAACAGAGTTGATTCCGATAAAAGTGTAGATGAGGAAGAACCCGATAATTGCTCCTAAGGGTTCCGATAAGCCGGAGAGGAAGGATAACTTGAATGCTTTCTTACGACTTCCGGTAGCAAAGAAAATAGGAACAGATACGGCAATTCCTTCCGGGATGTTGTGTATGGCGATGGCAAAGGCAATCGGGTAGGCAATTTCGGGATTCGATAGCCCGGCAATGAATGTCGCTAATCCTTCCGGGAAATTGTGAATCCCGATGGCGAGAGCCGAGAATATTCCCATGCGCATCAACTTCTTGTCATGCGGTTGCTTGCCTTCCAATAATTCCAAGGATTTCACCTCATGCGGATTCTCATACGAGGGAATGAGTTTATCAATGATAGCAATCAGACCCATCCCTGCAAAGAATGAAATGGCCACGATAACATCGGCTATTTTCTCGGAGTAGTTTTCTCGCAAAGCCTCTTGGGCCGTGGGGAATATTTCCACGAATGAGACATAAATCATCACTCCTGCGCTGAATCCGAGGGAGAGGGACAGGAATTTCTTGTTAGTTTTTTTGGTGAGGAAGGCAATAGCACTCCCGATACCGGTTGATAATCCGGCGAATAAGGTGAGGGCAAAAGCAAGTAATACGTTATCCCAAGATAGTTCCATCGTTTATTTCGTGTAGACAAAAAAGCCAGAAAGGGTCTGTGGATCTTTTCTGACTTTCTGTGTTATTGTCTTCAGAGTTATTTCAGTGTTGATATAATACGGTGAAGACGTGTTAAAGTTTCTTCTTTTCCTAAGATTTCGATAATATCAAACATATGCGGGCCGTCGGCAGAACCGATAATAGCCAACCGGAAAGGATTCATGATTTTTCCGAATCCGATTTCTTTTCCGGAAACCCACTCTTTCACGGCCTCTTCCGTGTTTGGAGAGGTGAAATCGGCCACTTTTTCCAGTACCTCAATCAACTCCTGCATAAGTACCGGAGTTTCTTCTTTCCAGCTTTTCTTCACGCCTTTCTCATCGTAAGCCTGAGGGGCATGGTAGAAGTACTGGGATGAGTTGTAGATGTCCGCGACAAAATTGGCTCTTTCTTTCAAAAGACGGCAAATCTTTTCCAATTTCGCCATGTCATAGGAAATCCCGTCCTTTACTAGGAATTCGTTTAACTGAACGGCCAGTTCCGCGTCACTTTTTTGTACGAGATATTTGTGATTAAACCATTTAGCCTTGTCCGGATTAAAGCGAGCCCCGGATTTATTCACGCGTTCCAGCGAGAATTGATCGCACAATTCCTGTAACGTGAAGATTTCTTGCTCTGTTCCGGGATTCCATCCCAGTAGAGCCAGCATGTTGATAAAGGCTTCCGGCAGGTAACCGTCTTCTTTATACCCGTGCCATTTTTCTCCTGTTTCGGGATCGGTAAATTCCATCGGGAATACCGGGAATCCCATTTTATTTCCGTCACGTTTGCTTAACTTTCCGTTACCCACGGGTTTCAGAATTAGCGGCAAGTGAGCGAACTCCGGCATGGAATCTTCCCAACCGAAAGCGCGGTATAATAACACGTGTAGCGGGAGAGAGGGTAACCATTCTTCTCCGCGGATCACGTGGGATATTTTCATCAAGTGGTCGTCAACGATGTTTGCCAGATGATAGGTAGGCATCCCGTCGGCCTTGAATAAAACTTTATCATCAAGTAACGAGGTGTTGAAATGTACTTCACCCCGGATAATGTCTTGTAAATAGAGATCCTCGTTTTCAGGCATTTTGAAACGAATCACGTAGTTTGCCCCGCTATCCAACAATGTCTTCACTTCTTCGGCACTCATGGTTAGCGAGTTCTTCATGCTCTTCCGGCTGATGGCGTTGTACATGAATGTTTCGCCTTTTGACTCGCAGGCAGCCCGTTGTGCGTTAAGTTCTTCCGCGGTGTCAAAAGAATAGTAAGCATTCCCTGATTCCACGAGTTGTAGGGCGTATTGTTTGTAAAGCGGTTTCCGCTCGCTTTGACGATAGGGGCCGTATTCACCTCCCACGCCGACACCTTCATCGACGGTGAGGCCGCACCATTTTAATGATTCGATAATATATTCTTCGGCACCCGGAACATAGCGGGTTTGATCCGTGTCTTCAATTCGTAATAAAAAATCACCCCCGTGATGACGGGCAAATAAATAATTGAAAAGAGCTGTTCTCACACCTCCTAGATGGAGGGCTCCGGTAGGACTGGGAGCAAATCTTACTCGTACTTTTCTATCCATTGTTTATTGATTTTGAATATTATGCCTGTTCGTTTGTTTCCTGGTTTTCGTCGAAATCGGAATCCTCGTCTGAAGAAGGTTCCGTGTCTTTCGGTGCTTTTTCCTGTTCCAGTAATTGATGCAACAGGTCTTTGGCATATTTAATGGCATAACGTTCCGCCTCACTTTTGGAGTTTATGCCACTCTTGATTTGTTCCGCGTAACTGAACGGGCTGTCCGGCCCTTCGGTAAGAAGGTACAGGGTAAAATTACTATGCCGATCCCGACTTTTACTAGTTAGTCCAAACCACATTTCAATCGTGCGATCTTCCAAGTATATGTTGCGCTTGAACTTATACATTACCTTCTGTTTTTAGGCGGGTTTTTGAAATTCAGAATACCAACGGCTACGGCTAGGGAAGCCATGGCCCCCACGTTTACATATACCGCCGTGCGGTCTCCACCATGATACATGCTGAGTACGCTGGAAATCATGATCAGGAACGCGGCTAAAATTAATAAGTATCTGGCTATTCGCATACTGGTGATGAATAATTGTGTTCAATTGAGTTTTTAACCGGGTTGGCATAAATTTCAAGGAAGATATTGTTCAAGATAGAACGATTACCTTCTAATTTTTCCAACTTTTCAGCCATGACACGGATAAAGTTTTCTTTCTCTTCCTCGTTGTATTTAGAAGCGAATTTATTCGTGCTATGAAGTAAATCGTAGGCGATATAATTATTCGGCCACAATTTGAAGTTTCCTTGAATACGGGCATCCATGAATGCGGCTAATTCTGCAATCCGGTCTCCGTTGTTGGCTTGCTCGTCGATCTCGATTAGTTCATGATCGATGGGAGGGGTGATGGCAAAATGTACCCGTCCTTTGAATCCGGATAAGCCTTGTTGCATACTTCGCATATCGGCTGCCGGGGTTTTCACGTACTCACCCACGGTCTTTTGGTACAATTCGTCAGTTTTCAGATCGTCACAAGGTTCCCATTCGTAGGAAATTGAAACCGGAACAACCCGGAGTTCTTTAAAGTTTTCCACGAAGTCTTTGGGACCGCTCATACGGAACATTTTCAACAGGCTATGTTGTGTCCGGTCGTCCCCATTTTTGGTACGTCCTTCTTTTTGCGCGATCCAGACAGAATCTTTATTTTCATAAATGACATCCCGTAAGTAATGAGAACGTAGGTTGGCACTAGTAATCATGTCTCTTACCGGTAATCCACGTTCAATGATGAAACAGGCATCCAATTTAACTAGGTCGGTAACCCATTTATTGATTAATAAATTACTCCCGATAGCTGCTTCACAGTAGTGGCATCCTCGTTCACACAGTAGCACGTTAAGGATGGCCGAGTCCAAAATGATGTCCCGGTGGTTGGATACGAAAAGGTAACTCTTGTCTTTCTCGATGTATTCCAATCCGGTGGCAGTAACTCCTTTGGTCGTTCCGGCGATCAACCGTTGAATCGTCGGGCCAAAGAATTGAGCTTGAAATTGCTCTCTGCTTGTGATGCCTTGTAATTGTTCTTGTATTTTGCTTTTATCAACCCTTGTCATTTGGGAGAAAAGTGTCAGAAATTCTTCTGCTTGGCTCAGGCGCTCTACGGCGGCCGGAATTTCTTCTCCGATATAGGGTCTGATTGCGTTAAATTGGGAATCCGAAGTCATGTCGTAATTTTAGTTATTAGAAATCACGAAGCAAAGATAGATAAGAAATTTGACAATTGAAAATTGACAATTGAAAATGAGGGGAGAAAGCCCTAGTTTATATGGATTATCCATTGGGATATGGATAAAAAAATTGTGATTTAGTCATTCTTGATATCAAGGTCAATGACTAAATCACAGGATTTTTTAGCTTGCAGCTGTGTTATACTCTTCCGGGATATATTTCGAGTGCTTTGGCTAATGTTTCCATGGCACCTTTCAATTCCTCGATTTTGAGTACGTAAGCGATACGAACTTCATCTTTCCCAAGTCCCGGGGTTGAATAGAATCCGCTGGCCGGAGCGACCATCACGGTTTGTTTGTTGTATTCAAACTCTTCCAGTAACCATTTTGCGAAAGTATCGGCATCATCCACGGGAAGTTTTACTACGGCGTAGAAAGCTCCTCTGGGTTTCGGGCAAACAACTCCCGGCATTTTGTTCAGGGCCTCTACCATGAAATCACGTCTTTCGATATACTCGTTGTACACGCTTTCGAAATATTCGGCCGGGGTGTCCAGTGATGCTTCGGCAACAATCTGTCCGATTGCTGGGGCGCACAGACGGGCCATTCCGAATTTCAAGGCAGCCGCCATAACCTCTTTGTTGCGGGTAACCAAAGCACCGACGCGCAATCCACATTCGCTATATCTCTTTGACACGGAATCCAACAAAATCACGTTTTGCTCGATACCTGCCAATTGCATGGTAGAGAAATGTTTGTAACCGTCATAACAGAATTCACGGTATACCTCGTCTGCATACAGGTACAAATCGTGTTTCTTCACGATTACAGCCAGTTGCTCCAGTTCTTCCTTGGAATACAAATAGCCTGTCGGGTTATTCGGGTTCACGATCACGATCCCTTTTGTGCGGGGAGTGATCACTTTCTCGATTTCGCTGATCGGGGGCAGGGCAAAGTTATTCTCGATAGAAGAAGTAACAGTTTTTACCTTTACACCGCACATCAGGGCGAAAGCCGTGTAGTTCGCGTAGAATGGTTCGGGGATAATAATTTCGTCACCCGGGTTTAATGTAGACATGAAAGCGATCGTGATGGCCTCAGAGCCTCCGGTCGTGATCATGATGTTATTTTCATCGATATTGATACCGATGTTCTGGTAATATTTGGCTAGTTTTTTTCTGTAAGAGATATTTCCTGCAGAGTGAGTGTATTCAATCACTTTTTCGTTACAGGTTTTTAATGCCTGCAATGCAACATCGGGAGTCTGAATGTCCGGTTGTCCGATGTTCAAGTGGTATACTTTGATACCTCTTTCTTTAGCTTTGTCCGCGAACGGAACGAGTTTACGGATGGGCGAAGAAGGCATCGCCATTCCTTTTTCTGAGATTTGTGGCATAAGTTATTTGAGTTTAAATTTATCCTGTACAAATATAGACATATTGAGTGATTTTAATTCAATCTGCCATTTTTTTTAATTTGTCTCGATTTAATAATTTAATTTTCCTCCCCTTCACTTCAACCAGTCCTTCGTTCTTTAAATCAGAAAGTAGGCGAATTAGCGTCTCTGTTGCGGTTCCCACGAAGTTACTTAAATCTTCCCGGGTAACGTTAAGTTTTAGAGTCCCGTCTTCTTCTACCCCGAAATCGGATGCGATCAATAACAGGATTTCTGCCAATCGGGCTTTCACCGATTTTTGAGCGATTTCCCGGATATATCGATTCGCGTCACCCAGTTCTTTACAGGCAATCTGCATCATCTCGTAGGCAAAGCTGGGACTGTGGGTGATCATGTGCATCAAAGATGTATTGGGGATGTAACACAGGATACAATCGGACATCGTTTCCACGGAAGTACAGGCGGCCTCGTTGCGAATGACCGAGCGGAACCCGAAAATATCACCTTCTTTTCCGAAACGAATGATCTGATCCTTCCCGGCGACTCCGGTCTGGAAGATTTTCACGATACCAGAGAAAAGGAAGTAACATCCTTTAATACGGGTTCCTTCGTTGTAAATATATTCTCCTTTTTTATAGAATTTGATGGCATTATCCATAAACAGGGCCTCGATTTCCGAGTCCGTCACGTTTTTAAATGTCAGCTTGAATTTACTGATACATTCGCTTACGTCTGGTAATAAAGCCTCTTCTTTCATAGTCAAGTCTGCTGTTGTTTATATGGAACAGATTGTTTGATAAATGGATTCACAATCATATCCACATTCATGGTAAAGTTGTTGTTGTGTTCCGTGTTCCACGAAATGATCGGGAATACCCAATCGCACGATCTTTGCTGAATAGCCGTGGTCAGCCATAAATTCAAGTACCGCACTTCCTAACCCACCAACAATTGTTCCGTCTTCCAAGGTAATGATTTTTTTGAATTTATGGAATACCCCGTGAAGTAATTCTTCATCCAGTGGCTTGAGGAATCTCATATCGTAGAAGGCTACGGAACGATCTGTCGTTTTTTGTATGGCTTTCAACGCCTCATTCCCGATGGCTCCGATGGAAAGAATGGCAATATCGTTTCCCTCAATCAGGCAACGGCCTTTACCGATGGTTAATTCTTTGAACGGGGTGTGCCAGTCAACCATGGTCCCGTTACCCCGCGGGTAGCGAATAGAGAATGGTCCTTGATCCGGCAATTGAGCCGTGTACATCATGTCACGTAATTCCTCTTCGTTTAAAGGAGAGGCGATTGTCATGTTCGGGATGCAACGGAAACTTGCTAGGTCGAAAGCCCCGTGATGTGTTGATCCGTCGGCTCCTACCAGTCCGCCCCGGTCAAGGCAGAAAACCACGTTCAGTTTCTGAAGGGCCACGTCATGAATCACTTGATCATAGGCTCGCTGCATGAATGAAGAGTAGATGTTACAGAACGGGACGTACCCCTGTGCCGCAAGTCCGGCGGAGAACGTCACGGCGTGTTGTTCTGCGATACCCACGTCAAAACAGCGGTCAGGCATCTCTTTCATCATGATATTCAAGGAGCATCCACTGGGCATGGCGGGGGTGATTCCCACGATCTTGGAATTGGTGTGTGCCAGTTCCAAAATGGTATTTCCGAACACGTCCTGAAATTTAGGAGGCGTGTTAGGTTTATTCTCTTTGATCAGTTCTCCGGTTTCCTTGTTGAACTTTCCGGGGGCGTGCCAAGTTGTCTGGTCTATTTCCGCTTGTTTGAATCCTTTTCCTTTTACCGTGATACAATGCAAAAGTTTAGGACCTTTTATATCTTTCAAATCTCTCAGCACCTTGATAAGGTGGTTCACGTCGTGGCCGTCCACGGGACCGAAGTACCGGAAACCGAGAGCTTCGAACAGGTTACTTTGACGTAATACGAGTGATTTGATGCTATTATCTATTTTCTGGATAAAGTTCCGGGCGCCCGGACTGATCTTGTTAATCCGGCCGAGAATGTGCCAGATGTCATCCTTGAGCTTGTTGTAGGTCTTTGAAGTCGTGATGTCCAGCAAATACTCGTTCATCCCGCCTACATTCGGGTCGATAGCCATGTTGTTGTCATTTAGAATAACCAGCAAGTTGGAGTTGTTTATTCCGGCATTATTCAAGCCTTCAAAAGCCAATCCCCCGGTCATGGCACCGTCTCCGATGATGGCAACCGACTGGCGGTCTTCCTCTCCGT
>ENA-ORSX01002309-ORSX01002309.1-human-gut-metagenome-genome-assembly--contig:-NODE-2309-length-10936-cov-2.404283_pt1 | contig 10936 bp, 9 predicted proteins | sample MGYA00241904_ERZ509172 | MGnify/ENA primary metagenome ERZ509172 (study PRJEB26280, sample SAMEA2338795) | human gut metagenome | biome: human gut; feature: human-associated habitat; material: faeces...
TGTGTAAGGGGGAGTTAGTGGGGGTAGTTGTTTAAAAATGACTTTTGGCACGCTCGCTTTTATTCTCCATATTCCAACGGAAATACGTACCTTTGCACAAGGGACGACGTAATTTAACAAATACTTCCAATGGAATTAACCTTCAACACGAAACTAAAAGGGACAATTGCCCTCACGGATTCTTTTCAACTCACGAAAACACTCCGTGAAGATAACAGTTTGTACAAATTTATCTGGGCAAGGAAAGGAACCGTCACGATAGACGTTGACCATCAACTCATCACGCTACAAGAAAACGATATTATTTCCCTGACCAACCTTCACCACTTGGAAATCAAGGAATCCGAAGGAGACTACATGATACTCCTTTTTAACAGTAATTTCTATTGCATCTACGGGAACGACCACGAAGTTTCATGTAGCGGATTCCTTTTCAATGGTACCTCCCGCATCATGCACTTCCGCCTTTCGGAAGAAGAAAAAGCAACTTGCGAGGCCATCATCACCAGCCTGCAAAGCGAATTTCAAGTAAACGACAACTTGAAAGAAGAAATGTTGCGCATCCTGTTGAAACATTTTATCATTCACACGACACGGGTTGCCCGCAAAAACCTGCATATCACGCCCGACATGGAAGAGAGTTTTAATTCGGTTCGTCGTTTTTACGTGCTTGTGGACCAACATTTCAAAAAAAAGAAACAAGTGCAGGATTACGCCGATATGTTATGCAAATCCCCTAAAACCCTTTCGCACCTTTTATCGTTATACAATTTACCTTCCCCGTTGAAAGTGATCCACCAGAGGGTAGAGGCGGAAGCAAAACGGCTTTTACTATATAGCGAAATGACAGCCAAGGAGATCGCCCATCTCTTAGGTTTCGAAGACCAAGCAAGTTTCAGCCGTTTCTTCAAGAAAGTTTCCGGGGAAAGTATTACACAATACAAACGTCAGTTGAAAGAATCGGGAAAAATTGACAACTAAAACGGAAAAATTGCCATTTTTAACCACATGCGGATAGCCGATCTTTGTACCTGAAGTTAAACAATCTAATTCAGGAATAAAATGAACGAGCAAGTAACAAAATCCATTCATCGTTTTTTAACGATAGCAGCATCAAGCAAAGGTTTAGGCATAAAACTGATCCGTGTGGCCATCCTCATCATTTTCGTGTGGATCGGGGGGCTGAAATACTATCACTACGAGGCTGACGGGATTGTGCCGTTCGTTGCCAACAGTCCCTTCATGAGTTTCTTCTACAACAAACAAGCCCCGGAATACAAGGAATACAAAAACGCGGAAGGAGCCTACGTAATCAAAAACCGGGAATGGCATCAAGTAAACGGAACGTACACCTTCGCCTACGGGCTGGGAGTCCTGATCTGTACCATCGGGATACTGGTTTTCCTTGGATTATTCTTTCCCCGCATCGGCATCATCGGGGATATTCTGGCCATTATTATGACTATCGGAACCTTGTCATTTCTTGCCACGACACCCGAAGTATGGGTCCCCAATCTGGGAAGCGGGGAATTTGGTTTTCCCCTGTTATCGGGAGCCGGACGCCTCGTGATTAAAGACACGGCCATATTAGCAGGAGCCATAGTGCTACTATCCGATTCTGCACAACGCATATTAAATCAATTAAAACATCAAGAATCATGAAAGAATTTGACGCTATCATCATCGGTTTCGGCAAAGGTGGTAAAACCCTTGCCACGGAACTGGCTCAACATGACTGGAAAGTTGCCATGATTGAACGATCAGATAAAATGTACGGGGGAACCTGCATCAACATCGGGTGTATCCCGACCAAAGCACTCATCCACCAAGCAGAACTTGCCACGCTGAAAAAAGGGCTCTCTTTCGAAGAACGGAAAGCGGACTACCGGAAGGCTATCGCATTCAAAAATAATGTAACAGACAAGCTACGCCAAAAAAACTACGATAACCTCGCCGGGAACCCCAACATCACGGTTTACACGGGCGAAGGACAATTCGTCTCACCCGAGATCGTTCGGGTGACAACAAAAGAAGAGACTTTCGAACTAACGGCAAAACACATTTTTATCAACACGGGAGCGGAAGCCGTGATACCCCCGATCAGCGGGATTCAGGATAATCCCAAAGTATTCACAAGCACAACTATCATGGAACTGGAAGAACTTCCCCGACAGTTAATCATTGTCGGAGGTGGTTACATCGGGTTGGAATTTGCCTCCATGTATGCCTCCTTCAGAGCGGAAGTCACCGTGTTGGAAGGATTCTCGGCATTGATTCCCCGGGAAGATCGGGATATTGCAGCCAACGTGCAGGAAGTACTGGAGAAAAAAGGGATTCGCTTCATCTTGAATGCTAACGTGCAATCCGTGACTAATGGCGAAAAAGAAGCTACCCTCACCTATAAGGATACAGCAAGCGGCGAATTGAACACGCTCCAAGCGGATGCAATTCTCCTCGCCACGGGTAGGAAACCTAACACGGAAAGCTTGAATCTAAAGGCGACCGGGGTCGAAGTCAACGAAAGAGGAGCCATCATCGTGGACGAACATTTGAAGACAACAACACCCCATATCCGTGCCATAGGAGACGTAAAAGGCGGTCTGCAATTCACCTATGTTTCTCTGGACGATTATCGAATCATCCGGGAAGATTTATTCGGTAATGGGGATCGGGCAACAACCAACCGGGAACCAATCAGTTATTCCGTGTTTATCGAACCCCCGCTTTCCCGCATCGGAATGAATGAAGAAGAGGCCCGGAAAAAGAACCTGAATTTCAAGGTAAACAAATTCACCGTCTCTTCCATTCCACGAGTACACACGATCGGCAAAACAGAGGGAATGTTGAAGGCTATCATTGATGCAGACACGAAAAAGATACTGGGCTGTACACTATTTTGTCCGGAATCAAGCGAAATCATCAATATCGTAGCTATCGCCATGAAAACGGGACAGGATTACACATTCCTGCGGGATTTCATCTTCACGCACCCCTCCATGAGCGAATCATTCAACGACCTGTTCAGATTTAAACTATGAATTAATCCGCTTGTTGCCACGAAGATTTCGGCAAGGTAAACCAGAAGGTTGATCCTTGCCCCACTTCTGATATTACCCCAATCTGTCCCCCTAACCGGGTCACGATACTCTCACAGATGGAAAGTCCCAATCCTGTACCTTGTTGGAAAGAGTTCAATTTCACAAATCGCCCGAACACCTCTTTTAACTTGTCTGCGGGAATACCACATCCCGTGTCCGAGACATAAAAATACAACGACTCATCATCCCGCAACCTGTATCCGACACGAATGCTCCCGTTCGTGGTAAATTTTATGGCATTCGTAACAAGATTATGCAACACCTGCATCAAACGATTCGCGTCAGAATAGATCACGCACTCGGGCAAATACTCCACGAACTCCACAACGACCGAATCATTCTTTAATCGTAAACGAGCTGCCCGGACAACTTCTGTCAGTAATACATTCAGATTGATTTCGGAATACACGAATTCGAACACACCGGCTTCAATTTTCGATAAATCCAAAATATCCCCGATCAGTTGCAACAACAACGTGTTATTATTCTCTATAATCTTAATATATTCCTGCCGTTCATTCTCGTCCTCGGTGTAAGCCAACACGTTAGAAAAACCGACAATAGCGTTCAACGGGGTCCGTATCTCGTGACTCATATTAGCAAGAAAAGCCGACTTCAAATGATTCGAAATTTCAGCCGCCTCTTTCGCCTTCAACAATTCCTCTTCCATCCTCTTCCGTTCATCAATAAGTAGAGATCCTCCAACCAACAAGGTGGGATGACCCTCTCCATCCCTCTCGCTCACGGTCACGAAACTCTCGAACCAAACATACTCTTTTGATCTCCCCCGAAACATAGACCTATGTTCTTTTCGAACAATATCAGCCCGATCGTAATACAAGTCATAATAGGCCTCATGCATTCCTGCCCGATCATCCGGATGAACAAGCATATCCCCTTCCATTTCAGTCATCATCCTCGAATCCTTCGTCTTACAAAGCTCGTGAGTCACGTATGTAATGTCATAATTAATCGTCTTATTCAACAGATCCCACGTCCATGGGATAAGCCGTGTCACACCCAGCACCAGTTCATACCTCCGGTTCAACGCCTCCAGCGAAACCTGATGCTCCTTCATTTTCAAGGAAACCAGATATTCTTCCGTCCGATCGATAAAGAACACATCCATAAAATTCTTCTCGGAACTCGGGAAAGATAATTTATCGTAATAATGAATTTCATTATTTTCTTCCGGAAAAACAAAAGAAGTTATTCGTTTGGATTCCTTATCCATCATATAATCCAAAAGCTGGTTATCCACGTCCGCCTCCGTCAAACGTTTCCCGACTACCCGGTCCCGAGTACAATGAAAGACTTTCTCGAAAAGATTATTGACATCACAAAATATAAAATCAACGACATTCCCCGCCTCGTCGAAAAGCAATTGCTTACGAATATAAATGACAGGCATATTGTCGACTAATTTCCGATATTGTGAAAGTAATTGAAATTCCCGTTGCCGCTGCTGACGTCTCTGACACATGACATGAAAACGCATCATCCCGAGCGCTCCAAGCAACATGATAAATGCCAAAGCGATAATAATATACTCCTTGTAAAGTTGGTAAAAATTAGGCGGGACTTGATAAAACACGACATCTCCCGTGATGCTATCAGGGTCTACACCATGATGTTGTAAATGATGATAGTGTAACTAGATTTTCGATTTGCCCCCCTCCCGATCCATTATCTCCCGGGCCGGCTTACCACCCAAAATTTGCCGTATGGTTTGAATAGCCACTTTACCAAAATCCGATGCCGAGATAAAATATCCCCCGGCAAAAGCACCCGTTTCCATATCCATCTCCGTTAACGTGAACACGGGGGCATCTACAAAACCATATATAATTTTCTGAAGATTATCTGACAAGTAATGACTCTCGGATTGCCTTTTACCTAAAAACCAAGAATTATAAATAATACCCACTTCCCTGCTGTACTCCATCAATGTATCCAGCAATTTCTCTGTTGACATCTCCATCGATGTCAACAAATCCAATCCCAACTCGGGGAAATCCTTCTTCAACACGCTACTCACTTCCTCCCGAACCATGGTACTAATATAACGATCATCCGAAATAAGAGCTATCGTCTTTACCCCAGGCTGTAATCTCCGAATCAAATCAATCGTATTCCTAACATAAAAGGGATGTTTCACCACGGTCAGATTATATCCCTCGGTAGCCACCTCCGTCGACATGAATTTCCCTTTTCCTAAAAAATCCTTATTGACAAAATTTTCTAAACTACTCGGCATGGAATCCCTAGAATAACAGATAACGGCAGGAACATCCTTCCATTCCCGATCAAATAAAGGCTGACACACAAGCCACGCCGGATCCCCGATAAAAACGACCACTTTAGGCGGCTTTAAATATCGAGACAATAAATATTCCCTTTTTTCTTCCACATCTTCGATCCGCGTCATCATCGGAATAGACAATTCTTCCGCCTCAACATGAAACCCCGGGGACGAGAATTCATCCCGTATATTCTGGTATAGATTGTTCGCCCAAGCCTCGTTAAAATTAATCGAGTTAAGCACCAGTATATATTCCTTCCCCCGTGTATTTTCAGCAAACCCTAGAACATACACGCCCAAGAAGAAAAATAGTGCCGTGATCCTCCTCATCATAACTTCAATTCATACATCAGCACCAAAATTACGAAAATAATAATATGTTTACCCCCTCTTTGTAGTCTATTTTTTTAATATTTTTTGGTATATGTTTAAACAACGTTACTAGATAGGATGGCATCCACCTCCACACCCTCTCATTTTTGGTTGTGGGTACATAAAAATAGCACTTGAAATAAGGTGATGTTACCTTCTCATTAAAGTTGAATTAAAGTAATTATAGGTTTATCAAAAACCGTAATCACTCACCAACCACTTGATTCAATAGTAGGAGTAACATCGTTACTTCTGCTATTTTCTGTTTTAACTTTTTATAGGCGATCTTTTTCTGCGTTTTCACCGTGTTCTCCGAAACTCCCAACAAGCGGGCAATTTCCTCGTTATCTTTCCCTTGCATGGCAAGCTTGAAAATCTCCCTGCATTTCGGTGCCAATTCTTGTTCTGTCTCAGCCAGTATCCGTTCTGCCTCTTCTTCGATCACGTAATTGATAAAACAAACCTGTGATTCCAGTTCCTGCACTCCTTTGGCCATATACTCACTCTTCACCCGCTCATGTTTCAAATGATTCAGTGCGTTATTACGGCTGACTTGATACAAAAAAGATTTCACATGAGCCGCAGATGCCATTTCCTCCCGGTTATCCCACAAGGAAATAAACGCCTCCTGCACACAATCCTCACAAACAGACAGATCATCGATAAAACGGTGCGTGAACAAGCACAAACTATGATAAAAAGTATCAAAGATCTGTTGATACACCTTTCTGTCACCAACCGTCAATCCTTGGATTTTTATTGAAGTTTGTTCCTGCATACACTTACGCTTTATTTATTTCCTCTTTACGTAAAACAAAGATAGAAATGAAAATGTAAAAACGAAATGATTTATTTCATTATGTTTCAATATAGTCTCTTTTTCTTTATAAAATTAAAACCTATTTATAACTTTAAGGGGCTATATAGCCCCTTAACACGAACAACTGACAATATTAATTACAAGAAAATAATTCTCATTCACACACAAACTATTGCCCTATATTCATTGAAATATACTTCCTTAAAGACTCATCTTCAATATTTGCCTCCAACATAAGAACTAACTTTTGTAAATCATCCTCTTGTTTCATTTCCGTTTTCAGATATTTTAATACCGGGAACGCAATATTCATCGCTTCGTCATCATGAAACAATTTAAATCCTTTTTTACAACGGCTATACAAGCCCTTTACATCTTTTTTCAGATAGGCTTCCGTTATATCAATACATGCAGACAACTCTTTTCGTTTTTCCAACTTAAAAGATTTAATCTCGTTTTTCATGTTTACCACATCTTCTATTGTACTTTTTTTATCATACCCTTTCAAGATATAACTCAACTGATTATAATACACGGCATATAATTTATTATCAACCTTCGTTTTACCCAACGACCGGATGAACTCCTCCCGATGATCTACCAAATATTTAAAATGATCTGTTCCCTTTTTAGTCAACGCCGGACTTTCAAAAATAAACCAGTAACTACTATCCACCTTTTCAGACTCATCCAACAATCCCAATAGGACAGCACTCACTTCCTTCGCCTTATTCTCCTCATATATAGACAACAGAGACTGAATATACCTTGATAGGAAAGCCTTATCCCGGTTTCCCTCTTCATACAATCGGTCCAGATTCCCCGTGGAATTCTCTTCTACCATTCCTTCCTGTACACGTTTCAAAAATGCATCCGCCTCACCGGAACCGAGTAATTTGTGATACACGCTACCATCAGGACGCAAAATCAAGAACGTCGGGAAAGCTCGTATGCCATAACGTTTGGCTAATGCCGGCCCTTCTCCTTTCTCCATATCAACTTTCAGACACACAAAATGCTCGTTAAAATAATCACCCACAATCTCCTGTGGGAACACATTTGAAGTCATGTATTTACAAGGACCACACCAAGAAGTGTAACAATCCATGAATACCATACTTTTTGCCCTTTCCGCTTTCTTCAAAGCCTGTTCCAAAGTCAGATCCTCCCAATACACTCCGACAGAAGCCAGCTTCTTAAAACGACTGAAAAAAGATTTCAAATATCCTTTTAAATCTTCTCCGGCTGCCGATTCCACGAACTGATCTCCCAATGCAGCAACTCTTTGCCATTGCTGTTTATCTCCCTTTTTCTCCACAAATTGCAAAGAGGTTGCCAAAGTCCACAGTTCTGCCTGCGGCAAATTCTGTACTTCTCGTTCCAAAATTGATATCATCTCGTTTACATCCTCATTACAACGGGCATAAGCCAAGGCCAATTTGGTTTGAAGATATTCCTTACCCGGCAGATCATATTCATTCAATTGCTGTTGCATCACATCCAACCGCCCGACATCCTCTTTCTTTGCAAACCCAGCAACATAACTATATAACATACCGGAATAGGCAGAAGCAATTTTCTGATTTACTTTTTCTTCCCCGATACTCTTTTCAAAAGCCGCTTTATTCTTTAATAGGAAAGCAAAATTATCGGATGTCAAAGGAGAAAGGAAACTATCCTCGTATATTACCCAATAAGGCTTAGCCATTTTTTCTTTAGAAGTCAAACGCTTCACCAATTCATCCGCCACCACTTTTAAACGCTCATTATCATAGGTATCTTGTAACGTCAGCACGTAATCCAACATACGTTTTTTCGTCATCTTTCCGGTCTTGTACTCCTTTTCCAATACCTCCAATGTATTTTCTTTCTGCAAACCTCTCTTTACCCGAAGAATGAACTCTTGAAGTTCTCCGCCTCCAACAACCCGATACGTTTCCTTCCCCTCCGGATTCAAAAGTAAAAAGGTCGGGTATGCCCGTATTTTAAATTGCTTGGAAAGTTCCTTTCCTTCTCCTTTCTCCATATCAAACTTGACATTCACGAAATGAGCATTAAAAAAATCCCCAGCTTCCTTTTGAGGGAATACCTCCTCCGTCATCATTTTACAAGGGCCGCACCATGTCGTGTAACAATCCACAAACACCATCTTCCCTTGAGCCTTTGCTTGCTCCAAAGCCTCCTTCAGCGTGATTTGCTTAAAATCGACTCCTTGCGAAAATAGCTGAAAATAGCCACATACGCATATCAATAAACATACAATTCTTTTCATACAGTAATTTTTTATTCATATCATACAGGGGCTGATTGAAAAATCAGTCCCTGTTCATTGAATTTATTCTTTAATCCTAATCCCGTCAAGACAGAAATACGGTGGGGTCCTCATCCGACCGGTTCCGGCCTCTATATCCGATGATGCCACATGGAATACAACTTTCGACACTTCTCCCAAGGAACTTAAATCCACCTTATACCAATCGTTAATCACCAAGCTCCAAGCCGGATGACTCGGATCTCCCTTCCGGGTACACAGATAAAACTCTACTTGACCAGTTTCTGTCTCCCCGTTATATCCGGTAACGATCAATTTGTAAAAATCCTTATCGGCATCCACCATTTTCTTCACACCTCCCGGAACATTCGTGAACCATACCCCTTTTTTATTCGCACTACCCGGAATATTGGGATTAGCAACCGGTTCCTCTTCTGTCCCGTATTGATCCCCATACACCAATGCCAAATAGGTATAAGTCGTATTGGCCACTAGAATATGTTCTACCACGGCCGGAGTTCCCAGCGTAAAATAAGTATCATCACCCTCAACCCGTCCAACAGCATATACTTCATTCGCATTGGGAAATCTCGTGTACACACTATAAATATTTGAATCCAAAGCCTCTTGAGTAGCCGTCCACGTAAAGGAACGGTTATTCCGGTTTGAATAAGCAAACCCGGCATACGTCCCGTCACTATTTTTCTTTGTATTAAACGTTACAGAATTCTTGTGAGCCGCTTTCGAAGTAAAGCCTCCGTCTGGAATCGCATGGGTAAAACGACCCAACTCCAGTTCATTCAGCGTTACATCATTCGGTACAGGTGCTAGCACATCCTTATCATCGGAACATGCCATAAAAGCTATAATCAGAATGAATATAAACCACAAATTTCTCATAAATCTCATATATTTACTTGTTTTGTCAAACATCAATTACCAAGTTCCGGGTTCTGTACTGCCAGAGGATTTTTTAACCGTTCGTTCTCTGGAATCGGCCAACAATACTGATTTTCCGTGAAATTCACATCCGGTTTCAGCGTGTATATCCAAGGTTTATTCTGGGCAGCACTGGCATCCGTGTCATTTATAAATCGCAAAGAGGCAAAATACTCGCTTCCATTTTCCAAGAACTGTTCTACCCAGATTTCCCGGAATATCGCTCTCAACAAATCTTTCTTACTTCCGGGAGATAAAGCCGGTAACACAGGGTTTGTCCGGCATGCCCGCATATCATTTAAAGGCTTCAATGCTTCTTCCAAAGAATAATCATCCAAACGGGCTTTCAACTCCGATTCCATAAGATACAACTCGGCATAGCGGAAATAATAGGTCGCGTATGGAGCATCTTTCGTATCATAGCGTCCTCCATGATATAATTTCACCGGAGTAAACACCATCTTTGTATCCCAAGTCTCGGGAGCCCGGGCAGAATCCATGACCACCTCATAGCGAGGATCTTCCTTCAACCACCCGGTTGCAATATCCGAATAGGTATTATTATAACCGATGTTATACGAATAGTCAAACTCGTAATTCGTCGTGCTGGCAAAATCCCCCAAATACCTCGCCCACAGAACCTCTTTCGAATCCCAACCCACTTCATACATAGCTTCTATATCCGATTCCATTTGCCAACTGGAAGGAGCATCCCGTTTTACGGTCTCCACTAGCGTCAACGCATCCTTCAAATCTTGCGTAGAACCACGCATAACCCCACGATAAAGTAAGATTTTTGCTTTCAACACCTGTGCCATCTGACGGGACAAACTACGGGAAGTCGTGAAATCCGGCATATTGGCGATTGCATCATCCAAATCTTCAAAGATCTTCGTGTACGATTCCCCGACGCTGCTACGAGGCACCTGCAAATTACTCAAATTTGCCATCTTATCCCGGTACAATATCCCGTAAGCCGAATCATCCGTATCCCACCATCTCCCGAACAACCAGAACAAATTCGTGTAAGCCCAACCCCGCATACACCGAGCTTCAGCCAACATTTCCTTTTTACGTTCCGGAGTCGGAAATTTATTCTCGGCCAGATTCGAAATCGCTTCTATTGCCGCATT
>ENA-ORSX01002314-ORSX01002314.1-human-gut-metagenome-genome-assembly--contig:-NODE-2314-length-10903-cov-2.678927_pt1 | contig 10903 bp, 14 predicted proteins | sample MGYA00241904_ERZ509172 | MGnify/ENA primary metagenome ERZ509172 (study PRJEB26280, sample SAMEA2338795) | human gut metagenome | biome: human gut; feature: human-associated habitat; material: faeces...
TTTTTGCCTTGGGGCAGCTTGTCTGTCGGTTCAAGCCGCCAACTGTACACAAACTTTGGTTTGCCGTTTACATAGTATTTGAACTGGTATTTCCCGTCTGCCCGGAGGGATTCTCCCCTGCGGAGAACACGGTTCTTTGCATCACGCCTCCTGGGCGGTCTTCCTGTACGTGCCATTCTTCAACGCCTCCTTCTCATGTGGATGATTTTTGAGCCACAGTTCCAGTTCCGACCGGATGATGAGCCGTCTGCTCCCATACATCGCAAGGAACGGAATCGTGTCCATGCCCTTCATCAGTTTCCAGAACTTCCTCCGGCTGAGTCCGAAGAGGCTGATAGCCTCCTCGACCGTCAGGGTTTCCTTTTCTTCTATTCTTGGTCTTCGCATTCACACACCTCCTCCATGCCCCCGTTGTTCAGGCACTCCATGATATATGCCTCAAACAAATGCCGAACGATAAGATATCGGTTGCCGAAGTAGAGTGCGAACTTGTTAGTATTATTTTCTGCCAGCCTTCTCATGTTTTTGATACCGATACCGAAGTAATCGGATGCCTCCCGAATGGAGAGCATATACTTCTCGTTGATGGGGATGCTGCCGGTTCTGCCCCATGCATTTTTCTTTTCTTCCATCTGCCAATCCTCCTTTGGTAGCGTGACTTCTTGGGTCATCGTATATTCCCGTACTATTCCCAAGAAGTCAACTACTAATGGCAGATAAAACGGAATTATATCTCAGAAGATTGCTCGATAAAACGCTCGAATTTTGTGCGATTTATGAGATAGCGGTTTCCGCTGAACACAGCGAATCCGCCCAGATTATCCTCTGCCAGTCTGCGCATTTTCTTGATGCCGATATTGAAATAGACTGCTGCCTCACGGATGGTAAGCAGATATTTCTCGCTCACGGGCATCGTAATGGTTGTTTCCTCGCTGATCATTTCCACAGCTATGCCTCCCGTCTGATGGGAACGACTGTCCCTTCTTATAATAAAATGGATTTCAACTTTTGACTCTGATTGACTCTGATTGGCATAGTGTTTTTTATGGGGTATTGCCCCTGCATCCGGTATGGTGGATGCAGGAGCAGCCCCGGTTTCTGTCACTTCATGGAGATGACCTTGATAGCCTCTCTGCGCAGGAGCAGACCATCCAGAAATTCATATCCCAAATAGCCCACCTGGGCATTGTCCACATAGGTCTCCTTGAGCACACGGCAGGTGGGCTATTTGGGATATGAATTTCACACGGCAGGTGAATTCGCTGCGGTCAACGATCTGATAGTATTCAAGATCACCGAATGCCACCGGGGTGCCCTCGGAAGGCATGAACTCGGAGATAAGTACCTCCTTGCCCAGAATGGTATCATTTGCGTGGTTCCACAAATAGTTTCCATTTGCATCCTTGAGGGTACGAAGCACCAGAGCGGTCTCATCATTCATGAGCCATTTACCCTTTCTGCGATACTCCGGCTTCACGGAGAAGAACAACTGGATGACGGAATCATAGGTGAGTTCCTGGGTGGTCACACCCACTTCGGCACCACGCTCCGGATGCAGGATGCCAACAGGCATATCCACACCATTGCCAGTGATGAATGCCTCATCCTCCGCACGGCTCATCGCCTTGGCGAAGTATTTGAGGATGTAACGCTCAATGTCGAAGGAAGGATTGTGTACGAAATCCTCCGGGAACTTCAGCAGGGTGGCCAACTTGTTGTGATTGAGAAGAATACGCTGAAAATCCTCCTCGCCATCATGCAGCTGAATAGCCTGATTTTCGGGAATCCACTCTGCTTTGCTGTGGAACTCTTCTGCAAACACAGCAATATCCGTCTTTACAGAAGCCACGCTGGCATAATTGCGGAACAGGCTTTCCTTCATTCTTACCTCGTACAGACGGGGCAGGGACACGCTGGGCAATGACTGTGTACCATTGACAGCTTTGCCGGATGTCAGGTAGGCATCATTGACATCCACACCCTTCATGCTCTGCCAGAAGGTGTGATGGTACTCCGGGTCTACGGTAGTTACGAACTTTGCGCTGATAAAATCTTTCATGGTAAAATCCTCCTTTGATTTGTGGGGTTATATACCCCTTTGATTTCGCTTTTTTCTGCGTGAAGGGGCGGCACCGTTAGCCGTCTGATAGGACTGTAGAGATTTTGACTCCCCCTGCGGTCGGTGCCGTCCTTGTCACATCAGAAGATATTCTTTTTCTTTGCTTTGCCGAATTTGAAGCCTCGTCTGTCACAGTAGTCTGCGACATCCTGTTCGCTGAACAGTTCCATGTACGAAATGCCATCACTCACATGGTAGTAGTGCTTCTTGGTGATGGTCACAGGGTAATCGTCAGCGGTCTTCATCTTCAGCGTTCTGTGCCACTTGAAATGGGCGAGTAAAAATACTCTCGTCATAACTTACTCCTTCCGGCAGACAGGGCAGATGTAAACACCCAGTCCGCACGAATCGGCAGAAGGAACTGCCAGTTTCATGTCCGTGTTGCATTTCGGGCAGCGGATGGTGCTGTCCTTCTTCATGCGGCTCTCTCCGGGAACCTTGCAGACCAAACGGTACTGGTCTGGAATGCTCTCCTCCAACCAGAGCCGATGGTGGTTGCGGACGGTTCTCTCGCTGTAGCAGGGGAACAGGGCGGCTTTCACGCTGCCTTCGCTGTCACAGTCGATGACCGGATAGTATCTTGTGTGTTCCATGGCTCACACCGCCTTTCCGTCCAGGTCAAAGAAACGGCCTTTGCAGTAGGCAAGTGCTTCATCATAGGTGGCGAAGAATACCGTGGAGAAGCCGAAGCTCACTCTCCAGATGCCAGTGTCCTTGTGCTGGGAGATAGCCACAGGCTCTCCTTTATGGTTCTGCAGGAGCAGTTCGCACTTGTATTTCTTATCAGAAAAACAGGCTCTGTCCTGCCGACTGAATTTCGGCTTGCTGCCGAAGAAGAATTTGAATCTCATATCGTTCACACTCCTTTGTTGTTTTGGTATTTACACAATTGGGATAGGTTTATAAAAACATTGGAATCACCTTCTTTTTCTTCTCTTGGGGCAATGGGGCAGATTTGGGGTAAGAAAATCAATATTTTCTTCCTATAAGGGCAATATGGAAAATAACCCTGAAATCTGCTACCACTTTCTGCCCCGACTGCCCCAGGCATTGTGGTCATTCATTCGGCATCAGGAAATCATCCTTCAGCCTGTATCCGATAAGCAGTGTGGTTTTTTCACCGCCAGCCTTTGGCCTGCGTCTGACTACTTCACCGAATTTCCGAAGTTCCAGATTGAAGTTCCGGGCATTTTCTGCATGGCAGCCGTTTTCCTCGCACCATCTTCGGTACTCGGCGTAGACCAGTGCGGTGCGTACCTCACTTCTACTATCTTCGGTCAGCCGTTCCTCTGCGAACTGTGCCACCTTATCACTGTCATGGCGGTATTCCTTCACAGCATTTTCTACGGATTCCGGCTTTGTAAAGCCTTCCTGCTGGAGCAATTGGAAACCTTCGATGAGCCAATTCAGAATGGCACTCTGCACCTCCGTCTTGCGGAATTCCATCTTCAGCGTCCGATCCTGTTCCCATTCTTCAAAGTGTCGTTCAAAGGGGAGAATGTACAGGCGGTTGCTATCGAATACGGTCATGTCCGTAATGACCGGGAGGTAGTTTGTGTTGATGTAGATTTTGTGCTGGGGTTGGAACTCAAAGCTGTTCTCATGCAGGAACCTTGCCCGGATGGTATCGCTGCCCGTCATGGTCTTGACCAGTGCTGCGTCCATCACCAGCCCACGGCTCGGTTCGGAGATGTTTGCCAATCGAACTCCTGCCAGACTGGCAATGTCCTCGGAAGGAGCCTGAGTATCCGGCTTGCGTTTCTGTGTGACCGTTTCCGGTCGAACCGCCCTGCCGTAATCTCCCATGAGCCACAGAACACTTTCCATCAGCGTTCCCTTGCCATTTCGTGTGGTTGCACCATAGAGTATGAACATACACTCATAGGAAGTCAGACCGCTAAGTCCGTATCCCAAGCATTTCTGCAGAAATTTTGCGTTGGCGTTGTTCCGGCACATAACTTCATCGATAAACTGGAGAAATCTCTCACTGTATGCCTCCGGGTTATATACCGCCGGGCTTATCATGGTGATAAAATCCTTGTTGCTGTGGGGTCTTGCCGTTCCGGTACGAAGGTCGATAGTGGCGTTATCACAGTTGAAGAGGTAGACATCCTGGTCGAAGGTCTCCATCGAGAGTGGATACACGCCCTGTGCCTCTTTGATATAGGTCTCCCGGAATCTGCGTTGCTGCCACTTCATGGCACCTTCCAGAAATGCTTTACGCTTGTCCTCATCCTTGATGGTGGCGGCATAGACGAGCATGGCATCTGCCATGTCCTTGGCAAGTTCCATCACCATCAGTCCGGCAATGTCCGCTGCCCAGCGTTTCCCGTCATAGATGAACCACTTCTTCCGCTCCGGCACATACCTTGCAATGCCTTTGAACACACCGGCAAAGAGCCGCCCATATCCAATGTCACCGCTGCGGTATCTGGGATTGTTCAGAGGTTCAAGTTCCGTCAACTTTTCCAGCACATCATTGAAGTCATCTTCTGCCGGAGTCAGCACCGGAGAGTAGAACACCGTGCAGTTTCGCACCGCCTTTTCCAGCGTGAGCCATCCATAGGTTGAGCCGCTCTGTGGTCTGTCCCACTTATCACGCATCAGCCCGGACTGCCGGAACAGCCTGTCCATCTGCTCGATGTCACCACCACACCAGAATGCCAGTATCTCCGCAAGTGCCATATCCGCTTCACTGTGGGATTTCCCTTCCAGGATGTTCCCCTCCCAGTGTGCCTTTGCTTTCTCCGCCTGCCGGGATGCAAACATCTTTCTCAGAACAGATTCATCCGAAAGGAAACTACCAGGGGCTGTGACTTTGGGCTTCTCGGCATTCGCCTGGGGTCTGACCATGTACTTTTCAAGCATCCCCTTCAGCTGCTCGGTACGCTCCATGACCTCGGTGCCATGAATACATTGCCCAGTCATCGTGAGGAATCGGTGGGTCGCTCCCGGCACATACACCTCAACATGGGTCTTGCGGTTGTTGATGTAGTACCGTTCCTTGTCGTAGGTGAAATCTCCTATCAGGAAAAAGATGTGGATGCCTGTCCCGGAAGGGCTGAGTTCCGTATAGGAATCCAGTTCATCCACGATCTCCTGTGCCCACTCGTCTAGTTTGCCGTCATGGACGCAATCGTCCACATCGGTCATACCGATTGGAGCAAAACACCCAATGCCGATACCATCGAAGCCGCCGCTGTTGTATGCAGCCAGAGCCTCACCAAAGGAACAGAAGTCAGCCGGATTGCTCGGATCGGCTCTTGTCCTATCTGGCTTATACGGCACTTTGTCCGGCTTCACAGCATCTGGTTTCTTTCGTTCCAGTCGGTACAAGCAGAACAGCCCACGCTTCTGAATGCCGGGAGGGATACCTCCGTAATCAAATCCCGCCTTTGTGGTCATATTCAGTTTTTTCATAGTCTTGCTAACCATCCATCTGGATGCCTCCTTTCCGAAGGGCTTCTGCCTTTCTCTGTTACATTGGGAAAAAGAACAACCCTCTGTTTTTAGAAGAAAGAAATTCCGATTGCCTTGTCCTTCCACCAGCTATGCATCCCGAACTCTCCAAATTCCGAATTTCGGAGAAAAAAGTTGAAAAATTTTTTCAAGGGCATTGCTTTCGGTCGGTATCCGTTCCCTTCTGTCAGCTATGTATTGGAAATGGAAGAAACGGACATTTTTCAGTTCTTTCAGAGAAAACTTTTTTCTCCACCTGATAGCAGTTGGGGAAGCCATAATCTTGCCCCCTTCTTTTCTTTCTCTGTACAACTGCTAACCGAAATCACTAAAGAATGTGTAGGTTTATTTCCTTCTGTCAGCTATGCATCACTAAGTCTCTAAATTCCGAATTTTGAGAAAATCAATTCAAGAGCGCTATTTTTCCTACTTCTTTAAGGACAGACAAATGCTATTTGACCGAAAAATGAGCAAAAAATAAGAGCAGCCGTATCGCTGCTCCTAATAGGACATCTATGCGTTATATCATCTTAACTCTAAAAAACACTTCTTGATATTGATAAAATCACTTTTTCGTGATACAATTTACTAAAGCGTGAATTTATGCATATATTGGAGGTGTAATTATGGCGGTAAGCTACAAAAAATTGTTTCATCTGTTAATTGAAAATGATATGACAACTTCACAACTCCAACAAAAAGCTGGGTTTTCTGCGAACATTACTACCCGAATGAAACGAAACGGTTATCTATCTCTTGAAACCATTGAAAGTATCTGTAGGGTAATGAATTGTGGTGTAGATGATATATTAGAGTTTTCGTCCGATACCGGGGATGGCTCAAAAGATAGTCTACATGAAAAAGAATTATAACGAGGTATGCGTATGCACTTTAACAATATAATACCATTTGAAGATCTATATCAACCATCATTGAAAGAAGCGAGCAGAAAAAAGCCTGTATTTTTTATTCACAAGTATTTTGCTAGACGAATTACCGCAAATTTCCGTATGGCTTTGTTGGACTACCTCTATGATGATAATGAAATACTTCAACATTTCTATGAACCCTCATCTGAAAAGGGAAAAGGAGTTACTGTTCTCGATCCATTTATGGGAGGTGGAACGACAGTTTTTGAAGCATTAAGGTTTGGGTGTAATGTAATAGGTAACGATCTTCAACCACTCTCACTTTTTGTGACAAAAGCACTTGTCGAACCTGTTAATGAAGAAGCCGTTAATGCAGCAGTAAAACACTTAGAAAAAACAGTTGGTGAAAGAATAAGAAGCTATTATAAAACGACCTGTCCATGTTGTGGTAAACAATCAGATGTAATGTATGCTTTTCATGTAAAAAAAGCATACACCGATTCTCAATGCAAACAACACCGCTTTTTTTCAAGTTTTGTTATTGCATATAAAAAGGATGAATTTACTGTTGTATGTCCCGAATGTGGTAAATTACACAAAACAAAATTTGAGAATGGAAGATTTGATTGTGATTGCGGCTGGGTACTTAAATCACCCAAAGATAGCTATATAAAGAATGGAGTGTTCGAGTGCCCTGATTGCCATGAACATAAGGTATTAACCGAATACGGAGCAGAAAGTGGCTATCCCTTTGCGACAGATATTATAGCAATTGAGTATTACTGTCCGCATTGTAAATCACATGACTACAAATCCCCAGATGATGAAGATATCTTTTTACAGAATAAGGCACATAAAGATTTTCTAGAACTTGAATCTACCCTCCCAATACCCCAACAGAATATACCGGTTGGGTATAATACTAATCAGATTCTAAATCACGGGTATAGAAAATTTAAGGATTTATTCAACGAAAGACAGCTTCTATGCTTGGGACTTTTGTTAAAAGGAATTAACTCCATTGAGGATAAAGACACTCAATTATGGTTGCAATTAGCTTTCTCGGGTATGCTCGAAATGAACAATATGTTTTGCCGTTACCAGCAGAATGCATATAAAATTTGCAACATATTTTTCAATCATGCATATGTGCCTATTACGATGCCTGTTGAAAATTGTGTCTGGGGCACAAAACTAGGAACAGGTACTTTTATCAAAACCGTGCAAAAGATATTGAGAGGAAAAAAATTTAATAGGAATATATATGATTTGAAAACAAGGCAAATTAGTAACGGACGATACGATTCTATTCAAGTAGAAAATGGAGACACAGTTCAAGCGATTCCTGTTTCAGATTACGCTAAGCTAAGCTGCAATAATCCACTTCTACATTGCTCTGATTCTCGAAATCTTTCCTTTATTCCTGATGAATCGGTTGATTTAGTTCTGACAGATCCTCCATATGGAGCAAATGTAATGTATTCTGAATTAATAGATTTTTTCCATGTTTGGAACTATCAGAGTAGTATTTCGGAGCAAATTGGTTTTACGACAGAGCTTTCTCCGAAAATCAATGAAATAATTGTAAATCCAGTAGCCGGAAAAGACTTTGCTTGTTATCAAAACGGTATTACCGCAGTCCTATCACAATGCTATAGGAAAGTAAAGGATAATGGATATCTGGTATTCTCATTCCACGACAAAAGCCTTGATAGTTGGCTTGCTGTGCTAGAAAGCATTAACAATGCCGGATTTGTTTTAACCAAATGTTACCCTGTTCAGTCCGAAACACGGACAGGTGCACATACATCTGGCAAGAACTCTATCGGTATTGACATTATGCTTGTCAGCAAAAAAATATCCAAAGAATTAACCCAGCTAACATTTGCCACAGACGAAATATTAAATAATGCGCTTGTAAATACACGTAATAAGATTATTGAAATATTAGACCGTTTCCGAACGGTATCTGCAGAACTCACTGCCCCAGACATACAAAATATTGCTATCGCACTGTTCTTTGCAGAACTGCCACACTACCACTCATTTGACGACTTTTCAAAAAAATCAGCCATTGGAAAGTTACAGGACTTGCTAAATAACATTGAGAGTGTTGCGGGGGATTTTGAAATAACAAAGAAAAGAAACGGCTGGTGGTCTGAACTATACCGTCAAAAATGGAACATAAGTGAGTAAAATAAGTAGAGAGAAGGTACCATGCCTTCTCTCTACTTATTAGCGGAACAAACGTCCACCCAATCTAATATCGTATATCAACAGTAATTTGGAATCTCTCACTGTAGCAGTAATAGTTGCAGCCTGGCCAGAGGATGCAGCCTGTGAATGCCAATCGCTATGATCTAGCCATCCAATTCTTATTTTCCTAATACGTGGTAATTGACCCGCAGGAGCCCGATCGAATTTTTCAAAATTCACACCTATGTAGTATCCATCTTTTGATTTCGATGACGCATCTGCACTATCTTCTTGACCATAGCTTGCATTGCCATATATATTATTCGGATTAGAAGATGTTTTTATTTCTGTGGAGAAAAAACCATTAGGCAAATACACAAGATCTTTATCATCCTTACGAATATCCCTTGACCAGACACCCGGAAATCTTCGCTCCAACATAATAGGTATCAATTCATGTAAATAGTTGCCCATTATCTGGGGACTCGGGAAAAAATCAACTCCGATCTGTAATTCTCCAGCAATTCTTGTATTCAAAATACCATCCCATGCAGCCAACACTGCATCAACAATTTCATTTGGTGACAGTGGATATTGTGCTACAAGCTGTCGTGTGATTTCTGGCCACTGTGATTCTGAGTATCCTTCATATGGTGAAGCCATTACATAACCCTCCCTATAATCCTTCAAAAAGCTCACTAAGCGTTACCCCAAGCCCTTTTGAAATCTTCTCAATATTACATATGGAAATGTTCCTTTTGCCAGCCTCAACAGAAGCATAGTATGTTCTATCCATATCAATGCTGAGTGAAAACTTTTCTTGGCTAATATCTCTTTCTTTTCTCAGCGTTTGAATTCGTAAGCCAAGTTTCTGCTGTATTGTCATATAAACACCTCCACAGTGTAAATATACATTTCATGTGTATATAAGACAACGGATTATGAGTCACAATTATTACACAACAAAAAAAGCACCTGCTTTTGGCAGGGGCCCGTTCATATCAGCATGCTATTTTGTTCTCTATTTATTCTTCCACGCCCCGTTCCCGGTCAGACTTTTCAACAGCACCCTCCGGGCTGCCTTATACTCATCCCCGATAAAGCCGAGCCGGAGCAGGAAGCACCGGAAGGCGTATTTCTCATTCTCCACCTTCTTCTCTTTCATAGTCACACGCTTGGCTGTCCGTGCCTGTTCCACCAGCTTGCTGATTAACTGCGTATAGGCTAACGCTTCATCTGTGTCCCCGGAAAGGGTAAACCAAGGGAACATCACCCTGTCATCTTTTACCTCGTAGGCAAGGCTGTCCGCCCCGATGGCTTTCCGTATCAAATTACCCTTGCCCTCAATTATTCGGTCGAGATTGGCAAGTGTGGCTTCGTCCACCAGTCTCAGAGGTATCTCCACCGTCAGCTTATCGGAATCCTCACTTCCTTCCTCCGAGGCTTCATCCGGTACAGCCTTTTCTGTAGAATCAGTCTGCTCTGCGATGTGAAATTCAGTCTTAGCATTAAAGCCCATCATCTGCAATCCGGCAACCACGCCCTTGACCGTTTCTGCATCGGTGTCCTCCGCCCAACTCAGAACACCGTCCTTGCTGATGGTGAAGGTGCCAATCTGATAAGCACAGGTGGGAACCCGCTTGTAAACGGCCTTCTCTTGGATGATCTCCGAAACGACCTGTGCCATCTGCTTCCGCTGTTCCCCTGCAAGTGTGTAATGTAATCCGTTCATGTTCATACCTCCGTGTAAATGTAGTTTTTGGGTATGTGTATGTTCGCTCTGCTGCCGGAATATAGCAAGTCATTTCTCTGGCATATACTGCACAAAAAAGAGCCGTGACCGGGCAGATTTTCTGTCGGTCATGGCTCGATTTACAGTAATTTATCAAAATAAGAGCATTAGTAGTAATATAGTAGTAGGCTTTATCATGATTTGCACCGATTTGCCCCGCAACAGCCGACAACCTCGGACATGAACTGTCCTACTTTCGCCTGCCGTGGCAGATGAAAAGTACTTTTATCATAGTTTTGTTTCTCCTTGTTTTGCCCTGGAATGCCCTTGTTTGCAAGGGATTTCGGGAGTTTGTAAAATGTGCGTTTTAGCTGACATCTTGGCAAAATAGGGCAAGATGATGCAAGTTATTGCGGGCTGTTAGTAGTAAAGTTGGTAATAAAACAGGGATGGATTACTACTAAGGATTTACATGTAACCTAACATCTCTTTCTACTCTAATCGCTTATTCTCTATAGATATGTAAAA
>ENA-ORSX01002323-ORSX01002323.1-human-gut-metagenome-genome-assembly--contig:-NODE-2323-length-10863-cov-24.690137_pt1 | contig 10863 bp, 9 predicted proteins | sample MGYA00241904_ERZ509172 | MGnify/ENA primary metagenome ERZ509172 (study PRJEB26280, sample SAMEA2338795) | human gut metagenome | biome: human gut; feature: human-associated habitat; material: faeces...
AATGTCAAGCGGAAAGCCAGAAAATCACATTTGACTTTGAAAAAAAGAAGGGGTAAAGTTATATTCAGGGATCATTTTGTGCTGGTCCTTCCAAAATCCCATACAAAAGAAAGGCGTACCCATATGATTCATCGTTATGAAGCTCCCTGCATGGACCTGCAGCAGATTCACCAGTCCGGCCAATGTTTCCGCATGGTTCCCCTGCCAGAGGATACATACCCTTCAGAGGCAAAGAACGGTTACCGGCTTATCAGCGGCCTCCGCGTCCTGCGTGCATGGCAGGACGGCACTTCCATCTGCCTGGACTGTCCCCATGAGGACCTTTCCTTCTGGCTGTCCTATCTGGATATGGACCGGGATTACCAGGCTGTCATTGACTCCATTGACCGGGAAAATTCCTATCTTACGGCCGCCGCCATGAGCGGGGCAGGCATCCGTATCCTGCGCCAGGACCCCTGGGAGATGATCATTACCTTCGTGATCTCCCAGCAAAAGACCATTCCGAACATACGTCAGCTGGTGGAAGCCCTCAGCAGCCGGTACGGCACTGTCCTGGAGGACGGACAAGACCTGGGGAAAGAAGATGACCGGGGGAAAGCAAATGACCGGGAGAAAGAAAATGACCGGGAAAAAGAAAATGACCCTGGAAGGTGCCTTCCGCCGGCCTGCTCCTTTCCTGCCCCCAGCCAGCTCTGCCTTGCTTCCCTGGATGATTTAATGGGGCTTAAGCTGGGATACCGGGCCAAGTACATCCACAGGCTCTGCCAGGACGCGGTTTCCGGCAGGCTGGAGCTGTCCCATCTGAGTACTCTGGACTATGAGGGCGCCATGGAATATCTCACCGGATTTTACGGAATCGGAAAAAAGGTAGCCAACTGCGTATGCCTTTTCGGCCTCCACCACATAGACGCGTTTCCAGTGGACACATGGATTGAAAAAATTCTGATGGAACAGTATTTTGACAGAAAAAAATACCGCTGTATCCCCAAAAACCGTCTCTGCGAAACAATCGTAGAGGATGTGTTCGGGCGATACAGCGGCTGTGCCGGCATCATGCAGCAATACATTTTTTATTATGAGCGCAGCGTCAGGCAGGGAAGGGAATGAGCTGTGTCACTCCATAAGCCGCCCCATGGACGGACGCAGGCGTCCTGCCACCGTCACTGCCAGGATGCAGAGTATATAGTCCGGAATCATGGTGGGCAGGCAGTATACCGCAAAAATGGCGCCCCATCCCACTGTGTCGGGAGTCACCACCACAAAGTGGGTGATGAAGTAAAAGTAAAGGATTCCCATTCCGTAATAAATCACATAGCCCACTGTGGCGCTAAACAGGCAGGCCCCAGGCTTTACAGCGTGCATCCACTCCACTAGCTTTCCCATCACGTAGGCTGCCAGGGCAAATCCCAGCAGAAATCCAAAGGTGGGGCGTATCAGATAAGAGGGGCCTCCTCCCCGCGCAAAAACAGGGATTCCCACCAGTCCGATCAGAAGATAGGCGGACACGCTGAGAAAGGCCCTTCTGGAGCCCAGCAAAAGGCCTGCCAGAAGCACAAAAAACCACTGGAGGGTGAAATTCATGGTGTCCGCCCCCACCGGTATGACAATTTTAATAAAGGCTCCCACTGCCGTCAATGCCGTAAACAGCCCGCATACCGTCAGGTCCCTTGCTAATCCGTGCCGCTGCACCATTATACGGCTTCCTGTACTGCTTTCCTGTCTCATCTGTTCCACTCCTTCTGTTTCATCAAAATCTGCCTGCCGGACAAATCACATCATGCCCAGCTCAAATATCTTCCATCTCTCCCGCAGCCCGGCTTCCCGGCCCACCGCAAAAACTCTGGTGAACTCGCCGTCCTCCCACTGAGGAGCCTTCTCAACTGCCCCAGGCCCTTATACTTATAAAACCAGGCGGCTGTCATCTGAGGCATGTCCGCGGGCATGGACTCAAATTTTACATGCCTTGGAAGCGCCTCATCCTGCACCGTATATTCACTTACCAGTTTTTCTCCGCCCCTTGCCCTGTTGGCCGCAGCCACACCGAACATGATGACCAGGCATAGCAGGGTCAGGCCGCAGATTCTGACAGCCTGGGGCGATATGTTGCGTCTGTTCATATAATGCGTCCTTTCCATAGCCTTTTAACACCAGGCCTGGGACATTTCCCTGTGTTCCAGGCAGCATTTGCGTATTCCCTCGGAGGTATTGAAGAACCGTATCCCATGGGACCTGATCTTGTCCGTATTCATGGTCAGATTCCTGGGACAGGAGGCAAAGCGCTCATCATCGCATTTCAATATGCTGCCGAAATCGCCTCCTGCCAATTCCCTGAGAAACAGCCTGGCCGTGTCAAAGGTGTTGTACCGGTTCTCACTTCCAAAGTTATAAACGCCTCCGGGAAGCCCCATGGCTTCTTCCAGATGGCGCACCACTTCCCACACATAGGTGATTCCCCTGTAATCGTGAACAGGAAACTCCACCTCCCGCCTTTCCTTTAACGCGTCTGTCAGCTTCTGCAAAAGGCCCTGGCCGGCTACCCTGCCCCTGGACGGGGCGTCATACAGCCATGTAAGCCTGAGGGCCACCGCATCCGGCAGGTATGTGAGCATGGCTTCCTCCGCCCGTTTCTTATCTCTTCCATACACATTTCCCGGCTTTCCCTCGCTGCCCTCACGGTTGGGCTCCAGGGAATGGGATGTGTTGTAAATCTGGTCTGAGCTGGTAAATATCATGCGGCTGCCGGCTTTCCTGCACGCCTTGGCCAGATTGACGGTTCCCCTGACATTGACTTTCTCTGAAAGGACAGGATTCCTTTCACATGCACCCGTGTTTGAAATTGCCGCGCAGTGCAGGACATAGTCAGGCCGGATGGCCTTTACAAAGGCGGAAACCGCCACAAAATCCTCAATATCCAGTTCCCTGTGTGTCACCCCCACTGCCTCATATCCGTCCCTGCCACTAAAATATTCACAAATCCGGGAACCGAGAAATCCCCCGGCCCCGGTTATTAATAAGCGTCTGTTCATTCTGTTTTTATGCCTTTCTACAGATATGATAACATTATAGCCTACTAATTCTTACATTTCTTTACGGATTTCTTAATATTTTAACAAGCTCTTCTTTAATATGTTATGTCCTCCAGGGAAATCATCTCATATCCCGTGCTGTATTCCTCTTCCAGAAGGCTTCTGTCCCCATATTCCGCCTCCCCCATCTGATTATCATAGGGGTCGTTTCTCAAATGGGTCATGGGAGGTTCAAACTCATATCCGAACTCCCTGGCTGCCGGAAGACGGAAGGGATCCAGGTTTCCGAAGTAGAAATCCCATCTCTGTGTGTCCCCCTCCCGGTAGGCCGCACCTCCGAAGGAACAGTCCGCGCAACGCCATCCATGGGCGTTTGTATAGAACTGTGCCCAGTCATGGCAGCTGATTTCAAAGGGCGATGTATAGAGTCCCGCCTGCCATCTGGCCGGAATGCCGGTCTCACGGCACAGGGTGATAAACAAAAGCGCCTGTACGCCGCAGTCTCCCTTCATGGACGAGGCCGCATACTGCGGAATGTCGGTCAGGGTAAAATAGCTGCGCACAAAGGAATACATCACATGGGTGGTGATATAGTCATATATTCTTCTGGCCTTCTTTAAGGGATCCTGTTCCTCCCCCACGATTTCAGCCGCCAGTTCCCGGATCAGGGGAGTGAAGCGGATATGGGGCTGCTGCTGCGCCAGCCAGGCGTCCGCGGGCTCCGCCAAACCATTTGCTCCTTGTTTCTCTCCGCCGTGTTTCTCTCCGCTGTGTTCCAGACCGACATGGGAGAAATCCAGGTATGCTTCCCGGTTCTCAAAGGAAAACTCCACCGAATATTTCTGCCCCTTCCTGTGTTTTGTATGAAAACAGATGGTGCGCTGGAAGGCATCTGCCCTCGCAATGGTATACTCCTGTTTTTCGGCTTCCCTTTCCCCGATTCTTACGCTGTGGATTTTCACATTCTTTATCTGGGCATATTCAATTGGCAGGGGCAGGTAGACCTTGATATCTTCACCTTCCCGCTCCGCTTCCTCCTGGATCCCAAGTGTCCCGCGGATGCAAAACCTGCATCCGGCGCCTCCCTGTTCTTTCATGGAAGCAATGGTTCTGTTAAGCAGCCCGAAGTTTTCCGCCTTAGACCGGACCAGTTCCCGGTCCAGTGCCCGGTTCTCATATTCTTTCCTGGTCTTTAAGACATTTTTCAGAAAGCTGCTCCGGAAGCGTACCTCTCCATCCACGTAAATCCAATCCACGGCATCCTCCTCCCACAGGGTTTCTAGTTCACTGTCCTTAAAATCCCTTACATTGTCCCGCAGCATATCAAGGGCCTCTGACCATGCATAGGGGTATTGTCCCGGCATGCGCTTAAGAATCTCCTGTTCAATCATAAGACGCTTTCTCAAAGCCTGGGGAATATCCCTTTTCAGCCTGCTGTCAATCCTACGGACAGCCCTGTCAAAATCCCCTCTCCACTTTAACTTTTCTATGTCCTCCGGCAGCGGAACCGCCAGAGTCTCAAAAAAACTGTTGTCCATTTGAATTTTCCGCTCCTTATCATAACCATTTTTCCTGTCACCGCCCAATCCCTATCATAACCTTTTTTTGCCTATTGCACAACCGGGAATAGACGTAAAAAGGCCCGGACAGGCTCTGTGTGCTGCCTGTCCGGGCTCATGCTGTTTCCTATCTATTTGAAAATCCCCTTTTTCTTAGGCTTCTCTTCCTCCTGGGACGTGACGCCGTTCATGGCATCGTCAAACCGCCTTAAGGCTTCCTTCTGCGCCTGATTCATGCGTTCCGGAACCTGTACCACCAGGGTAACATAGTGATCTCCCCTGACACTGCGGCTGCGCAGCGAGGGAACACCCTTGCCCTTTAAGCGCACCTTGGTATCTGTCTGGGTACCCGGTCTTACATCGTACTCCACTTCGCCGTCCACGGTCTTTATGCGGATGGGACCTCCCAGGGCTGCCCGCGCAAAGGAAATGGGCACCGTGGAATAAATACTGGTATCCTGGCGCTTGAATATGGGATGCTGGGAAACAACTGCCTCCACCAGCAAATCACCGCGCTCACCGCCGCCTGTGCCGGGTTCACCGCCCCCTGCCAGACGCACGCACTGACCATTGTCAATGCCTGCAGGTATGGATACCTTGAATTTTTTGCGGACGGTCTTATAGCCCGTGCCGTAGCAGTCAGGACACTTTTCCTTGATTACCTGTCCTGTACCGTTACAGTCAGGACAGGTCTGCACATTCTGTACGGTTCCGAAGAAGGACTGCTGCGTGTACATGATTTTGCCCTTTCCGTTACACTTTGAACAGGTCTGGGGAGAGGTGCCTGCCTTAGCGCCCGTGCCGTGACAGCTGGCACAGGTTTCTTTAAAGTTAATCTCTATCTCTTTATCACAGCCAAATACGGCTTCCTCAAATGTAATCCTAACAGAAGTCTTTATGTTGGCGCCCCGCGAGGGACCGCTCCTGGCCCTCCCGGACCTGCCGCCGCCAAAAATATCACCAAAAATATCGCCGAAGATATCACCCATATCCCCGCCGAAGTCAAAGCCGCCGAAGCCGCCGCCAAAGCCGCCCGCACCGGCTCCGCCCTGTTCAAACGCAGCATGGCCGAACTGGTCGTACTGCTGACGTTTCTGAGGGTCACTTAACACGCTGTATGCCTCGGAAGCTTCTTTGAACTTGGCCTCTGCCGCTTTATCGCCTGGATTGGCATCGGGGTGGTATTTCTTGGCAAGTTTCCTGTATGCTTTTTTCAATGCATCCTCATCTGCATCTTTGGGAACGCCCAGAACTTCATAGTAATCTCTCTTACTCTCTGCCATGTTGTTTACCTCTTAATCTATCTGAACGCTGCAAAACTGGCCCTGACAGGCAGTTTCAAAAGCACTCTTTATCAGCCACAAAGGGGGTAGTGGCCGGTTTCCCGGCTCCTAAGCCCCCTGTTTGTTTTATCTGGATTTACTTCCTTGGATTTATACTTCCTTGAAATCAGCGTCCACAACGTCATCGCCGCCTGCTGCATTTCCAGCGCCGCCCATGTCCGGGCCTGCCTGGCCTGCCGCGCCGGAGGCCTGCGCCTGCTCATAAACCTTCGCAAACAGCTTCTGGGCGCTGTTCATCAGCTTCTCTCTGCCGGCCTTGATGTCCTCTACCTGTGCGTCTGTCATCTCCTCAACCGGAGCTCGGTTGATGGCTTCCTTCAATGAATTAAGGTCAGCTTCCACCTCTGCCTTGTCGCCAGGAGCAATCTTGTCTCCAACCTCTTCCAGGGCCTTCTCGGTCTGGAATACCATAGAGTCCGCATCGTTCCTTGCATCGATGGCTTCCTTGCGCTTCTTGTCCTGTGCCTCGTATTCAGCTGCTTCCTTCACCGCCTTATCGATATCATCGTCTGACATGTTGGAGCCGGAAGTAATGGTGATGTGCTGCTCCTTGCCTGTTCCCAAATCCTTTGCGGATACATTTACGATACCGTTGGCATCAATGTCAAAGGTAACCTCAATCTGTGGAATACCCCTTCTTGCTGGCGGAATTCCATCCAGACGGAACTGTCCCAATGTCTTGTTATCCCTTGCAAACTGACGCTCACCCTGTACCACATGGATATCCACTGCCGTCTGGTTGTCTGCTGCGGTTGAGAAAATCTGGCTCTTCTTGGTTGGAATGGTGGTATTTCTCTCAATCAGTCTGGTAGCCACGCCGCCCATGGTCTCGATGGACAGGGAAAGAGGTGTTACATCCAGAAGAAGGATATCTCCTGCACCTGCATCGCCAGCCAGCTTGCCGCCTTGGATAGCAGCGCCGATGGCAACACACTCATCCGGGTTCAGAGACTTGCTTGGCTCCTTGCCTGTCAGCTGTTTTACCTTTTCCTGTGCAGCGATCATACGTGTGGAACCGCCTACCAGCAGCACCTTGCCCAGTTCAGAAGCAGTGATGCCCGCATCCTTAAGCGCGTTCTGTACCGGGATGGCGGTGCGCTCTACCAGGTCATGGGTCAGTTCGTCAAACTTAGCCCTGGTCAGGTTCATATCCAGATGCTTTGGTCCCTCGGCCGTTGCGGTGATGAATGGCAGGTTGATATTGGTGGTGGTAGCTGTGGACAGCTCCTTCTTTGCCTTCTCAGCTGCTTCCTTCAGTCTCTGGAGAGCCATCTTGTCATTGGACAGGTCCACACCCTCGGCCTTCTTGAACTCGGAAATCATCCAGTTTGTAATTGCATTGTCAAAATCATCGCCGCCCAGACGGGTGTCGCCGTTGGTGGACAAAACCTCGATTACGCCGTCGCCGATTTCAATAATGGAAACATCAAAGGTACCGCCGCCTAAGTCGTATACCATGATTTTCTGCTCTTTTTCATTGTCAAGTCCGTAAGCCAGGGCTGCCGCCGTAGGCTCGTTGATGATACGTTTTACATCCAGGCCCGCAATCTTGCCCGCATCCTTGGTAGCCTGGCGCTGCGCGTCGTTAAAGTAGGCCGGAACCGTGATGACCGCCTCTGTTACAGTCTCTCCCAGATAGCTCTCTGCGTCAGCTTTCAGCTTCTGCAGAATCATAGCGGAAATCTCCTGTGGAGTGTACTTCTTTCCGTCGATGTCTACTCTGTAGTCCGTGCCCATGTGGCGCTTGATGGAAGAGATGGTTTTATCTGCGTTGGTAACTGCCTGACGCTTTGCGGGCTCGCCAATCAGCCTCTCTCCTGTCTTTGTGAATGCTACAACGGATGGTGTTGTCCTTACGCCCTCCGCGTTGGCAATAACAGTTGGTTTTCCGCCTTCCATAACAGCCACACAGCTGTTTGTCGTACCTAAGTCAATACCGATAATCTTGCTCATAGTCTTTTCCTCCTGATTATTTTAGTGGAATATATTTCTGTTATTGGGTATGTCAATTTGCCACTTTTACCATACTGTGTCTGACCACGCTGTCCCTGTACATGTAACCCTTCTGCAGTTCCTCCGCCACTATGTTCTCTCCCAGGCTATCATCATCCACATGCATCACCGCGTTGTGGTAGTTGGGGTCAAATTCCTGGCCTACTGCCTCAATGGCTTTCACGCCGGCTTCCTCCAGTGTTTTCCGGAACTGCTTATATATCTTCTCCATGCCCTCCGCAAGGGGTGTTTCCTTTGCATCCTCAGGCACAGTTGCCAGGCCTCTCTCAAAATTGTCGATGACGGGAAGGATTCTCTCTATAATGTCCTTGGCTCCCATCTCATACATGGCGGACTTTTCCTTGTCTGTCCGCTTGCGGAAATTCTCAAATTCCGCCATCTGCCGCTTCACCCGGTCAGTGAGCTCCTCTATCTTTTCATCCCTGGGGTCCTTTTTCTTCTTAAAGAATCCCTTTTTTTCTTCCTTTTCACCGGCAGGCGCCTGCTCTGTGCTCTCCTCTGTTTCCTCTGTTTCTTCTGTTTCATCAGGGGTGCCTTCCTGTGTCTCCGGGATATCATTAGAAGCTTCCGTCTCCTTTGCCTCCCCGGTCTCAGAAGCCTGGTCTTTTCCCCCTGCCTGCTCTGCCTTCAGGGCCTCGTCTTCCTTTTTTAACTCTTCGTCTTTCATATCTTCACTCACAGCTTATCACCTTTCATCTTTTTTAAATGCTGTATCCAGCTGATTCATCAGATTGCGCAGGGTCCCAAGAACCTTTTCATAATCCATCCGCTTGGGTCCTATGATACCGATGGTTCCCCGCAGGCCTCCTCCCAAATCGTAATTGGCAGTGACCACACTGCAGTCCTTCATGGACTGCACCGGGCTCTCGTCACCGATATAAACCTGAATGCCCGCTTCTTCCTCTGTGCGGGAATTGACTTCCCCCACAAATTCCTGCAGCACTTCTTTATGTTCCAGTGTATCAATGAGCCGGCTGGCTTTGTCGCCGTCCGAAAGCTCAGGGTACTTGAATATGTTGGTGGCTCCGCTGGTATAAATCTGCAGATCCTCTTCCCCTGCCTTGATGGCTTCCGCCACCTCGTTCAGGACCAGGTCCACCACCTGGCTGTGATTTCCCGCATCGCCCTTCAGCTTGCTGATGACATCCAGATTGATTTCCTCTATGGTCAGCCCGTTCAGGCTGCTGTTAAGCAGGATGTTCAGATTAAGGAGCTCCTCGTCGCTGAGATTATCCTCAATATCAATCATGGTGTTCTTGATGATATTGCCTTCCACCACCACAACCACCAAAAGCTTATGCTTCTCCATCTTGGAAAGCTGGATAAACTTAAGCTTTGTCTTGTGATAACTGGGGCCGCTGATCATGGTCGCGTAGTTGGTATTGGCAGCCAGCACCTGGGCCATCTTCTTTAGAACCAGTTCCAGCTTATCAACCTTCTGAACCATCATCTCCTTAAACTCGGTTACCTCGCTCTCCTTATCCAGCATAATCTGGTCCACATAGAACCGGTACCCTTTGTCGGAAGGAATCCGCCCTGCCGAGGTATGGGGCTGTATGATATACCCCATCTCTTCCAGGTCTGACATCTCATTGCGGATGGTGGCAGAGCTGAGCTTAAGGTCTGAATATTTGGAAATGGTCCTGGAGCCCACCGGCTCTCCGGTTTCCAGATATGTCTTGATGATGGCCTTTAATATAGTGACCTTCCTGTCGTCCAGGAGCGCATCCAATGGCATCTGCTCACCTTCCTTTCTTCAATTATTAGCACTCGACGTTCGGGAGTGCTAACATCTACATTCCATAATATATTCCTTCTGGAGTCATTTGTCAAGAGATAAATCCAAATTCTTTTCATATTATTTGCGTTTTCCCTTCACCCGCCGGCACATCATGTGCCATTTCCCTTTCATATCAACTAGATAATGGATTTCTCCCTCCACTTTTTACATAAATATTCCAAATTCGCAGCTTTTTCTCTCCACTTTTTATACTCTTGTAACACTTGCTTAATTATTTTAACTTGACAAGTAACATTTTTGTAATATAATGAAGATACAACTTTATAGGACATATAAAACCATAACAATGTCATAAGATTGCGAGGTCGTTGTATGCATTACTTTAAGATAACCCTTCTGGCCGCGGCCATGGCCGCATTCAGTCTCACGCCGGCCTTTCCGGCATTTGCCGACGAGCCCGTGGGAACGGATGTGACCGTAGTGGAGGCCGGTACATCAGATACGTCTGAGGACTCAGTCCAGGATGTAGTCCAGGATGTCCAGGAGTCTCAGGAAACCTCCGGTTCCCGGGAATCCAAAGGCCACAGAGCCTCTGTTGTTGGTGAAGAGGAATATATATCCCAGGGACCAGGCGTCCAAAAAGAAGAGAAGGAGGAAGCTCCGGCCCCCAGGGAGACATCCCTTGGACGGTTTACCATCACAGGATACTGCGGCTGCGAACAGTGCTCCGGCGGTCATAGCCTTACCTATTCCGGCACGGTTCCCACCCCAAACCACACCATTTCCGCTGATTTAAATTATTTTCCTCTTGGAACAAAGCTGAAAATCGACGGAACCGTCTACACGGTGGAGGACAAAGGTTCTTTTGTAAATGGTAATATTCTCGATATTTATTACGGCTCCCACCAGGAAGCCCTGGCCAAAGGTACATACACTGCAGAGGTATTCTTAGTGCAGGATTGATTTATGATGTGAGGAAAAACTACCAGGCGTATAAGCCTGGTAATTTTTTGCCCTTCTTTGGGAAATGATTTCTGGAGCAGAAATTTTTACCAAAATCCTGTCATTTTCGGTCGAAAATGGTGCTATTCCCATATTTTTCCTTGACAAGGTAAAAAAAATATGATAAAAACTTGTTTATTGCTCATATATTACAAAAGTATTACATATTATTTATTAAT
>ENA-ORSX01002330-ORSX01002330.1-human-gut-metagenome-genome-assembly--contig:-NODE-2330-length-10834-cov-6.203822_pt1 | contig 10834 bp, 10 predicted proteins | sample MGYA00241904_ERZ509172 | MGnify/ENA primary metagenome ERZ509172 (study PRJEB26280, sample SAMEA2338795) | human gut metagenome | biome: human gut; feature: human-associated habitat; material: faeces...
AGGGAACCTTTCTTCAGAAAGGTTCCCTCTCCCCTCCCCCTCATTTTCCCTACGGAATCATCTGCCCAAGAACCGCGCCGAACTGGGCGAGGAGGGTGCTTTGGGCCTGTACCATCGAGGGGATGTCGGGACCGGCGGGGGCGTGCTGCACAAAACGTCCCGACTTGAGCTCTTCGCCGCTCTCGTTCACGAGGCTCCAGCCTGCGTCGAGGATGACGCTGCCGTTGGGCGCGCCGTCAAAACGGGCGATATCCACGGCAATGCGCCACTGGAAAGGCTGCTGCGAACGCATGGGAGAGGCCAGCCCTTTGCGGGGAGTAAGGGATGCGGACACGGCGTCGCAGAGCACCCGGGTCACGCCCTCGCCGAACGGCTCGCTCCAATGGTTGAATTCGGCCAACTCGACTTTGACGTCATTGCCGTCGCGCAGGAAGAGCTGGGGCCTGTCCAGATAGCCCGGAATGGACACGGGTCCGATGGCGACGCGTGGCCCGGAGATTTTTTCTTTGCCGGACTGGACCACATTTTCCACGGGAGAGGACAGCATGTAGAAATCGGGGCGTGGGCTGCGGCCGAGCGAACAGCCGCCGATGGAAAGCAGTCCGGCCAACGCCAGCAGGGTCAGCAGCAGAGAGGGGGCGCACTTTTTCATATAACTTCCTTTTTCCTTTAAGATGGATAGCAAATGACCATGCTCAAACGGCATAGCGTGTTTCCCTCGTTGGCGTAGGCGTGCTTCCGATCCGCCTTGAACCGGATGGAGTCGCCATCCCCGACTGCCCAGCGTTGGCCGTTGAGCCGTACGGTCAGCGTGCCGGAAAAAACCGTGATGAACTCTTGCGTTCCGGCGGGATGGGGTTCGGCATCAAGACGGGATCCCGGATCCAGCTCAATGGCGTACATCTCGAACCCTCGGGAATTGTCGAACGGGAATACGGGGTAGTTCCTGTATTTCCCGTCTGTTTCGACAAACGGCGTTATGGCGGATCGCTGGACGATTTCGATATCCGCTTCCGGGCGCAGCATGAGCGACGTGAAAGAGATCTTCAGTCCATTCGCTATCTTCCACAGCGTCGAGATAGTCGGGTTGGTCACGCCGCGTTCGATCTGCCCGAGCATACTCTTGCTCACTCCGGAACTTTTCGCTACGGCATCAAGGCTGAGTTTCCGTTCTTCCCGAAGTCGTTTGAGGTTCTCCGCTACAATCAGGCCGATATTTTCCAAGGGCGTTATCCTGTCCGTATTTGACATTATAGTGCACGAAATGTATGTACTAGCGTACACATCCAAAGGAGCTTCCGCCATGCCGTCGATTGCCGCTTTTCTGTCCTTCGCGTGCATCATGTCCTTTACGCCCGGCCCAAACAACATTATGGCTCTTTCCAGCGCGAGTGCGCACGGGTTCCGACAGGGGCTCCGTTTCTGCTTCGGCGTCCTGCTGGGCGTTCTGGGGCTCATGACGGCATGTGCGCTGTCTGGCGCGGCGTTGTTCCGGTTTTTGCCCGACGTGGAACCCACAATGCGTGCCGTCGGCGCGGCGTATATCCTCTGGATGGCCTTTGGCGTCTGGCGGTCGGGATCAGGAAACGAAGATTCCCGCCTTGTACCCGTCAACGGCGTCGTTTCGGGGATGCTGCTGCAATTCGTCAACCCCAAAGGCATCCTCTATGGGATAACCGCCTTCTCGTCCTTTGTGCTTCCTTACTACGATTCCTTTATGGCTTTGGCTGTTTCCATCGGCGTGCTCTCGGCTGTCGCCTATGCCGGGACATGTTTTTGGGCGCTTTTTGGAGCCGTATTCCGCCGTTTCCTCCAGAACCACCATGCCGCCGCCAACGCGAGCATGGCGCTCCTGCTGGTGTGGTGTGCCGCTTCCCTGTATACCTAATTATCTCAAACGGATGTAATCCGTTTCCGCGTCCTTGGGCTCATAGTGTCATTTTTAATGAAACAGCACTGTGCCCAATCAAGCGCGGAAACAGGACTCCGCTTTCAACCCGGTCCCGCCACGATTTGAACTTCCCGACACCCCACCAGTCGAAAGTCTTTGGTAGAGGAGGAGGGGGCTCCTCCCCTCCCCAAACGTTCCTTTACCGTACCTTCCCGCGCAGCACTGCTTCGGGATTGCGCTCAAGCGTGTTGGCGAACACGCGAACGGCCCGGGCCGCTTCGGTGATTTCGCGGATGGCCTGATTCAGTTCGATGACGGTCGTACTGTTTTTACTGACCACGCCACGGGCGGAAACGACAGTCATCTCCGTCTCCTTGGCTACGTTGTCGATGCTGCTCAGGACATGCGACGCCTGTTCCAGCGTGGCGGACAGCCGCTTGTCCGTATCCTGCGCCAGCTTTGTATACGGTTCTGCAAGCCCGCGGATGCTCGTCAGCGTCTTGTCGAGGTTGGTCCCGATATCCTGAAGCTGGACCACCAGCTTGTCGATGTGGCCGATCAGCTGTTCCGTCCCAGAATTGCTCAGGATTTTTTTGACGCCTTCCGTAATGTCGAGGACATTCGAGGCGATGTCGTCATACGGCAGCGTCGTGAGCGTTTGCAGGATGTTGTCGAATTGCGATGGGATGGTGGGAATCTCGGGCACGTCGTCGTATTCTTTGACTTCCCTGATGGGATAAGGGATCTGGCTTCTGGGGTAGAAATCCATCTCGATCATGAGCTGGCCGGTGAGCAGGCTCTGGGTCGCCAGCGTTGCCCGCAGGCCGTGGGTAACCAGGCGATCGAGATATTCTTTTTTGGAGATGTCGCCGTCGGAGACGGAAAACCGCCCTTCGTCCTTCTTGTTCAGTTCGATGAACACCGGCGTCTGGAACACTAAATTATCAAGGTCGCCCGTGAGCCGGATTTCGACGACGCGCCCCACCGGGACGCCGCGGAACAGGACCGGAGAGCCTACGGAAAGCCCGCTGATGGAACCGTCGAAAAAGAGCACGTAGCGGCTTGTCGTCTGGAACAGCTTGCCTGAGCCGAAAACGGCGATAGCGAGCAGCAGGAGGGCTGTGGCCCCGACGACGAAGGCGCCGATGAGGGTTTTGTTGGCTGACTTGCTCATGAGCGGTATCCTTTGGAGGAGGTGGGGCAGGAGTCGGTTTTGCCGCGGTTCAGGAAACGGACGATGTCGGGGTGCGTCTGATCGCAGCGAAGGACATGGGGATCGCCGCCCGTGATCATGGTGTGGGTCGCCGCATCAAGGAATACGCTGTTGTTGCCGATGGTAAAGATGCTGTCGAGATCGTGGGTGACGACCACGACGGTCATGCCCATGTTTTCCTTGAGTTCGAGGATGAGCTCGTCCAGCAGGGCGGCGCTGACCGGGTCGAGCCCGGCCGAAGGCTCGTCAAAGAAAACGATTTCGGGGTCCATCGCCAGTGCGCGGGCAAGCCCGGCGCGCTTGCGCATGCCGCCGCTGATTTCGGACGGGTAATAATCCTCGAATCCGGCAAGGCCGACGAGCGCGAGCTTGAGGGAGGTCTGTTCCCTGATCTCGGCGGCGGAAAGCTTCGTATAGCGCTGCAAGGGCAGGGCCACATTCTCGGCGAGGGTCATGGAGCTCCACAGCGCGCCGCTCTGGAAGAGCAGGCCCACGCCGCTGAGAAGTTTCTGGCGTTCGCTTTCGGTCCCGGCCCAAAAGTCCTGTCCCCTGTAGAGCACTTGCCCCTTTGTGGGCTGGAGCAGGCCCACGAGGACGCGCAGGAGCGTGCTTTTGCCGCATCCGCTCGGCCCCATGATGATGAATACGTCCTGACGGTTTATCGTGAAGTTGAGATCCTTCTGCACGACGTAGCTGCCGTAGCCGACCGTAAGGTCCCGCGCTTCGATGATGGGTGTGGAGGTATTCATATATTCAAAATATTGCAGAGGATGGTGAGGACAGCCGTGGACAGCACGATGCCCACGATGGAATAGACCACGGCCGAGGTGGTCGCCTTGCCGACTGCTTCGGCGTTGCGGCCGCAGCGCAGGCCCTGGTAACAGCCGGTTATGGCGATGAGCATACCATAGACCGCGCCGTGCACCATGCCCACCCAGAGGTTGTTGATGTTGAACCCTTTCTGGGTAAATGTATAGTATTCCATGGGATCAAGGCCGAGCATCCCGACGCCGACGATGAAGCCGCCCATGATGCCCATGAAGTCGGAATAGAGAACGAGCAGCGGGGTCATGGCGGTAAGGGCGAGGATACGGGGCATGATGAGGTAGTCGGAAGGTGCCACGCCGAGCGTGGTGAGAGCGTCGATTTCCTCATTGACCTGCATGGTCCCGATGACGGCGGCATAGGAGGCGCCGGTGCGGCCCGCGAGGATGATGCCGGTCATGATCGCGCCCATGATGCGGGTCATGCTCACGGCCACGAGGCTGGAAACGTAGATTTCCGCACCGAACATCTTGAGCTGGATCACGCCGACGAAGGCGAGGATCAGGCCCACGAGGAGGCTGATCAAAGAGACGATGGGCAGGGCGTCCACGCCGCTTTCCTGAACGGCGAGCCAGACGTTTCCCGACGTGCAGGAAGAGCGGCCCCGGAACAGCCTGCCGACGCTGAGGACAATTTCGCCGATGAAATCGAAAATGTCGCGTGCCATGCGGGGCACCGCCAATGCAAAGCCGCCGACCCGTTCGAGGAAGGTCGTCTTTTGGGCCTTACGCTGCGCGGCGGTGTTCGGGGGGACCGCAAGGGCCAGTCTGGTCAGGTTGCGGATGCCCTCGGGGAGGCGGGCGTCATCGAGCGGGATGTCGTGTTCTTTGGCGAGGGTGACGAGCCGGGTGGTGACGACGAGCACGCCGCTGTCCCATTCACCGAGTTCCTCGCCGAGGAGTTCGACGCTGCGGGCCTCTTTGAGGAGCCTCTCCGTTTCACGCAGCGCTTCGTCACGTTCCGTAAAAAAGTTGGTCCCAAGCAGCTCCCGTTTCCACTCGCCGCTGAAAATGACGCGCAGGACGCCCTCCGAGCTCTCGGCGTGTAACGCGCCTCCGAGCGGGGCGGACGCCCTGCTTTTTGTCATCGGTTCGGCTGCCATCGTCAGGCGGGCTTGCGGCTGACGGATACTTTGGCGGGGCGCAGCAGGCGGTCTTTCAGGCGGTAGCCGCGCTGGTGCAGGGTGCTGACCAGGCCGGGTTCCATATCATCCCGCTCTTCATAGGAAACGGCATCATGGACATCGGGGTTGAAGGGTTCGCCCACTTCCCCGGCGACATCGAAGCCGTGGTTCTTGAGCGCGTCAAGGAGCAGCTTCCGGGTCATGATCACGCCGGTGAGCAGGCTTTTACAGGTTTCGTCGTTGCCGCCGTATTGAATGGCGAGATCAAGGCTGTCCAGCGCGGGCAGGAGATCCTTGAGCACCGGCTCGCTGGCGTAGCGCATATATTCGTCATGGTCACGCTGGATGCGTTTCTTGAAATTTTCCATTTCCGCGAGGGCGCGCAGCCGGGTCTCGTCCGCTTCGGTCTTGACCGTGCAAGTGGGGCAAATCTCTTCGCGGAACTGCTCCTCAAGCGTTTTTTCAGGGGCCTGCGCGGTTTCCGCGAGGTTTTCTTCGGTGGCGCCGTTCTGTTCCTTTTCGGTCTGGGGATCACGTGTATCGGTCATGCTAGCTCCTTAATGATCATATTCGGCGACGCGCCGTCTCCGTGACGCATCTGCCAACACTCTATATAGGACTGAACCCGTATTCGGCAACACTTACCTTGCTTCGGCAAGCCAGCAGCAGACTTCCCGGGCGCCGTCGGGCCCGGCGGATTCGATGACGGGCGGCGTCTTGAAACAGCGCTCGTGCGCTTCCGGGCAGCGCGGCCGGAAGGGGCATCCCTGCGGGAGATCGCCGGGCGAGGGGACTGTGCCGGGGATGGCGTCCAGCTTCGCCGAAGGGGGCGTGTCGAGCGTGGGCGCGGAGCGGATAAGGCCCCAAGTATAGGGATGGCGCGGTTCGGCGAACAGAGCCCGCACGGGCGCGCGCTCCACGATGCGCCCGGCATACATGACGCCCACTTCGTCGGCCATTTCCGCCACCACGCCGAGATCGTGGGTGATGAGCAGAAGCCCCATGCCGCGCTCGCGGGAAAGATCGCCTAGCAGGGCGAGTATCTGGCCCTGTATGGTCACATCGAGGGCCGTGGTCGGCTCGTCGGCGAGCAGGAGGCGGGGTTTGCAGGCCAGCGCCATGGCGATCATGACGCGCTGGCGCATACCGCCGGAAAGCTGGTGCGGGTAGTCGCGGACGCGCATGTCCGGCGCGGGTAGGCCGACCAGCCGGAACAGTTCCACGGCTTCGGCGAGCGCGGCCTTCTTTGGCAGGCGCAGGTGACGCATCAGCGGTTCCGCGACCTGCTCTCCCACCCGGATGACCGGATTGAGCGAGGTCATGGGTTCCTGAAAGATCATGCCGATGTCGCGCCCCCGCACGCGTTCCATCGCGGATTCGGACAATTCGGCGAGATCGCGGCCTTCAAAGAGGATGCGCCCGGCGGCGAGGCGCCCCGGTTCGGGGATGAGGCGGAGCAGGGACAGCGCCGTCATGCTCTTGCCGCAGCCGGATTCCCCCACAAGGCAGAGCGTGCGCCCCGGATGCAGCGTGAACGACACGTCGCGCACCACGTCGAACGGGCGTTCGCAGGCGTCGAACCGCACGGTGACGCCTTCCGCCTGCAACAGCGGGGCGGAGGAGGCCGGGATTGGGGAAGATGCGTTTGCGGAAAGGGACATGGGGCGCTCCGAAGAAAGTTGCGAATAAAAAAAGTATAGACGAGATGCGGGTTAAGGGCAAGAAACCGGGGATGTCGGGCAAAATGTTCTCATGCCGCAATTGACATTTATTTTCAAAAATCTATAGAAAGGGCAGATCCAATTGGTATCATAAGGGAGTGGGTATGGACGCGGAGCCTGTTTTCATCACTGGAAGCGTTTTTTCGTGGGAATCCCTGCTCGCCGTGTCGATCCTCGTTGCGGCGTGGTTTGTATGCCGCAGGATCAATGTCATGAAACGTCCGGTATGCAACGGCGGCTGCGCCGGTTGTCACGGGGCCCGTCAGGGCCGGGGATGTGCTTTCCCAGAGGGGCGGCTGCGCCGGATGTGACGATAAAGTTGAAGCTGGGGGACAATATGTTTGGATTTTGCCATAGAAAGCGCGGAGAGCATGATTGCGCCGAAGCCCGTTCGTGCGGCGGCGAAGGCTGTCCCATCTCCAAGGAGATGCGGGAAGCTGGGCTCATTTCCCTGCGCAGGATGAAGGAGGGGCAGAAAGCCCGCATCGCCCATGTGCAGGCCAGCGGAGAGCTGGGGCGGCGCATCCGGGACATGGGGCTCATCCCCGGCGCGGAAGTGGAAGTGGTGGGGCGCGCCCCGCTGCGCGATCCGGTGGCCCTGCGCCTGCCTGGGTTCACGCTCAGCCTCAGGAACAACGAAGCCGACTACATCGTCGTCGAACCGCTGGAACAGGCGGGCTGAGGCGTCATGGATCCGCAGCTTACCATAGCCCTCGCGGGCAATCCGAATTCGGGCAAGACGACGGCCTTCAACGCGCTGACCGGTTCGCACCAGCATGTGGGCAACTATCCCGGCATTACCGTGGAGAAGAAGGAAGGCTTCATCAAGATGCCTTCCGGCCGGTGTGTGCGCTTCATCGACCTGCCGGGGACGTATTCCCTGACCGCCTACACGCAGGAGGAGACGGTCGCCCGGCATGTGCTGGCGCAGGAACGGCCCGACGTGGTCATCGACGTGCTCAATGCGGGCGCGCTGGAGCGCAACCTCTACCTGACCATCCAGCTTCTGGAGCTCGGCGTTCCCGTGGTGCTGGCCCTGAACATGATGGATGAGGCCGCCAAGCAGGGCATGACCATCGATATCGAGCGCCTGTCGCAGCGTCTGGGCTTCCCGGTCATGGCAACCGTGGCCCGCACGGGCGAAGGGCTGCCCGAACTCTTGAAGGCGACGGAAGCCTATATCGAAACCAAGCGCGGCGAGCCGTGGGAGCCGCTGCATATCTCGTATGGGCCCGATCTTGATCCCGTGCTGCGGGATATGGAAGCCGCCATTGCCGAGGCCGGGCTGCTGGCTTCGGAATATCCGGCGCGGTGGGTCGCGCTCAAGCTGCTGGAGCAGGATGAGGAAATCCTCACCCGCAGCCGCGCCGAAGCCCCGGAGCTTGCCGCCGATCTGGAGCGGCAGGTGGATGAGGTGGCGCGGCATTTGCGGGATACGCTGAATACGTGGCCCGAGGCCGTCATCGCGGATTACCGCTATGGGTTTATTTCCTCGCTGCTGCGGGACGGCGTGCTGATCCGGCTTCAGGACATGCACGCGCGCATCCAGTTCTCGGACCGCATGGACAAGCTGCTGACGCATCCGTTTATGGGCCCGGCGATCATGCTCGGCGTGCTCTATCTGCTTTATACCGTTACCTTCACCATTGGGGAGATCCCGATGGGCTGGGTGGAACAAGGGTTTGCCCTGCTGCGCGAAGGCGCGGACGCCGTGCTCCCCGACGGCCAGCTCAAGTCGCTGGTGCTTTCGGGCATTATCGACGGTGTGGGCGGCGTCATGAGCTTTGTCCCGCTCATTATGCTGATATTCCTTCAAATCGCCTTTCTTGAAGATACCGGGTACATGGCGCGCATGGCCTACATGCTCGACCGTATTTTCCGTATTTTCGGGCTGCACGGCTGTTCGGTGATGCCGTTCATCGTGGGCGGAGGCATTGCTGGCGGCTGTGCCGTGCCCGGCGTGCTGGCGGCCCGCACCCTAAGGAGCCCCCGCGAAAAGATCGCGACGCTGTTGACCGTGCCCTTTATGGCCTGTGGGGCCAAGCTTCCGGTTTTCATCCTTTTTTCCGGCGTCTTTTTCCCCGGCCATGAGGCGGCGGTCATGTTCGGCCTGACGCTCACCGGCTGGGTGGTGGCCCTGCTCACGGCGCGGCTGCTGCGCTCGACGATTATCCGTGGGCCGTCCACGCCGTTCGTTATGGAGCTTCCGCCCTATCGCCTGCCCACAATGCTCGGTCTGGCGATCCATACGGGCGAGCGTACGTTCGAATATTTGAAGAAGGCCGGTACGGTCATCCTCGCCATTTCCATCATCCTGTGGGCGGCTATGGCGTATCCGCGGCTGCCGCTGGACACGCGGGCGCATTTCGCGGGCGAGCAGCAGACCATCGAAGCGAACCTTGAAGCGGCGAAGGCTTCGGGCGGCGATGTGGCCGCTCTTGAAGAGCAGCTTACGGCCTTGCACGGCGAGCGTGCGGAGCGGGCACTTCAACACTCGTTTGCAGGCCGCCTCGGCATGGCGCTGGAACCGTTGACGCGTCCCGCCGGGTTTGACTGGCGCACGGACATTGCGTTGGTGGGCGGTTTTGCGGCAAAGGAAGTCATCGTCGCCACGCTCGGCACGGCCTATTCCCTCGGCGACATCGATCCCGAAGATCCCACGCCGCTGGCGCAGCAGATCCGCAACGACGGGCGCTGGACGCCCGCCACCGCCTTGGCTCTGCTGGTGTTTGTGCTGCTGTACGCGCCCTGTCTGGTGACTGTCGCCGCTATCCGGCAGGAGACGGGTTCGTGGGGCTGGCCTGTGTTCAGTATGGTATTCAACACGCTGATCGCGTTTGGAGCCGCCGTTGCCGTGCGGCATGTGACGATGTTGTTTCTATAGATGAAATAAAGAGAGAGGAGATTTTTCGAAAAAGAGAGGTACACCCGAAACTCTTTCCCTTTTTTCGCGATACATCTCCGTGTGTTGATATAAGAGCCTCTTTATTGGTTGTTTTTGTTTTGCGGGTTCAAAAATGAAAATCCCCAGAGTGGGGAAGCTGATCTCTCAGAAAACGGATAAGGGAGCATTCGTAGAAATGCTCCCTTATTTTTGTAAAAAGAGCATATTGGGTTTACATCATTGTTGCGAGGGTATAGATACTCGCCGAAGGTATTTCTTCTTTTTTCGGGAAGGTACTCTTTTTACGTCACCGGACAGTTTGCTTTATGTAACTATATATTGTTGAATAAAGTGGTATTATTTTTTTGTATGCCGTTTTATTCAGTGCAGCGCCGTTTCTTTGTGAAACCTTCATGAAGAAACAGCTAGGATATTTTGCGAATAGCGCTGTACGCGGATATCGAAGGCCTTTACTTGAATCACGAGGTACTCTATAGATGAAAAAGATTCTATCACGAGCCTCATACATGTGATTTTTCCGTTCAGGCTTAAGACGTTTTTTAACATTTGTGGATGGAGGTATACGATGCGAAAGGACAGGGGACAGCAGGGCTTCACGCTCATTGAAATCATTTCCGTCTTGGTCATCCTCGGCATTCTCGCCGCTGTGGCCGTTCCGAAGTACTATGACATGCAGAAAGAGGCTCTTCAGAAAGCCGCTCTCGGGGTTGTTGCCGAGTCTCAGGCACGCATCAACCTTGTGTTTGGCCAAAGCCTCTTGCAGGGGAACGATTGTGATACCGCTCGGGGCGCTGCTATTAGTGCCACTGTGATAACTGGCGATCTGAATGGTTGGGCGTACAAGGACCCTGCAACATTTGCATTCACAGATGGCACTGAAACGATTAAAACGATGACTAGCCCGACAACTATTGATGTTGATTTGCCTGCGAATACCAAGCTTTCGGCGCCGACTTGCACGGGGACGACTCCCGAGAAGCCGTAATTTTTAATTATAAATCAAAAAGAGAGGCGGTCTCCCAAGGGGCCGCCTCTTTTTTTCCATACAACGGAACTCCCTCCGCGCAGCCTCCCCACCAGCCGAAAGTCTTGGGAGGGGAAAGGGGGAGGTTTGGAGGGGGGAAGGGGAACCTTTCTAAAGAAAGGTTCCCCTTCC
>ENA-ORSX01002331-ORSX01002331.1-human-gut-metagenome-genome-assembly--contig:-NODE-2331-length-10833-cov-4.650770_pt1 | contig 10833 bp, 10 predicted proteins | sample MGYA00241904_ERZ509172 | MGnify/ENA primary metagenome ERZ509172 (study PRJEB26280, sample SAMEA2338795) | human gut metagenome | biome: human gut; feature: human-associated habitat; material: faeces...
AGAGTGCTAATGTAATATTGGACAGTCAAAAAGCAAGAGGTATAGAGACAGAAGGAAACATTATTCAAAGAATAAAATCATTTATACCGATTATTAGCCCATTAGCATTGAGTGCAATTTCATATACCGAAGAAAGAACTATTGCAATGGATGCAAGAGCTTTTTCTGTAAAAGGGAAGCATACATCGTTAAGAGAATTAGAAGACGCTAAGAAATGGGAAAAATTTTTAGTTCTTTTCTTTTATATTTTATTAGCAGCAGTTGTAGTTTATAAAGTAGTGACTATTTTAGGGTAGTAATTGAAAAGGAAAGTATATTATGGGAAAAAAATTTATTGAATTAAAAAATGTAAATTATAATTATCCCCTTACAGAAGAACCATCTTTGAAAAATGTAAATTGTTCCTTTGAAGAAGGGAAAGTATACGGTGTTATCGGAGGGAATGGAAGCGGGAAAACAACATTATGTAATCTTATTAGAGGATTAATTCCATTTTTCTACGAAGGTGATTTAGAAGGAAGCGTATTGATTGATGGAAAAGATGTACGAGAATGGGATGATGCTGATTTGGCTGTTATGATAGGATATGTTTTCCAAAATCCTTTTACGCAAATTAGTGGAGTAAAAGATACTGTTTTTGAGGAAGTAGGAATTGGGTTAGAAAATTTAGGACTTGAGAAAGAACTTATGATTGAAAGAATTATAAATGTTTGTAAGTTATTGAAGATTGAAAATCTGATTGAAAAAAATCCTCAGGAATTATCGGGAGGGCAGTGCCAAAGAGTAGCATTTGCATCGATTATAGCTATGAGCTCCAGAATTATGGTAATTGATGAGCCTACAAGCCAATTAGATCCTGCTGGGACAAAAGATGTGTTTGAGATTATTAGTTTGCTTAAAAAAGCAAATAAAACAATAATTTTGGTAGAGCATAAAATAGATAATATTGCAGAATATTGTGATGAAGTTCTGGTCATGAATAAAGGGACGGTAGCAATGCAAGGCAGTGTTCAAGAAATTTTGTCGAGTGAAAAATTGATAGAATTAGAAGCACCTATACCACAAGCCGCTATATTGGGACATAAGATGAAAAAGGCGGGCAAGCCTCTTGAAAGAATTCCTATTACAAATCAGCAGGCAGTAGAGCTGATTAAGAAAAGAATGGAGGTGCAATCATGTCAATAGAATTTAAGCATGTAAGTTTTCAATATCCTAATGGATTTTTAGCAAATGAAGATTTAAATGTTACTATAAAAGAAGGGGAGACTGTGGGAATTATCGGGCAAAATGGGGCTGGAAAAACGACTGCGGTAAAATTAATGAATAGACTAAATAAACCTACAAAAGGTGATGTTATTGTGGATGGGGTCAATACGAAAGAACGGACAACCGCTCAAATAGCAAAAACTGTGGGGTATGTTTTTCAAAACCCAGATGATCAGATTTTTAATCAAACTGTAATCAAGGAAGTAGAATATATGTTGAAAAAGATGAAACTTCCGGAAGAAGAAATAATAAGCAGAACAGAATATGCACTAAAATTAACAGGACTATTAGACTCCAAAGAAAAAAATCCTTTTGATTTGCCCTTACCTACAAGGAAGTTTCTTACCATAGCAGCAGTTATAGCCACAGAGCCTAAATACATCATTTTAGATGAACCAACAGCGGGACTTGATGTTCATGGAGTTATCATATTAGAAAATTTAATTAGGGAATTGGCAGGAAAAGGTATAAGTGTTATTACAATTACACATGATATGGAATTTGTTGTCAGAAATTTTAAACGTATTATAGTAATGGCGCATAAAAATATTATTAAAGATGGTACACCGGAGGAAATCTTTTCAAGAGATGATATTGTAGATGAAGCAAAGATAAAAAAACCGGAAATAAGTAATATTTCAAGTGCATTAGGAATTGGTAAATGTATTTTGGATTGTGATGAATTGATTAGTTTATTACCCTAATCAGAAAGGAATATTATGAAATATAATTTTGATGAAATAATTGATAGAAGACATGAGAAATATAGTTATAGTATGAAATGGGGACAAGGACCTTTTGTGGCAGATATGGTAGGTGTTCAAGAGGTAAAAGAAGACTCTATTCCTTTATTTACGGCAGATATGGATTTTCGATGTGCTCAGCCCATTTTAGATGCTTTAGAAGGTGTTGTGAAACATGGGATTTTCGGCTATTCGAGACAAGAGTTTGCGAAAGGCTATTATGATGCAATTATTCATTGGTTTGAGAAGCGGAGAAATTGGAAAATAAAAGAAGAGGAAATCGTGTATGTTAATGGAACTGTGGAAGCAATTAAACAGATAATTATAGCTTTTACAAATTCCGGAGACGGAGTAATTATTCAGAGACCGGTGTATGGCCCTTTTTCTGGCGTAATTAATCAAACGAAAAGGAATATTGTTAATAATGCGCTTGTAGAAAAAGCAAATGGATATTACGAAATGAATTTTGAGGATTTGGAAAGAAAAGCGGCAGATGAAAATAATAAAATTTTGCTTTTATGTAATCCACACAATCCAGTGGGAAGAATTTGGAATAAAGAGGAATTACAAAAAGTTTCGGATATATGCGCGCGAAATAATGTCCTAATCGTAGTAGACGAAATACATGGGGATTTAATCAGGAAATCAGAAGAATTTCATCCAATGGCTACGTTAGTACATAATTCTAAACTTATTACATGCACAGCTGTTAATAAAACATTTAATTTAGCAGGGTTACATGCAACGAATTTAATAATTTCAGATAAGAATATTCGTGAACATTTGAAAGAATCTATGGGCTTTATAGGACCGTCACCATTTACATTGGCAGCAACCATAGCAGCTTATACAGAAGGAGAAGAATGGTTAGAGCAACTATTAGATTATTTAGATGATAATATTGATTTTGTTATCAATTATCTGAAAGAATATATGCCAAAAGCAAAATGTAGAAGACCGGAAGGAACATATATTTTGTGGATTGACTTGAGAGAATACAATTTAAGTGCTAAAGAAATACACAGAAGGATATATGAAGAAGCTGGTGTTTTGTTAGAAGGTGGAGAATTGTTTGATCCGGAACATGGTAAAGGATTTGAGAGAATTTGTGTCCCATCGCCTAGACCATTGTTAGAAGAAGCTTTAAAACGAATTAGTGATGTATTTGAAAAATAGGATTATATAGGGGTAAGGAAGGTATAAAAAGTGATATGAGTTTAAATTTAGTAAGGCGCACATTCGTTTCACTTATTGGGTTGATGTTATGCGGTGTAGGAGTAGCGCTATTTCTTTGGAGCGGTTTAGGAGTTGATCCTGCAAGTGTTTTTGAATTAGGTGTAGGAAAAGTTTTTCATATATCTTATGGAACTTCAGCCGCTGTTATTAATGTAGTTATTTTGATAGTAGTTTTTTTTATTGACAAATCTTATATTAATATTTCGTCAATATTAGCAATATTTGGAATTGGATATACGGCAGATATTGTAAGCGATTTGTTACAAAATTTGAATTTTGAAATGACTAATCTGATAGTTAAATTAATTTTTGTAGCAATCGGGTTAACTATAATGGCATTTGGAATAGCAACATACATAAGAGCTGATTTGGGAGTTGGAGCAATTGATTTAATTTCTGAAATTATAAGTGAAAAAGCAAAGCTGCAGTATAGAGTAGTAAGAATTGTAGGCGATGTTAGTTTTGTAGTAATTGGGTTTTTATTAGGAGGAACTTTTGGGATTGGGACACTTGTGGCTGCGTTTATGACAGGTCCAACAGTTCAATTTGTACGTCCGGTTGCAAATAAAATAGTAGATACTTTCTTGAACAGGTAATATGCTAAAGTAATTAATTTTTGGTAATTGGAAAAGAGGGCAAGGCTATGAAAAAAATTATTATGGATATCGATTCAGTAGGGGATGATATATTAGCTGTAATTTATATGACGTTAAAGAGTGAAGCAGATATTCTCGGAATTACGACCGTAAACGGAGCTTCCGGGGATATACGTCAAGCAACTTGGGTTGCTCAAAATCTAGTATCATTTTTAAAAAAGGATATTCCTGTTTATGCTGGTGCAGATCAGCCACTGGTAATGGATGTAAGTGAGAAAAAGGGAGATCCCGTCAATTTTGCAGAAATATATAAAGGAAAATTTGGTAGCAGATTGACTAAGCTAAATGAAAGAGCTATAAAACCCAAAAAGGAAATAGAAACTAAAAGTGCGATAGATTTTTTGATAGAAAGTGTTAATAAATATCCGGGAGAAATTACATTAGTAACAACAGGACCATTGACAAATATTGCGCTTGCATTAGAAAAGGATTGGGAGATTTGCCATAAAATAAAGGAAGCCTATGTTTTGGGAGGGGCATTTAAAATACATGGAAATATTTCTCCGGTTACAGAGTATAATATATACGCAGATCCTGAAGCAGCAAAAAAAGTATTGGAGTCAGATATGAATATTACATTAGTTCCTTTAGATGTATGTGAAAATAATACATTTTCGGACAGCATGTTGACTTATGAAGCGTTATCTCAATTAGAAAGAGGAAAAATAAATAGAATAGCAGAATACGTTTGTGATAAATTTCCAATTTACATAGATGTATGGAAGGAGTATTTTGAACTGGAAGGTTTTCCTATGGATGATGTTATTACAGCTGCGCTGGCGTTAGATGAAACGTTTTGTGAATATACAGAACCATTGCATGTAACGGTAGAGTTAGCGGGAGAATTTTCCCGAGGGCAATCAATTGCTTTTACAGGAAAACAAATTAATTCTTATCCTGAAAGAGAGAAAAAGAATGTTAAAATTGCTAATTTTATAAACGGGAAAAAGTTTATGAATGACTTTATAAAAACAATTAATTTATCAACAGATTAATCTAACAATTAAATTTAAGTAGATATAAGATTTTTGTACGAAAGAAAAATAAAGAAGGATTTAGTTAGTACGAAAAAACCCGTTGTTTTTATCACCTAAATCGGATATAATAAATGCAGAAGAATGTCGAAGGAGTGATAAAGTGGATCATTATGAGGTATTCCATGATATTCTTGTAAATTTATTTCAGGAAATTATGGATATAGAAGGGAAAGCACTGATTACTTCTGAATTTAAAGATATTTCTGTCAATGATATGCACATTATGGAGGCAATCGGAGAGGAAAATGCCAAAAATATGTCCTCTGTCGCAAAAATTTTGTCAGTTACCGTGGGAACATTGACCATTGCCATTAATGGCTTGGTGAAGAAGGGATATGTGGCAAGGGAAAGAAGCGAGGAAGACCGCAGAGTTGTCCTTATTTCTCTTACAGAGAAAGGGCGTAAGGCCAATGAGCACCATAAGAAATTTCATGACGGAATGATACAGGCTCTTTTAAAGGATTTAGATGATGAACAACAGGAAATTTTAGTAAAGTCCTTATTAAATTTAAGAGAATTCTTTGATTCTTATGAAAATCAGAAATAAAGGGTTGATGCAGAGGGCATATTTATGCCGATGCACAACCCTTTTCCTGTTGTTTTCTCATTGTGCCAAAAACTGTGCATATTTTTTCGGCGATACTTTCGTAGCCTTAGTAAATGCCTTAAAAAAGTTACTATAATCATTAAATCCGCATTTTACGCTGGCTTCGCTTACCGTATATCCCTCTGCCAGAAGCTCCTTTGCATGAGAAATCCGCTTGGCGGTAATGTATTTGTTAATAGTAGTGCCGGTAGCAGATTTAAAGAGCCTGCAAAGGTAGGAGGAGCTTAAAAAAAAGTGTGAAGATAACTGCTCTAGACTTAAAGGTTCTTCAATGTGCTGGTTAATGTAGGATAAAATACTGTCTACCTGTGCGTTTGAGCTGATTTCCTTGTCTGTATCTGCAATGCGGTTTTTATGAAATCGTTTATTGAGAAAAACCATCAATTCTAAAAAAGCAGCCTTTTCTAAAATATCAGAACCATATCCCTTAATATGAGAAAGCTTATGAATAAAATATTGAAAGTTTTTCTGTTCCTCTGTGGTCAACGATACCTTGTGGTTGGAACGCATACTCCTGTTTTGGAAGCATGCGTCCAAATCCGTGTTTTCTGTGCACAGAGATTTTAAAAAGTCAGGATGAATAGAAATAATAATGCGTTCGTGCACCTGACTGTCAATCTGCGTTAAATGATGACTTTCGTACTGGTTGATAAAGAAAATATCACCGGGGAAGATGTTGTAAAAGCAATTATCAATTAAAAATTGCTTTCCGCCGGAGATGGAATAATAAATCTCGTAACAATCGTGAATGTGCATATCCATAGGCTTTTCATCACTGTATAAATGGGCAACGGCAAAAGATTTCTGCTCAATACAGCTTGCAATAGAGTCCTTACAGGAGCTGAGTATTTCCATTTCATCACTTCCCATCTTTTGAATTTTGTTTTTCTATAATCTGTTCGGCATATCTTTGAGGCGTTGTGCCTGTATATTTTCCAAATACACGGATAAACGTGTTGGAGCTGTTAAAGCCTGTCATAACACTTAAATCCTTTGTTTTCAGAGAAGGTCTTTCCTGAATGAATTTTTTTGCCTGTTCAATACGATAGCGGTTTAAATAATCTTTAAAATTATTGTCACTTAGCTGTTTAAACAGAATACCGCAGTATTTTGGAGAAATATTAAATTGGTCGGCTAAGTCATTCAGCATAATATTGTCTCTGAAATTTTCATGAATATAATCCAGCATTTGTGTTAATAAAAGCTCGTCTTGTGTTTGGCTGCGCTGCTTTTTCGCTGCAATGACATCAGAGAGAACCGCTTTTATAGCTGTGATTGTTACTGAGTCTCCCCAGTGTGCGTACCAGTATTCATAGTTAATAGAACGTCCGATAAAGTCTTCCGGAGAGGACTTTAATTCCTGAAAAATGCGGTTGACTGTTCCGATTAAGGTATAGACAAAATTTTGCAGAACTTCCATGGAAAGTCTTTTCTGGGTAAGGTTCTCACGAATGAGCTCATCAAATAAATCCAGCGCCTTTTCCTGCCCTGCGATTACCTCTGAAATCAATTTATTTTCTGTGGAAAGAGGATAAGAATAAGTGGTACAGTCCACAGAAGCAATGGAGTCGTAGGTAATAATTTTGTCATGAGGAAGCATGGAGAGATATTCTGCTATTTTTAAAGTTTCCCGATAAGAGGCATTGATATTTTCCAACCCTTTTTTAACAGGACTTAAAATAATCTGTTCTTCCCAGCTTTTTTCTGCTTTATTTAGGCTTTCTGAATGTGAAAAAATTCGGTTTAAAAGTTTTTTTGCCTGTTCTAAATCATCTGCCTGAATAATCAGTCCGCAGCGATACATGGATAATTTCACCATGAAACAATTTTTTTGTTTAATACATTCCTGAAACAGAATATTTTTGTAAAGCTCTAACTCTCCCAGTAAGGCAGTATCCAGAGCATCCTCCTGTTCCGGATGCAGGCAGACAAGTCCCACACAGAAGCTTGCCGTTTCTGAGAAATAAGGTTTTTTAATTTCTGCAAGATAACCGTTGCAGTCTGTAAGCAGATTTTGATAATATTGCTGAACCATCAGCCTGTCTGTGGTTTTTTGTGTTTCCAGTAAATTCTCGTTTAACGTTTGCAGGCGGCTTAGATTTTCATCTAAAATTTTAAACTCGTCAAAGTGTTCATGCTCATCTTTCAGTGTAGGCTTTAAAGTTTCATAAATTGGCTGATAGAGAAGCTTTGCAATATAGAAAAACAAAGCAGACAACAAAATATATACCAGAACTACTAACACCAGAAAGAAAAAGATATTCAGGATACCGAGGCTGTTCTGGTCGTATAAATAGTAGATATTCCAATTCATGGAAGGCAAATGGGACGCCGCAATATAATAATCGGAAGTCTTTATTAAATTTTTGTCTGTGTCTATCGATTTCTGAAGCGTTTTCAGAAGCTTGGTGGTTTCCTTGTCTTTCGTACACGGAAGAAAAAGCCCGTCATCATTGGCAATCCAGAACTTCTGTCCTTCTGTGCTGTTGATAATGGAGTTGACAGGAATTTCTGCCATATAAATGCAGGTTTGCGGATGCTGATAACCTTTAATCCAATAATAGAGAAAATCTAACTGCCCTTTTTCATTGTAATGAGGGAGGACATAAGGAAACATGTGTGTATCAAAATATTCTCTGATAGCAGTCAAATCTTTCGACGTAAGGTCTTTACTTTTTAAAAAATCTGAGATAGAAAAAGAACCTTCGGGGGAAAGAACATCAGAGGGGGTAATTTCATCATCCGGAGTATTTGCATTGTCGATGAGCAAATAAGTTTGAAAGCGTGTTTCACTGGTGCTGCAATACTTTGTCAAAGCTTTTTGTACCTGAGAAGACAGAAAATAGAAATTATCTTTTTGATAAGAAGTCGACCATTCTTTGATAAGGGAATCATTTACAATATCGGTCATGGTATTGGAAATATTTTTCAGTGATGTTTCTGCTTTCTCTTCTAAGATTGTTCTGGAAAGTGATATAGAATTTTTGTAGCTTTCCTCTGATTGTCTGGAGAGAAAAAATCCCAGAACAGAAGAAAGGATAAGGGTTATGAAAACTGACAGAATAATAAAAATAATATTCAATTTCTGCTGATATCTGCCATGAACATGTTTATACATTTATAATCTCCTTTAGCTGTGAACAAATATGTCGATAAAAAAATTATACTGGCATTTCTTGCAGATTTCAAGGGTTGAAAAATGGTGATGTGTTGAAAAATGATGATGAAAAGTCTGGAAGAACAGCTTAAAATCAAGGGATATACAGAAAAAGATATACAAAAAAGAAGATAAAAAAAATACAGGTGGAATTTGATGATTTACTTTTTTTCTAAAATCCGATAAGGTGTGGTTATTGCATGAGACGTTTCAGGAAAAAGAAGAAAAGGAGAGGAGAAAACAGGTGAAAAAAAAGAAACCGCTGTTTAAAAGGATTTTAGCAGCAAAAGAATTATATCTCTTATTAATACCCGGTCTTGTCTGGTATTTGCTTTTTGCATACCGTCCAATGACTGAGCTTAGAATTGCATTTTATGACTATAACGTATTTCAGGGGATAGAGGGAAGTACCTTTGTAGGACTTGATAATTTTATTGAATTTTTTACCGGAAGGGATTTTTTAAGAGTATTAAAAAATACATTGATGATTTCTTTTTGGCAGCTTTTGATTTGCTTCCCGGTACCCATTGCACTTGCAATCTGTATTACAGAAATGAGAAATAAATTTATCAGTAGAATGACACAAATGTCGACATTGCTGACTCATTTTATTTCGGTTGTAGTTGTATGTGGTATTGTCATTAACTTCCTGTCACCAAGTACAGGTGTGGTTAATCTGTTTTTAGAAAAGCTGGGAATTGACCCTATTTACTTTATGACAAAGCCGGAGTATTTTAAAGGAATTTATACGTTAATGACTTTATGGCAGAATGCTGGTTTTGATGCGTTGGTTTATATCGCAGCAATTATGGGAATTGATCCCCAGTTGTACGAGGCGGCTACTGTTGATGGCGCCGGAAAGTTGAAAAAGATTTTTCATGTTACTATTCCCGGAATTACACCTACAATCGTAACAATGTTAATTTTGAAATTGGGAGGTATTATTAAAGTAGGATACGAAGCAATCTTGCTCTTGTATCAGCCGGCAACTTATTCAGCAGCCGATGTTATTTCTACATATTCTTACCGCCTGGCATTTGAAAACGGAAATTATGGTCTGTCTGTTGCGGCAGGATTGTTTGAGTCTGTTGTGGCATTTATTATGGTAATACTTGCAAATAAGTTCAGTAAGAAAATTTCTGACAGTGCATTATGGTAGGAGGGAGAAAAATGGCAGGAAAAAAAGTGAAACAGGGACAGGTTATGGGATTAGGAGAGAAGACCTTTAATGTGTTTATGGTACTTCTGGGAATTCTGATTACTTTTATTGCTCTGTATCCTATTTATTACGTATTGATTTCTTCCTTTAGTAAGCCCTTCTTTGTGGAAAACGGAGATGTGCTTTTAGGAATTAAGGAATTTACAACAGCCAGCTATGAGGCTGTATTTAAAAGAGACGGATTGTGGATGGCTTATGGAAATGCTATATTCTATACAGTGTTTGGTCTGATTGCGAATATGTTTTTTACCACCACCATGGCGTATGCTCTGTCTAAGAAGTCTTTGGTAGGAAGAAAATTCTTTACTTTGTTTGTTATCTTTACCATGTGGTTCAATGCCGGTATCATACCGACCTATATGAACTTTAACAACATGGGGCTTTTAAATACAAGAGCGGCAATCATCTTTGGATTTGCCATTGAAACATACAATTTGATTATTATGAAAAGCTTTTTTGAACAAGTACCTGAAGCGCTGGAAGAAGCTGCATTTATTGACGGTGCAGGACATTTCAGGGTGTTTTGGAATATATATTTGCCATTATCAAAACCGGCTCTTGCGACAGTGGGACTTTTCTATGGTATCAGCCGTTGGAATGGATATTTCTGGACCATGCAGCTTTTGAAAGATGACAGTAAAATTCCGCTTCAGGTATTTTTGAAAAAATTAATTGTAGAGCGTGTGGCAAATCCGTCAGACGCAGCCATTGTTACAAGAGACTCTTTGACATCGCCGACAACACAGGTATATGCCTTGATTATTATGGCAATTCTGCCCATGGTTGTGGTATTCCCGTTTGTACAGAAGTATTTTAAAACAGGTCTTACACTTGGTGGTGTAAAAGGTTAATTTATATAGGTAATTGCGAAACAAGCTCAGGATATGAGCCAGAATAGTGCTGAAACTTGGG